>OFFK01000083.1_pt1 | contig 71967 bp, 62 predicted proteins | sample 1521361 | NCBI WGS metagenome assembly OFFK01 (sample SAMEA3504096, study PRJEB24116) | mouse gut metagenome | biome: mouse gut; feature: mouse-associated habitat; material: faeces | place: Denmark | collected 2011 | reverse complement strand
TATCCGATGATATTATTGTAATTCGCTGCAAGCCATATCCCCTCTCTGTCCACGGCATCAATCACCGCGAGCAAATCTGCCAAAAAGCCATAGGTATCCAGCAAGGGAGTCTTGTTTAAAAATAATTCTTTTCTCATGTCGTCTTTCATATCTTCTCAAAAATAGTTTTTGGACTACAAATTATTTGTCTTCATTATAATACATCTACAACTTACACGTCAACAATATTTTACTACATACAGCCCTAGTATAATCCAATTTCAATAAAGCTATGTTTTATTGCCCTTGATTGTTCTGCCCGTGCTGTTTCCTTGTTCGGGGTTTTGGAGCGCGCTTATCCTTATCACACGCATTGGCGGCTTTATGGTTTACAACTTCATATACAATCTGGCTGATATCTTCTTTGGCAAGCTCTATGTCATCAAGTCTGTAAGACCAGTGGTATGGAACAGGAACTTTATTGACCTCATCAAAGTACTGATAAATCCGGCTTTCCAATTCTTCTTTGCTTGAGACCCTGATGCCATTGAGCATCTGCTTTGTAAGTTTACTGAAGAAACCTTCCACCATGTTCAGCCAGGAGCCATGAGTTGGCGTAAATACAAATTCAAACCTTCCGGGTACTGGATTAAGGAAGTGTCTACAAATAACTGCTGCAAGTTTATGGCAATTTTTATTGTATTTCCGGGCTTTTGCCTGAAGCAATTGCAGCAGTTATTTTCCGACAATTCCTAAGATATCTTAAAAGGACGAATCTTTGCATTTGCCAGTATCTTGCGCAGCGTTGTTTCGGTCACGGACACCATACGGGGATGCCCTTCCTGCTCCGCAATGGAATTGATAAAGCGTGTAAAGCTGGCTGGATACCACAATTCAGCCGAATACCCGAAATCCTTCGGTTTCTGGCAGGCCTTGTTAATGACCCAGGTAATATCCGCATCTGTGATTTCCGCTTTACGCCCGCGTCCCTTGTTATCCTGTAGGGCTGCCTCAATGCCGCCGGTCTTATATTTATCAATGCACAGCCTTACAGCTGTAACGCAGATGTCCAATTTATCCGCAATGGATTCATTTGACCTGCATTCTGATTTCAGCAGCAGTATTTTAGCCCTGATGTAGGTTCTTGCTTCTACAGTGCTTTGGTGGAGGATACTCTCTAAAGTGGCTTTGTCGTCATCTGTTAGGTTAATGGATTTTACTATATTTGGCATAACTTGACCTCCCTTGGATAAGGTCATTATACTCAGGGGATTTCAGACGGCTCCATCAAAACGGATTACCCGGAGCAATTGGCCGAACTGATTTTGCTTGCGGCAAATGTCTGGATGAATCCAATGATATTTGACAGTACGGTGGAAGAATCCTACTGTAAGTTTATGGTATTCAGGCAGATGCTCCAAGGCTTTGGCCTGGATATTGTAGATGACGAACTATTAGGGAGATTGCAGGAACTGGCATCTATCTATCAGAAGAACAAGCAATAGAAAGCATATTTTCTGATTAGGAATTGTCGGAAAATAACTGCTGCAATTGCTTCAGGCAAAAGCCCGGAAATACAATAAAAATTGCTATAAACTTGCAGCAGTTATTTGTAGACACTTCCTTAAAACCCGCTGGAGAAAAGGGAAATTGTGAAAAGAGTATGAAGAATCTTTTTTTTCGTGTTAATAATATAGACTTTCTTCTTCCATAATAGTAAAATAGGAAAAGGAAAAGAAACGGAGAACACATATGAAAAACGACAAGCCATCCCAAGATTCCCAGCAGCTCTATAAAATACCGGACCTAGACATCATCGACCTGGAACAGGAGCACGCCGCCGACGGCAGCACCCAGGACTCCCGGCAGGGAGAGGGCACAGACGAGGAAGACGGCATCCGCACGAAGAAGAGGACGCCCCTGTCTTACCTGAACCTGCATGTAGTCCTGTTGGTGGTCTTTTTGCTCTTTGTGGCAGGCCTTATCTATAAGATTGCCAACTTTGGCGTGCCCATCAACCTGGACGAGATTTTTGCGGACGGGCCGGGGGAATACAGCGACACATTCGACACATTCGTCCCGCTGCTGGACGCGGACAATAACCCGGTCTTCAAGGATTACAGCCAGGGTTCCCTGATCCTGGCCTTCGGGAACGCGCCTTTTGCCGACGACCGGGACTCCAAGGACAATCTGGTGAACCTGATGCGGGACAAGACCGGCGCAAATATCGTCAATTGCTCCATCAGCGGCAGCTATCTGGCCGCCCAGGAAGCGGAGCTGAACGCGGAAACCAACCCCTGGGACATCTTCAATTTCTACTGGCTCTGCCACATAGCGGCCCAGGATGAGCCGGTCTGCGAACAATATCTGAAGGGACTGGAAATCCTGGGAGACAGCGCCCCGCCGGAAGCAAGGGATGTGTATGATTTCCTGACCAGCGTAGACCTGAACGAAGTAGACGCAGTCGTAGTCATGTATGACGCCAGCGACTATCTGGCGGGACATGAGATGTACAATGACTTGAATGCCACAGACCTCACCCAGTTCACGGGCAACACGGAAGCCGGTATTGAATACCTGCAGTATTTTTATCCCAACATCCGCATCATTGTCATGTCCCCCACCTATGCCTACGGGCTGGACGAGAACGGCAATTATATCAGCAGCGACATCCAGCGGTATGGCCAGGATGTGCTGAGCACCTATGTGATCAAGCAGTACGCCTCCTGCGCCTCCCGGAGCGTCACCTTTGTGGACAATCTGTACGGCACCATCACGGAGGATAATGCGGACGAATACCTGACAGACCATCTGCACCTGAACGTAAAAGGCAGAAAAAAAGTAGCCGAGCGCTTCGATCACGCGCTCAACTACTTCAAGGACGCCGTGTCAGATTCGCCGGAATGACCAGCTCCACCTCCGGATCCCGGTAGATGACATAGCCGTCCGTCTCCTGGAAGAGAATCCAGCCATAGCTCTCCGGGCTTGCCGTGACTTCCTGTCCTGTGGGGAATATCACATAGTGGCAGCCCGCCTGCCTGGCCAGAGGCACCAGCTCTTCCATGTCGATGACTTCCCGCTCCATGGCGTCGCAGAGGGCATTATCATGGCCCCAGGACTTCATCACCATCTCCCGGCCATAGGGCATGCAGGTGGTAGGGGAATACTGCCGGACATAGGGCGTCAGCTCCAGCGGAAACGCCGCCATGACCTCCCGCCCCGGCACCTGGATGACGTCGCAGATATGAATCACGGCCTCCGGCATGTGGTATAAATTCTCCGCCCGGGAAAACCGGGGGCTGCTGTACATGAACCCTCCGGATACGGCGATGGCTCCCACCATGCACAGGGCGGCCAGGTCCGCCCGGAGTTTTTTCCCGCCCCGCGCCAGCTGGCCGTAGACGCACACGCAGACATAGGCAATGGTGGCGCTGACAGGGAGCAGCCACAGAATCCGCCAGTAAATATCGCTCCCCACCACGCCGTGCACCAGCTTCACGGACAGGGGGTTGAAGTACACCAGCAGCAAGGCTATCGGCACATAGAGGAACAGAATCCTGACATGCATCCTTTTCTCATTGATCCACAGGTATATCAGGGATATCAGATACCATATCACGATCATCCCTGTCCCCATGTAATTCCGGAACAGTTCCATCACATCACTCCACATAACTCCTCCGTTGATTTCTGTCGCTGCCGCTTTCCCAGCAGCCAGTCCTTTCCTATCTCCCGACGCTCCCCGGACAGCCGCTTGTCCGGCACGGCAGCCCCATTGCGTTTCACGGCTTTATTCCAAAATCAGATACAGCAGCCCATATAGGATACAGGGCGTACAGCAGGCCGCCAGCAGAAGCATCACCTTCCACTTACGGTAGAAAACCGCTGTCAGCAGGCCCACGATGCCGACCATGATGCAGGTCAGCATCGCCCCCATGGTGCTGCACAGGCACCCGGCCGCCGCGGCCGCCGCCAGCAGCAGATAATATCCGACCGGTATCTTCTCCCGCTCCTGAAGCTTCTTCAGCAGCATCAGGGATATCAGCAGCACAAACGGGAACACGATGCTCCCCAATGATGCCTTGCCCTGCCTGCTCCGGCCAATCAGGAAGACCTCTGTGGTATAGACGGAATAATTGCCGAACAGCACCAGGATTTCCGAAAAAATCAAAAACAGGGGCTGCTGCCCGCCCTTTTCCGGGAACAGCTGAACGCTGAACAGGTAATAAATCCCGTAGGCCATGGCAATCAGCGCCACCGGCAGCACCGTCTGGGCCAGAAGCACCGGCCGCATCCCCGACACCCTGGCCAGAAAAGCCATCCAGACGGAAAATGGCGCCAGCCCGTGCCTGGCATCCAGCATCGTCTGCCCGCCGGTATAGGGGAGCACCCGGAACATGGTATCCGAACTCTCCGCAATGCTGGCAACGGCTACGTAATAGGCATCGTCCGAATCCTCATAGACCAGCCGCACCGCCTGCACCAGCTGGAACAGCAAAAGCCCCCAGAAGACCAGCCAGAGCAGCGCTCCCGGGCCCCTCTCCCGGGCCTTTCGGGCCTGGCCTTCAGGAACCTGGGGCGGCAGCGCCCTCGCTTTTTTCCTGCGGAACATCCACAATGCCCCGGCCAGCAGCACCATGGCCGCCGTATATCCCAGGAACAGCAGCACCAGCCATCGGAAGCTCTGCTGCCTCAGGATAAGGGGCACGCAGATGGCCTGGAACCCGGCCCACAGCAGGAACTGGCCGCTGACCCATCGGAAGATGAGGCCCTGTCCGCCTTTCTCCCGGAAAGCGAACAGGCTTCCCACAATGGCCGGGACCACCAGCAGAAACAGCGCCAAAGTCAACAGTTGCAATACCACGATTCTCATATCCTTTCCTGCCGACCGCTGCCCAGGGCTGTCAGCGGCCAGCACAGCCACAATTGGTTGATAGCGATTACAAGCCTGTAATCCATCTGTCCCGCGCCGCGCAGGACCAGCAGCGCTATCAGCAGGCCGGACACGGCGATGCAGATTCCCGGAAAGAGTACCCGTTTCCTTCCGGAGAGCTTACCCTCTGTCATGTCGCTCCGGCTGCCGCCATCGTCCGGCTTCTCCGGGCCCCTTTGATTTTCCGCCTCGCTGCGGCCGCTTCGTTCTGCGGCTTCCGCTGAACCTTTTAGGGACTGCCGGCCTCCCGCTTCGTTCTGGCCTTCCCCGGGAGGCCGGTCTCCCACTTCGTTCTGGCCTTCCCCAGGCTGCCGGCCTCCCACTTCGTTCTGGCCTTCCCCAGGCTGCCGGTCCCCCTCCCGGACCAGCCCGGCAAGGGCCAGCAGCGCAGCCAGTATGACCGCACTCCCAAACCACCAACACCCATAGTCCACGTAGTTGCGCGTCACCACCGGCGCACAGCTGCGCATGACTTCATAGTTTCTGGCGCTGTAGGAAGCATAGGCCCCGCCTGCCATCTGCTTTTGGAAGACCACAGGGCTCACAGCATACCCCAGCATGTCCCAGCCCATCTGGCGCACTACCATGGGCGCGTGATACGTCCAGGCCACCTTCGCCATCTGCAGATAATACGACCTGGCCGCCTCCTCCCCCACCCGGCTTTCCACCGCCACATAGAACAGTTCCATATTGCCCGGGGCAAAGGACGCCTCCCAGGCCACCTCCGCCGTCAGCTCCTGTAGTTCCTCCGGATATCGCGGCAAATCGTTCCATATGGTAGGCCAAGCGAAACGGCTTGCCATGGCCCCCTCGAAGGCTCCGCCCGCCTTTCCCCGTCCCATGCGCCGGACAGCGCCAGCGTCCCCGCCGCGCAGAGGGCGGCCAGCGCCAGGTTCCGCGCAGTCTTTCCCCAAAGCGCTGCCAGCAGCCCCAGCAACAGCAGCATATAGAGCGACCCCAGCAGCGAATACGGCTGAACCGCCAGATGGCACTGCATGGCAAAAGGAACTGTCAAAAGGGCAAGCCCCCTCCACAGGGCAAGCCCCCTCCCCGCGGGCCGGAGCTTCTGCAGAAAGAAATATCCCGTGAAAAAGGCCGCCAGAATCTGCACGAGATACATCACCTGCGGATTCTCCCCAAGCAGCCGGAACAGCCCGCCGTACAGCGCTCCATCCGGCTCCCCGAAGTCCTGGACCCGGGCGAAATTACAGCACATCCAGACAATCCCCCATATTATCTGGCCGCTGAACCCTATGAAAATCATTCCTTTCATCACGGTGCGCACATGGCCCGCCGCCTTTTTCACAATATGCATGCCGCTCCTAATGACAATCCTTTTCCCTGACTTCTCCCTGACGTTTCCTTTATCGGCAATGTCCTGTCGGATATGCTCCTGTCGGATATGCTCCTGTCGGATATACTCCTGTCGGATATGCTCCTGTCGGCCATGCCCCTATCAGTCCCTTATCGGCAATGCTTCGGCCTGGAAGGACCGATGCCCCTGCCCGGTCTAGCAGTAGAACTTCCTGACCATTTCGCAGATATAATCCACCTGCCCCGGTTCCAGTCCATAATACATGGGCAGCCGCAGCAGCCGTTCGCTCTCCTTCGTGGTGTACCTGTCCTCCCCGTGGAAGCGCCCGAATTTCCGTCCCGCAGGTGCCGTGTGCAGAGGGATATAATGGAATACCGCAAGGATTTCATTGGTTTTCAGATAATCAATCAGCGCAGACCGCTCCTCCAGGCCTTGTGTCTTGATATAGAACATATGCCCGTTGTGCACGCACCCTTCCGGCACCACCGGCAGTTCAATCTTCCCGCTTTCAGCCAGGGGACGCAGATTTTCATAATACCGGTTCCAGGCCGCCAGCCTGGCGTCGTTGATTTCCTCCGCAATCTCCAGCTGTGCATAGAGATAGGCGGCGTTCATATCGCTGGGCAGGTAGGAAGAGCCATAGTTGATCCAGGTGTACTTGTCGATCTGTCCCCGATAATACTTGCTGCGGTTGGTGCCCTTCTCCCGGATGATTTCCGCTTCCTCCACATCCTTTTCGTCCCGGATCAAAAGCGCCCCGCCCTCTCCCATGCTGTAGTTCTTCGTCTCATGGAAGCTGAAGCACCCGAAGTTCCCTATGGTCCCCAGGGCCCGGCCCTTATAGGTGGACATGATTCCCTGGGCCGCGTCCTCAATCACCGCCAGCCGATGCCTGTCCGCGATTTCCATGATCGTGTCCATCTCGCAGGCCACGCCGGCATAGTGGACGGGCACGATGGCCCGGGTCCGCTCCGTCACCGCAGCCTCTATGAGCTTTTCGTCCAGATTCATGGTATCCGGCCTGATGTCCACGAACACCGGGACGGCTCCCCGCAGCACGAAAGCGTCCGCGGTGGACACGAAGGTGAAGGCAGGCATGATGACCTCATCCCCGGGCTGAATCCGGGGGAGCAGCAGCGCCGCCAGCTCCGTGGCATGGGTGCAGGAAGTGGTCAGCAGGCATTTCGCCGTGCCGGTCTTCTTCTCGATCCATTCGTTGCATTTCTTCGTATAGCTCCCGTCGCCGCAGATTTTCTGGTTCGTGACGCATTCCTGGATATACTCCATGGCTTTCGGGGCATATGGGGGTACATTAAAAGTAATCATAGCATTCTCTCCTATAATGAATATCCTTTGATTGTAAACCCAAGCCTGCCTGAGTTTACCGATCCGTTGGGGCCAGGGATATGGCTTGCGGCCTTAAAGCCGCTGTAGCGATAGCAGCTTGTCGCCCATAATTACATCCTCTTCTCTATCTTTCCAACGGTCTTGCTGATGATGTATTTGGGCCGCCCCTTCACTTCCTCGTAAATCCTGGCAATATAGTGGCCGATGATGCCCAGGCTCAGCATCAGGAAACCGCCGATGATCAAAAGCAGTAGGATGACCGTGGTAAATCCTTCCACCGCAGTCCCTGACAAATATTTCGCCAAAGTCTGGATGAACAGCGCCACGCTGAACAGGATGGACACCACACCCATCACTGTCACCAGCTGCAAGGGCAATGTGCTGAAGGAGGTGGCGTTGGTGACGGCGTACTTCATCAGGCTGAGGGAGGACCACTTGCTCTTGCCATACTGCCTCTCCTGCACCTCGTAGGAGACGTATTCCCTGCGGAACCCCGCCCAGAAGCTCAGGGCCCGGAAAAAGGTGTTCCGCTCCGGCAGCTGCAGCAGCACGTCCACTACCTTCCGGTCCAGAAGCTTGAAATCCGAGGAAGCGCTCATGTCCACCTTGATCAGTCGGCTCATGATTTTATAGAACAGACCGGCGGACAGCTTATAGGCCAGGCTCTCCTTGCCCCGGCTCTCCTTGATGCCCTCCACCACCTCAGCGCCGTTGCGCCACAGCTTCCACATCTCCAGAATCGTCTCCGGCGGATGCTGCAGGTCACAATCCATGACCACCACCGCGTCCCCCGCCGCCAGCTCCAGCCCTGCGAAGATGGCCGCCTCCTTGCCGAAGTTTCGGGAGAACTCCGCGCCCTTGACTTTCGGGTTCTCCTCCGCCGCTTTCCGTATCAGCTCCAGGGTGGCGTCCCGGGAACCGTCGCTTATGAATACGAGTTCGTAGTCAATCTCGTTTTCCTCCAGCAGCCCGGCCAGCACTTTGGCGGTGTTGGAGATATTCTGTTCCTCATTATAGGCAGGCAGCACAATCGATAATAACATCTCCACTCTCCCTGTTCTTTCCCCGCTCCGCAGGCGGAGATTCTGCGTCCCTTTCACGGCAGCGGTGCAGCGCCCCGGCTCCTGTCAGCGGGACACGTTTTCTGTCTTGATATACATGATGCCGTCGATGATGCGGATGGAGTCCGGCCCGGGGAAGCTGTCCATGGCCACATATTCCTCATGCTCATACATATCCGTCATGGCCTCCGCCGGCAGAATGTTCAGGGTGGCTCCCAGGTAATGCTGCACGAAGATGCGGTAGTTGTCCCCCCGGTACAGCAGAATGTCCCCGTTCATCCCTATCATGTTGGATGTCACGGGCAAAGTGATGTCCGTGGGCGGGAACTGTTCGTCCCCCACCACCCCGATCATGGCGATGGGGATGCCCGGATAGTACCCTTCCGTCTGTTCTATCCTGTCCAGCAGGCGCACGCAGTACGCATACGTCTTCTCATAGCGTTTCTGCAGGTTGGAATAGGCGATATTGTCCGTGACGCTGTAGCAGAACACCAACACCCCCGCAGACAGCAGGGCCGCCCACTCCAGCCAGGCTCCCTGCTTCGTCCCCGGGCTGCCGCCGCTCACCAGCGCCACCGCCCCGATGGCGTACAATACCCACTGGTAGCGCATCAGCAGATGATAGTTCACCGACGGGGAAATCAGCAATATGATATTCGTCACAAACGGCAGCGCCAGGGCCGCCACCCCTATTATAACGAAAAGGAACGGATTCTTCCAGTACTTTCTTCTGCGAATCAGGAAAAGGAACGCCGCCCCCGCAGACAGCGCCAATACGCACACTGCCGTCAGGGAGAACAGGTTCTGGAACAGCACATTCCCCTTCAGGGTGAATGCCGCAAAATCCCGGTACATATCCCCCAGGGCAGCCAAAAGGCCATCCCCGGAAACCGCCCCCGGGTTCAGACCGTCGATTCCCTGGTAATGATCCAGCTCCTTCCCCTGAATCCGCAGAAGCAGCTGCAGGATTCCAAAGTAAAGCCCGGCCCCCAGCACGCCCATGTAAAGATAGTGCAGCGCCTCCGGGAGTTTTTTCCACAGGAGGCCGACTTTTCCCTTTCCCCGCCCTTTGGCAGGTACCTTCCCCGCAGGCGCGCTTTCCTGGTCCGCCCCTTTCGCGAAGAGCATCAAAATGGCGAATATCGACAATATCATGGCAAAGGAGAGGTACCCCTGGTAGATTCCCATGCTGAAAGCCAGGCAAGCCGCCCCGGGCAGGAACCCCAGCCTGCGCCTCTTCACAAAGAGCACTGCCAGCACCGCAAGCATAAGCGCCAGCATATAGCCGTCCAGCGTATAGACATAGGCGAAAGTGGACGCTAGCGCCGGGAAGGCAGCCAACAGCCCGCTGCCCAGCACCACGGCCCAGGTCTTCCTCATCTCCAGCAGCTCGCACAGCGCAGCCGCCGCCACGCCCAGAAAGGAAAGCCCCAGGATGCCGATCAGCCAGGGCAGAGTATAATAGGAAGAGAACCCGCAGGCCACCGACAGAAACCATCTGCCGGAAGTGATCATGTTCTGGTCGAAATACATGCTGTCCAGTCCGTCATGGTTCGGGATGTCCGACAGCAGAACGGGCATATGAATCAACAATCCAAGGAAAAAGCAGGTAAGGAACGCGATTTTCCACTCCCTCTTTATATGGTTACGTAATCTCAAAAACACTTGTGATGGGGACATCTTCTTCTCCGCCCTTTCTCTCCGTAAGCGCTCCGCCTAAAAAGCCTTTTCCAGCTCCAGGATCTGCGCAATCGCCTGGGTAATCCTGTCCCGCCCCGTCTCGTTGGGGTGGATTCCGTCTATGGTATGCAGCGCCCAGTCCTCCCAGGTCTTGTGGGGATAAAAGTCATGGTACAAATCCAGCGCCTCCACGCCCAGTTCTTTCGCAAGGGCAAGCTCAGCGTCCACATAGTCCTCCAGCCTGCCTCCGCCGTTGTCTGCTTCCTCACAGGTCTGGCCGGCTTCCAGATACCAGCTGTAGGTAGGCGTGATCAGCACAATCCGAATCCCCGGATTGGCCTTGCGCAGATCTCTCACCGCGTTTCTCAGGGCCCCCAGGTAAGTATATTCATCATAGGGATTCCGGGGGTCCTCAATGGGCGTGCCTGCATGATAGTCATTGATGCCATGCTGGATCAGCACAGTCTCCACCCGGGAGAAGTCCACCTGAGAAAGACCCTCCACCGTCTCCGGAAAGCGCTCGGCATTGCTTTCCGGTATCCTGGCTGTCAGCTGTACGTCAAAGTCCCTCGCCAGAACGGATCTGGCAAGTCCTACCAGGGACATGGAACCTTTGGTGTAGTCAAGCCTGCGTTCTGTCTCCAGCCTGGCCGCGCAGGTCCCGCCCATGGCTGCGTTGTACACATCCATGTCCAGAAGCGCCGCCAGCCTGTCCGGAATGGGAACCAGCTCGCCGATGTCCGTGAACACGCTGTCGCCGAAGGCCACGATCTGCACCTGGTACGGCTGCTGCTCCGCCGCCCTGCCGCGGAATGTGGCAAGGTACAGGAGGCCGAACGCCAGGAGGGCTGCGGTTCCGTATGCAATTGTCCGCCTGCTGGGGCGCTTAATTGTTGATTGTTTTTTCATGATTTCCGTTTCCTATCGGCTATACGCCGCAATATACCCTGGCTGACCAAACTTCCCGCTTCTATATGACATGCGCCATTCGATGAGTCTACTAGCTCTACAGAACACCCATGACCATCTACCCAGCCGCATGCCCGGCTATTCACCGTTCTATTTGCCCGGCAATTTGCCCGGCAATTTGCCGTTCTATTTGCCGTTCCATTTGCCCGGCAATTTGCCCGGCAATTTGCCGTGCGATACGCATGGCCCCCTGGCCGTCCACCAGGTTCCTGAGCTTCCCGCTGTACTCCGCCCGCAGCCCGGCGTCCGCTGCCAATCGGGCGATTCCTTCCACTGCCCCCTCCAACATGGCCTCCCCCTGGGTAAGGTAATTTCCGCCGAAGCACACCAGCCCTCTGCGGGTGAACCCTTCCACGATGCGCTCCTGGTTGTCCACAAAGGAAAAACAGGCCATGGGGACGCCCACAGCGCTCAGCTCGTACATGGTGGAGCCTCCTGCCGTGACAGCCATGTCGCTGTCCTGCATCAGCCGCTGCATGTCCGGCACATTGCAGCGGATTTCCACATTGGGATGCCGTCTCTCCAGGGCCCGCAGTTCCTCCAGATGCACATTGTATACTCCGCTGACGATGCAGTATTCCAGGGCGGCGGTTCTCGCATCCGCCAGCGCCTTTTCCACGAAACGCCCCGCCAGGCCGTAGCGGTCGCTTCCCCCTGTCGTCACCAGCACGCGGGAAGCTTTCTCCCGAATTTTATATGATATTCCGGCAAATTCTTCTCGCAAAGGCGCATATTCCGTTCCCAGGAGCAGCTCCGCGCCTGTATCGGGGTACAGGGACGCTTCCGCAAAAATATTGTAATTGATCCATAAATCCAGCGGGAACCCGGACAGGCATTTGTCGTCCAGGCAGCCCACAGGCATCCACTCCCGCACTTTCCGAAAATATTCCGCCGTGACGAAATAACTGTCCGCCAGGAAGAAATCCAATGATGGACCGTTCTTTCCGCAGCCGGAATCTCCCTGTGGGAAAAGGCTCTCCCGGCACGGCTCGCTTTCCCGGAAATATTCGCCTGGCCCGGTGAAACATCCCTTTGGCCGCTGTTCCGAGAAAAGCCTTTCCAGGATTGCCAGCTCCCCCTCCAAATCGCGGTAATCGCTGTCCAATACCCGGTATGCCTGTCCCTTTGCCAAAAGCAATGGCACCGCGCCCTGGTCCGCTGTCAGGAAGCACACCTGGTGCCCCAGCTTTTTCAGCGCCGCGGCAATGGACAGGCAGCGCATCACATGGCCGGTGCCAATCTCCCGGTTGGCATCCGCCCGGATCACAATCAAAGGTTCCCCTCCCGGGATTTCTCCTGAAAGCGCTCCTTGAACCGGGCTATGGACTCCTCCCAGGCAAAGGGCATCCGGGCCCGGATGGCATCCAGTTCCTTCATCTTATGGCTGGTGCCTTCTCCCCTTTGGGGCACGGGCTCCAGAGCGCCGGTCTTGATCTTCTCCCAGTTTTCCCGGAACAGGGCCTTGATTTCCTGGAGCAGCCTGTCATAGGAGGAAGCGAAGGTCTCCTTCTCCTCGTCAAAGGAAATCTCCCTCTGGCACAGGATGTCCCCGGTGTCCAGCCCTTTGTCCACCAGATGGATGGTGACGCCCTTGGGCGTATCCTCCAGAAAGCTGAAGAAATTGGGGCTTGACCCCCTGTTGTAGGGCAACAGGGAGGCGTGGAGATTGATGACCCGGCCCGGCAGCAGGGAAAGCACCTCCTGGGGAATCAGATGGCGATAGTTAAAACTGATGACGAAAGAGGGGGCAAGCTGCTCCACCATCTGCGCCGTGAGCTTATTTTCTATCTTGTATACCTTCGGCTCCCGCTCTGCCAGCCACTGGTACAAATCCTCCGTATTGGGGTTGTTGGTGGCGAACAGAATGGCGCCTTTTTCCAGCCCGTCAAAAGCAAGAGGCGTCCCCCGCTCCAGGTCTCTGCCCGCGCGCATTCCGATTACATCCCTGTAGTACCTCGGTTTCAGGCCGTAACCGGGACGGATGACACGGGTATTCTCCTCTGTCAGCGCCTCCCCCTTTTTGATGTCCTTCACTGTGAAAATGGAACGGCGGAATACGACGCTGCTCTCCTCCCCGGGGCTGATTCCGTACACAGGCTGCCCGATAGCTTCCTCGGCGGCGCGGATTTCCTTTGCCATGGCAGCATATTCCTCAGGGGTCATGGAGAAGGATGCGTCCGGATTCTCTATCTCACGGCTGAGACAGAAATGCTTCTCGATAATCTTCGCCCCCAGCGCTACGGCCACCAATGCGCTCATATGGCCCATGGTATGATCCGAAAGCCCGATGGGAACCTGGAACCTGCGCTTCATGTCCTGAATGGCAGCAAGGTGCATCTCTCCCGGGTCCGCCGGGTAGGCGCTGGAGCATTTCAGGAGCGCCAGCTGGCTGTTCCCGGTCTTTCGGACAGCCGCCACCGCTTCCCGGATTTCCTCCAGGGTCCCCATGCCGGTGGACAGGATCACGGGCTTTCCCTTGGAGGCCACGTACTCCACCAGCGGGAGATCCGGCATCTCGAAGGAAGCGATTTTGTAGAACTCCAGGCCCATCTCCTCCAGGAAATCCACGGAAGTCCTGTCGAATGCCGTGGACAGGAAGTCGATGCCCACTTTTTCCGCTTCTTCCTTCAGGATTGGCTGCCATTCCCAGGGCATATAGCCTTTGCCGTAGAGCTGATACAGGTTCTCGCCCTCCCAGGTGCCGTTCTTTACCTGGAAGTACTGGTTGCTGCAGTCGATGGTCAGGGTATCCGGCGTATAGGTCTGCACCTTGATGCAGTCGGCGCCGCTCTCCTTGGCCGCGTGGATGATCTCCCTGGCCCGCTCCAGGCTGCCCGCGTGGTTGGCGGACATCTCCGCAATCAGGTACGCGGGGCAGCCCTCGCCAATAAATCTGTTTCCTATTTGAATCCTGTCCATAAATTATCCCCCAAGTCTTTCTTCAGCATAATGATTTCCCCGGTGCGGTATTCCTCGCTGAATCCGTTCTTCAAAAACATGGAAACCGCGGGATTGTCAATCGCTATGTCATCGCGCAGAACATCAATCCCATTCTTCACCGCCTCTTCGCACAGCAATGCCAGCCCTTGTGTCCCGTACCCTCTGCCGCGATACAGGGAAGCCACGATGATATCCGCGAGCCAAATCTTTCTTTCGCCTTCAAAATGATAGGCTATTTCTCCGATAAATTCATCTGATTCCTGTTTTGCTAAATAACGGTAAAAACGCTTGCCATCATGACATCGTATCCAATGATCATACCATCTGGACCATTCGCTTTCGGGGAACGGAATGGTTCCTCCCCATGCCTGATTATAAGACATTGTTTCTTGATCGCTCATAAATTTTTTACGAAACCATAAATCCTCTAACCGCGGTTCATACAGCTTAATCATTTTACCCTCCAACTGGCACATGATTCGTTCATTTCACCCATGCAGCAGCCGGTATTTCAGCTCGGCGATTTTCCAGTCTTCTTCCGTGTCGATGTCCTGGACTTCCAGTTCCGGCAGAATGAAGGGCAGGGTGCGCTCCATCACCAACGTCTTCTGGCTCAGGAAGCTTTTGGCGTTCAGGCAGTAGAACTGGCCTACGTCATGATAGTAGGGCTCCAGATCCTGAGACCTGGCATTGCGGTACTCCGGCCACAGGAACCGCACCTCCCCATCCCGGATGCACACCCCTCTCTGGGGCGGGAAGCTGAACCTGACCACCGGCTGCACGGCATCCGCATGGGACTCCGCCAACAGGGCCATGGCCTTCTTCAAGGTCTCGGGCTTCAGGAAGGGCGCGGTGGGGTAGATGCCGCAGAGCAGGTCGAACTCCTGTCCCTGTTTCTGATATTCCTCCAGCACCTCCGCCAGCACGTCCGTGGTGGAAGCATAGTCCCCCGCCGTCTCCCGGCTCCGGAAGAAGGGCACCTCAGCGCCGTATCTTCTGGCTGTCTCCGCGATCTCCTCATCGTCCGTGGACACCATCACCACGTCGAAGACCCCCGACTGCAGCGCCGCGTCGATGGAATAGGCCAGGATGGGCCTGCCGCAGAACTCCTTGATATTCTTTCTGGGGATGCGCTTGCTCCCTCCCCTGGCTGTAATGATTCCTATCTGTCTCATATCCTCATCCCTCTCCGTTCTCCCATTCAGCGGCTTTCCTCAGCCCGTTGGAAGCTGCATACGCCGCTCTTTCTCAAAGCCTTGTCCAGGCACATTTCGTATCTCCCTTTTGGGAAAAGCACTTCAAACGGGAATCTGTCTTATTCCGTCTCATTTTCGATTTCGTAATATCTCATAAAGACCTCCACAAATCCCGATCTATGCACTTGATTATGAAATATATGTCTGTTGCCTGCAAGGTACATTTCCATCCGCCCTCAACTCCCACGAAGCCTCCTCACGAAGAGCTGCAACCTATAATACCAGTAGAAGCGCACATCCCACCGGCACTGCATGGCTATCAGGCGGCGCTCCTCCTCCCCGGTCAGCTGTCTGTAATAGGCGTTCTCCCGAAAATGCGGGAAGCGCTCCTCCACGCCCCGGCGCAGCTGCCTGACGAAGGAAAGCTTCGGGCGGGCCACCCCCTGCATGTAGGAGAACAGGGTGATTACATAGAAAAGCTCCGTGAAACGGTACTCGATTTCCTCACGATAAGTCTCCAGAAACCCCCGCTTCCCGCACTCCTCATAGAAAATCTCCTCCGCCCGCATCCTGTCCCTGCACCGCTCCTCCGTGATGCGGTGCACCGTGGAGGTATCGTGCTGGTAATAAAAATAGAGCGGCTCCTCCACCCGCTCAAAATGGGTGAAATACAGCGACCACAGAGGCCCCGCGCAGTTGTCCTCATAGAAGATACCCTCCGGGAAGCATAAACCGTTCTCTCGAATGACGCTATTCCGATAAATTTTTATCACCATGCTGCCAGGGCGCAGAAGGAGCTTCCTGTGCTTCTCCTGATCCAGGATGCCGGTCTGGTCTTTCGTATTGTTCTCCACCACGGTTCCCGTCTCGAAGGTATGGGAAGACACCAGGCTGTAGTCGCAGCCCACCACATCGGCTCCGGTCTCCCGGGCTTTGGCCAGCAGTTTCTCATAATAGTCCGGCGTCACCCAGTCATCGCTGTCAATGAAGCCGATCCACTCTCCGGCGGCCGCTTTCAGCCCAAGGTTCTTGGCGCCGCCCTGTCGTTTGTTCACGGGGCTGGCGATCACCTTCACCTTTTCGGGGTACCGCTCCTGATAGGCCCGAAGGATTTCCAGGGAATTGTCCGCGGAAGCATCGTCCACCGCTATGACCTCCATGTCCGTGATGGTCTGGCCCACCAGAGAATCCATGCAATATTCCAGTTTTCCCTCTGCCGCCATGTTATAGACCGGCACAATGACGCTTAACTGCATATTGGCCCCTTTCCGTCTCCCCTTAGAAATATCATCCGCCTGCATTCCTATGCTGTCAAATGCAGATTCTAAGATAAAGAATCACCCATATCGCTTACAATCAACTTCATGCCAATCTGATTTCCCACTATTTCACCGGTTTCACGGAATCCGATAGATGCATAAAGGTTTCGCGCAATACGATTTTCAGTGTAATATGCTGTATAGATTTCTTTTACCTTAAAACGATTGATCAAATAATCAATGCCAAGCCTCAATGCCTTTTTACCGTATCCTTTCTTCTGATACTTTTCATCAATCATAAACTTCCACAAAGTATAATATCCCTCTGCCTCATAATATCCCAGCATAATAAATCCTACCATCGTGTTGTTTGCATAAATGGCAAAAGGAAAAGCAGTATCATAATATACCCATGCCTGTGCCAGCGAATGAACTGTTGATGAAACAAAGTCTTTCTGGCTCTCAGCAATATCCAATTGAAGACATTCCTCGTAATTTTCTTTTGTAATTTCCCTTAACTCAACCATCAGGCAGCCTCCCTCAAAAATATCCATCTAGTCCATTCAGTTCCTGCGTATCTTCCCATCCTCCACCCGGTACACCACGTCGCACTTCTCAATGGTCTGGAGCCTGTGGGCGATGATGACCAAAGTCTTCCGGCCGTGGAGCCGGTTGATGGAATCCATGATGGCGGCTTCCGTGTCATTGTCCAAAGCGGAAGTGGCCTCGTCCAGGATCAGCACCTCCGGGTCGTAATACAGCGCCCTGGCGATGCCGATGCGCTGCCGCTGCCCCCCGGAAAGCCGGATGCCCCGCTCTCCGATGCCTGTGTCCAAGCCTTCCGGCAGGGATTTGACGAATTCGTCCAACTGGGCTTCCCTGAGCACCTCCCAAATCCTTTCCTCGTCTATGTCTTGATCATGGACGCCGAAGGCCACATTCCTACGGATGGTGTCGTCCAGCATGAAAATCATCTGAGGGATATAGCCGATATTTTTCAGGAAAGCCCGATAACAGGTCTTCACATCCACGCCGTCCGCATAAATCGCACCGCTTCTCACCTCCAAAAGCCCCAGCAGCACGTCCACGATGGTGCTCTTCCCCGCGCCGGAGGTGCCCACGATGCCCACGGCAGAGCCAATGGCTATCTCCAGTTCGGCATGGTCGAAAATCAGTTTTTCTGTATTCGGATAGGCGTATGTGATGTCCCTGAGCTCAATGGAGCGCTCCAACGGCAGCTTCTCCGCCTCCGCGGCAAAGGACATGTCCACCCTGTCGTCCTCGATTTCCTCCTGGAGATTGTCGCTGACGCCCATGAAGAAGGGCTCGAAATAGGCGATGGAATTGATCTGGTTATTGATGCGGTTCACCGCAGGCAGAAGCACGAAGGCCGCGGCGGCCAAAGTGGAGAGCACCTCCAGCATGTTCTCCGTGGACGTGCCCGTGAGGGTGAGCACGATCATATAGCCCATCATCACCCCGATGCACACGGTCTCGATCAGCAGCTTGGGCACATTGTTGTACAGGCTGTAGCGCTGTACCGCGTCCACGTAGCCCTTGCCGCACTTGCGGTACTCGTCCACGAAATACTGTTCCTTGCAGATAATCTTCACTTCCTTGATGCCCTGGACAGTCTGGGAAATCCATTTGAAGAGGCTGCTGTAGTAATTCTGGTTGTCCTCCCCGGCCTTGTGCATCACGGGCTTCAGGACTTTCTTGATGGCAGCCATGAGCGCTACCAGGGAAAAGGCCAGCAGCATGGTCATCAGGCCGTTGGCCATGAGACAGTAGCTCACCACGAACAGCGACACCACCCCGTCCGACAGCAGCTGCAGCAGAGCCAGTATCAAAGCGTACATATTGTTCACGTCGGAGGTGATGCTCCTCTGGACTACAGCCGTGTCTGCATTCAGGTAGAATTCATAGCCCCGGCGCAGATAATTGCGCATCATGCGCTCGGAAGTCCGGAACTGGTTCGTGTACACGAAGGCAAAGGTCAGCTTCTGCTGCACGAACAGAAAGACGTTCTTCACGGCGAAGGTCACGATCAGCAGCGCCATCACCGTGACGGAAAAGCTCTGGAAATCCTGACAGCCCAGGAAATCATAAAAACCCCTGACCATAGCGCTCTTCTCCACGGCTCCGGGGTCAATCACCACGCTGACCACCTGCACCAAGAGCCCTACCCCTGCGGTCTGCAGGAAAGCACCGATCACCATCAGCACCATCAGCCCCGCCATGGCCAGCTTTTGCCTCCTGTCCAGCAATACATTCATTTTCTTCAGAATCTGTGCCATAGGCCGCTCACTCCTAAACCGTCTTCTCTATTCTTTCAATCCTTATATCATCCCGTTCTGTCCGCAATGCCCCGAACCTCACGCCCACCATCCATCCTGACTGCCCCGGATTTCATAGCATCCTATCCTGTAGGCAATGCCCCGAGTCTCACGCCGCACCTATCCATCCTGACTGCCCCGGATTTCATAGCATCCTATCCTGTAGGCAATGCCTCGAACCTCACAGCACACCGTTCCATCCTGACTGCCCCGAATCTCATATCATCTCATTCTGCCGATGGATCTCCGGGTCTTCATATTTGTCCAGGAAGTCCGGCCCCAGCTTCACGACCTCTTCCGCGAACTGAATCGCTCTGGTCTCCGTCAGCACGGAAACCACTTTCCGGAACGTCAGCCCCGGGAAGAAATTCAACATCTCCATGGGCACCGTGGCGTCGAACTGAGGATACTCCGGGAACAGCTTGCGGTAATCCAGCTCATCCCGGGGATGGGGCTTGAGGAATACCGTCCCCTCCTTACTGTAAGCCTCCGTCAGATCCCGGAAGATCCGCTCCCGCACTTCCAGCGAACACAGCGGCTCCGTGAGTATCAGAATCTTGTCCGCCACCTGGCTGCTGTCCGCGATCTGCCGCTCCAGCTCCTCCTTGTTCCGGATAAAGGCCCGGAGTATCATATCTTTGTCTTCTTCCTCCAGCCTGTCCACCAGGGGCTGCCGGGGGACTTCGATATACCCGGGGCAGGGATGAGGAATCGCACCGATGTCATTGACTTCCATGTCGATGCAGTACTTCCCGTAGCCGTTCTGGACGAACACCAGGTTCAGCTGCCGGGAAAAGAAGGCCTTCAGCCCAAAATGCCCCCGGTTGTCATATCTGGCGGCATCGAAATACACCAGACAGTTCAGGCCGTCCTCCAGGGCGTGGTAGGGAATGCGCTTCCAGTTCAGATAATACCCCACAGGATCGCTGTCGCAGAAGACATATATGTCACCATATTCCCTGAAATCCACCGGCACGTAGGGCGCGTTGAGCTTCGCCAGCTTCTTCGTATACTTAATCCGGGAAAGCATGTTGGAGACGATGTTGCCCTTGTCCTGGTTGTATTTTGCCAGCTCCGGGAAGAAATCCCCCCGCTTTTCATCATATTCCAGCACCTGCCCGAACAGCCCCACAGCCTCCACCCGCTCCTTCAGCCGCTCGAAATCGATGGACATTCTGCTCAGCAGCAAAGTGGCCTGCCCCCGCTTCTCCCGGGGCAGGTTCAGTTCCTTCAAAAAAGTCACATATACATGGTAGTATGTGTGGCACACATAGATTCTTTCTTTCATAATCCGATACACCCGTACTTTCACCCGCCGGAATCAACCGTCTCCTGCCGCTCCCCGCCCTGAATACAGTCATTTTACCACATTCTGTCATTTAAGAAAGATGAAATCCCAACTCTTCAAAAAAATTTAAGAATATCCCCCCTCATATACCCTAGATTATAGCAGAAGCCAGTTGGTCACGCAAGGAAAGAAATTGCCGGGCAGATTGAAATGGCTTCCGACATATAGGCGGGGCGCTGCATAAGGAATTGTCTACAAATAACTGCTGCAAGTTTATGGCAATTTTTATTGTATTTCCGGGCTTTTGCCTGAAGCAATTGCAGCAGTTATTTTCCGACAATTCCTAAGTATAGGCTTCTCCTCTACCTGGCGTCTCGCCTCCTTGCTGTTCCCCGGCTTGACGCCGAGAGCATGCGCTTCGCGGGTAATCGACTTCTGCTTCACTCCTTCAGGCAGCGTGTCTGTCCGGATGACCCCATCCATGTACCAGGCTTCCGGGCCGGGATTGAAAAGTCAAGCATATCCTGCCATTCTCTGGACAAAGCAGGCAACTTATGCTAGTATATGAATGAATAATCCTAATTCTGGGCACACTTCCCCTCTGGGGAAAGTCTGTAAAAGACATCAGGCAAGTCGTAACGGAAGGAGCGAAAATGACAAATATATTTTTTGCCGTTTTTCTGGCGCTTTTATACAGCATTGCTTATACGGTGGCAGGCCCTGTGATAGAAGCCCAGGATATAAAATTCAATCCCTCGCAGCTTTTTCCCTTTCTATTGTGTTTCCTGTCAGGTACCGCATTGAATCTTTTCCTTTTTTCCGTCCTGAAGAAGCGGCGTTGGCTGGCGGGAGACGGGCGCATCTCCCGGTATCTGGGCGGATGCCTTGACAAAGTGGGGGACCGCAGGTTTTTTCTGCTTGTCTGGGCCTTCCATTTTGTGTCATGGATACCTGCCTGGCTCATTTTATACCCGGGAGTCCTGTCCTACGATATCATCTCCCAGACAGGCAGCGCCCTGGGCGAGATTACGAACAACCATCATCCTGTGTTGCACACATGGCTTATACGAGTCTTCATGAGATTAGGGGACTCCCTTTTTTCCAGCTATGAGCACGGAATCGGCCTGCTGTCGCTATTGCAGATGTTGATTTTGAGCTACGCCCTGGCCCGCCTGGTCCTCTTGCTGAAGAGAAAGAAAGTCCCCGTCCTGATAGTCCTGCTGACTGCGCTGCTCTCGGCGGCCTGGTTCGTGAACGCCTGCCTGTCTGTGACGATGATAAAGGACACCCTGCATGGGGCCTTCCTGGTATTGTTTGCCTGCCACTTTACGGAAATCGCAACGAATCCGTCAGAATATTTCCAGCGGAAGCAGAATTTATTGCTTCTGCCGGTTATCAGTTTCCTGATGTGCGCCCTCAGGAACAATGGCATCCACATCTATCTATTTTGTTTTGCCGCTTTGTTCCTGTTGAGGATTCGCCGAATAAAGAGAGCCAAAGCGTATGTTGCCCTCATAGCGGCAGTTTTGCTGCCTGTCTTTCTGTACAAAATCTATACCGGTCCTGTTTTTGACGCCTTAGGCATAGCCCAGGGCGAGGTGCGGGAGGCGCTGAGCGTACCCATACAGCAGCTGCAGCGGGTCTCCGCCAAGAGGGCGGGGGAGCTGACCGGCGAACAGACAGAACTGATGAAGTCCTATATTATTGACAGCCCGAAATGGATGGCCTGGCCCCTGGACCGCGCCTATGACCCTTTCTTCGCGGATCCCGCCAAAAGCTGCTTTTATTCCAATCATTATAAGGAAGACCCGATCGCTTTTTGGAAATTTTATCTGCAGACCGGAGAACAGTTTACGAAAGAATATATCGTGGCCTTTTTGTCCAACACGCTGGGCTTTTGGTACCCCGGTTATTTTGAGTACTCCTATGTGATGTACGATAATTATCCCCCGGACATGTTCACTGTGCCTTTGGTGCGCAAAAGCATATGGGATTCCCGGATTTTGAAGCAGTATTATGACAGTCTCTGCAGCTCTGATTTCTGGCGGGAGACTCCTGTTCTGAGACTGTTTTTTGTACCCGGGTTTTCGCTTTGGTTTTTGCTCTACGGGCTGGCGCTGGCCTGGAGGAGACGGGGATTTTTCACAAAAGTCCTGCCCCTTTTCCTGCCGCTGATTGCCCAGTACGGCATCATGATTCTCTCTCCCATGTCGTCCTTCCGTTATTCATGGCCCTTTTATCTGATGCTGCCCCTTGCCATGATTGGAATTTGGGGCAATCAGGAGTCGTAACTGTCTCCAGGCAGAAACGCCAAACTACACAAAGGAGCATAAAAATGAACCTTACAGCGCTGAAAGAAAAAATCGGCCGTTGGTATTTCTTGATACTGGCCCTCCTATTCACCCTGGCTTTGATCCTGCGGATTGTAGGTGCCGGATGGGGCATGCCCCACGGCAATCTGCATCCGGACGAGGGGCTTATCTTTGAACAGGCTTTCCAGTGCGCCCTGAACCGCGACTTTGAGGTGCATGATTACTACAGGCCCAACCATGTTTCCATCAAACTGAATACCCTTCTCTATATCGGGATACAGGAGCTGTATTTTGCCCCCCAGGGGCAAGGGGACATTATCCTGAACTATAACGAGCACTTCGCCCTGTTCATCACCGCGTCCCGGGTCCTGACCGCCCTTTTGGGTGTGGGCGTGGTTATCCTGGCCTACTTTATCGGCCTTTTCTGGGGCAGATGGCAGGCTTTGTTCGCAGCCCTGCTCTTCGCGGTATTTCCATCGTTTATCGAACATTCCCATTATATCACGCCGGATATCCCGCTGCTGTTCTTCCTGATGGGCGTGCTGTGGGCGGCGCTTCGCTATCAGCGGAAACCCTCCGTGTCCATGCTGTTCTGGATGTCTTTCCTGACGGCGCTGGCCACCTGCGAAAAGTATCCGGGGGCCTATGGCTGCGCGGTCATCGCTGTGACCGTATGCGCTACGCATATCAAAAAACCGGTCATGATTATAAGGGACGGCTGTCTTGCAATCCTCTTTTTCCTGCTGGGGATCCTGGCTGTTTCCCCTGTGCTGCTCATCGACCTCAGAACGGTCTTGGAGGTGATGGCGGGACAGAATAAGCAATATCATTTAGGCGCAGACGGCCTGAACTTCGGGGAGACGCTGCTCTTTTATGCCCAGACCACAGGAGTTCATTTGGGATTGCTGCTGACGGTGAGCAGCATTTACGGAATGGTGAAATCCTTTCGCAAGAACCGGAAGCCCACGATTATCCTGTTGAGTTTCCTGGCGTATATAGTGCCGATTTCCACGTTGAGCATCCATTGGGAACGCTATACCTTGCCCATTTACGCGGCAGGACTTTTATTCGGGGCCTTCGGGGCATTTTATCTCACAGAAGACCTCCAGGGGCTTTTGAAGAAAATACCCCAGGGGCATTTGATTGCCTATCCTGTCTTGTTTTTTCTGCCGGTATGCAGCCTTCTGGCCGGAGCCATAGCGGTTTCCGGCAGCTTTCTGGCACCGGACAGCCGCATCCTCCTACAGGAGACATTCGCGGAAATGGGCATATCAAAACAAAATACCGCGCACGACTGTAACACGCCCCTGGATCCGGGCGGATACTATGGAGTGTTCGCAGATTTTGAGGACGGGGATCCTGAGAAGTACAAATACGGCAACCGTCCGGTGTTCGTCATGACATCGTCCGCACAGCGGGACCTATATCTGGCGGCTGACCCCGAAGCATATGGCTCAGTGGCAGACTTTTACCGGCAGCTGGACGAGCGTTATCCCCTGGTATTCCTCTATCCGGTGGAGACGCCAAGCTCCCATTTCCTGGAGCTGCGCAATATCTGGTTTGCGGCAAGGAGCGTCTACAGATATCTGCGCGGAGCGGCAGTTGGTTATGAAATCAGGCTCTATCAGTTGCAGTGACAAAGGCGGACAATTCCCGATATAGGAGAAGCGTATGAAAGAGGGCTCATGGGTCAGAATCTATCTAAAGCAGATGAGGATCAAAAGCTGGCTGAAAAATCTATTTGTCTTTTTCCCCATTGTATTCTCCCTGGAATTATTCAAGTGGGGCAGGTTCCTTCAGGCCGTCATTCTGGCGCTGTCCTTCTGCCTGGTCTCTTCTGCCATTTATGTGCTGAATGACATCAGTGATGTGGAAAAGGACAGAAAGCATGCCGTGAAGAGAAACCGCCCCATCGCCTCGGGGCAGATTCCCATCCCCCGTGCATGGATTTTGTTTCTGAGCCTTATGGCAGCAGGGTTGGGGACGGCTCTTTCGGTGAATCTTTTCTCTTTTTTGCTGATACTGGCTTATGTCGCCATCAATATCCTGTATTCAAAGCGGCTGAAGGCCATGGTGGTCATTGACTGCTTTTGTATTGCGGCAGGTTTTGTACTGCGTGTGATGGTGGGCGGAACCATAGTCAGCGGCGGCGTCTCCGACTGGATGTTCCTGACTGTGGTATCCATGTCCTTGTTCATGGCGTTCGGAAAACGCAGGGGCGAGCTGCACAGTTACGGGACAGGCGGAACCCGGGATGTCCTGGGGATGTACGAAATCAATTTCCTGAACGGGATCGTCTTCCTGTGCGCAGGGCTGACTATGGTATTCTATTCCCTGTGGTCTATCTCGCAGAAAGCAGATCTGGTCTATACGGTGCCCTTTGTCCTGTTCATCGTCATAAGGTATCTGCTGCTGGTGTTCAAGGGACGTTCCGAAGCAGACCCCACCGCCCTGATTTTGTCCGACAGGACGCTGCTGGTCTCATGCGGGCTCTGTGCCCTTCTGCTGCTGATTCTGTTATATATGCCTCAGCTATCCTGATTGAGCCGGAAGGAACCGGGGAAAAAGGGAACCGATCGATATTATGCGGCATTATCCTTGCCGCCGGGCAGAAAAGGGCTTGACCGCCGCAATTATTATATGATAGGATATCTATGTATATTCTTTCGGCAGAGGAGGATAATGGATAATGACAGTGGGACTTTGTCTGCTCACCTGGAATGAGATTGCGGGTTGCAAGCACGACGTACCCCTGATAGACAGAAGCAGATTCGAACAGATTTATTGTATAGATTGCGGAAGCACTGACGGTACGGTGGAATATTTGACTGAGCAAGGGATAGAAGTCTATCCCCAGACCGGCAAGGGGTTGAATCAGGCCTGCAAAGACGGCGCGGACAACTGCAGATGCGATGCCTTTGTCTTCTTTCACCCCAAGGGCTCTATCCCGGTGGAGGACGCTTACAAGTTCCGGGCATACTATGAGCAGGGATACGAGTTTGTGGTGGGCAGTAGGATGATGAAGGAAAGTACCAATGAAGAAGACACGAAATTCCTGAAGCCGCGCAAATGGTTCGTCCTGTTTCTGGGTCTGGCGGCAAAAATCCTCTTCAAGAAAGAAGGCAACACGGTCTGGGACGCCCTTCACGGGTTCCGGGGGATGACAGTGGAAGCATTCCGGAAATGCAGCATCTCGGACATGAGCCCCTCCGTGGACATCGAGATGGTCTGCAGAAGCTATAAGCTCCGGTTAAAGCGAATCGAATTTCCCACCAGGGAATCCGCAAGGATTGCAGGAGGCACGCACTTCAAGGCATTTGCCACCGGCAAGAAGCTCCTGAGATATCTCCTGTGGGAGATTGGCAGAAAAGGGTAAACATATGATAGAATCTCTGAGACGGAATAGATTGGGAATCATCTTAATGATATGCTCCAGCATCTGTGCCTGCGTGGGGCAGCTATTGTGGAAGCTGTCAGCCGATGGCGGTTTTCTTTTTTTGATGGGAGGATTTTTCCTGTACGGCATAGGGGCCGTGACCATGATCATCGCCTATAAATTCGGGAAAGTCTCCATCCTGCAGCCCATTTTAAGCCTGAACTATATCCTGAGCATCATCCTGGGCGCCACAGTGCTGAACGAAACCATTACCCTGACCAAGTGCATCGGTGTGCTGGGGATTATGTTAGGCGTTCTTTTGATTGCCGGAGGGGATGAGGTGAAAGATGCTGACCGCTAGCTTTCTCTTTCTGATGACGATAATGGGCTCCGTGGCCAGCCTGTTCCTAAAGCAGGCCTCAGGCTCTCTCAAAGGCGAGAGCCTTGGGGCGATTCTTCTGAATCTGCTGAAGACCCCCAGCCTGTACGCGGGAGGGGCGCTGTATCTGGCGGCTTCCCTGCTGAATATCTATGTGTTAAGGGTGCTGGATTATTCCAGCGTCCTGCCCCTTTCGGCTTTTACTTATGTGTGGACTATGTTCCTGGCAAAGGCCAGGTTCGGGGAGAAGCTGAACCTGCGGAAAATGGCAGGTGTGTTTCTGATAGTTGTGGGCGCGGTGCTGGTATCGAGGCCCCGTTAGGAGTTGGTATGAGAGAATTTTTCTACAGCCGGAAAAAATATGCCCTTCCTGCAATCCATTTTTTACTTTCTTTTCTGTACGAAAGATGCATCTTCCTGTTCCGGGAGGAGGAGAATATCATTCTCTCCATACCGAGGAATCAGATCATCAGCGGCACGGGGGAGAGAATCCTCGGATATGTCATCTCCAAGCTGTTGGCGGCGGTGATGATTTTTTTCCTCTGGCATCTGCTCTTTTGGATTGCGGGGAACTGGAAGACGAAAAGGAACCTGCGGTTCTTTCTGGCTTTCTTTCTGGTCTGCCTGGCGGGGGTGCTGCTCCTCTGGCCCGATCCCTTTACCGCCAGCGAGGATAATTACATCACCTATTCCTATGCCATCCGGTTCTGGCCGGAATATTGGCACAGCGCCTATACCAGCTGCGTCTACGCGGCCATGCTCATGGTGGCGCCCAGCCCGGTGTTCCTGACCGTGTTCCAGCTGATTTTCGCGTTCTTTGTCCTGGGCTATCTCTACAACAGGATGGCCGACAGCCCTGTGCTGAAGGGAAGGGGGAAATATTGCGTCTTTCTCGTATTCCTCATGCCCGGCGTGTACACGCTTTTCACCAACGCTTACCGCACGGAGCTCTATGCCCTGCTGTGCATGTTCGCCGTGGCCAGGACAGCCATGGACGTGGTGGACCGGAAGGAACGCGGGACCTGCAGCCTGATCTGGAACATTCTTCTATGCGGCTTCCTCGGCGTGTGGAGGACGGAGGGCATCATCCTGGGATTCCTTCTTTTCCTTGTACAGCTTCTGTTCGTGCATCGGTTCAGACCCGCAAAGAGCGCGCTTCTGCTCCTGTGCCTGGCGGTGTCCTTGGGCGTGTTCCTTGTGCCCCAGAAGCTGGGGGACATCAAATACTACGGAAAGGACTATTCCTTCATCAATTCCTTCCCCGTGCTGAAGAATATCTTATCCTCCGGCCTGTCCTATGAGGGGGCGGAGGCGGACGTGGCCGCGCTGAGCCAGGTCGTCCCCATGGATGTCCTGCGCTATTACGGCATGGACGGATACCGGCGATACAATTACGCAAACGGCAGGAAGGATATCAACCAAAGCCTTGCCTCCGATGAGACGGCTTCGGCATACATGAAGGCGTACTATCGAATCGTCCTCCACAATCTGCCGATTTACGCGAAGACCCAAGTTTCCATGCTGCTGAAGGCCCTCCTGGTGATACCGCACGAATATGTGGTGGGATTCGACCAGCCTCCCGTCCCGGATCTGCCGCCCTGGACATTGGAATCCTGGGACATCGGACGGGCGGACTTGGAAGACGAGCCTTACGTCAGGGAATGGATGGATACGGAAATCCACCAGCGCTTTGCCGCCTTTGTGGGGAAGATAAGGGGCTGGGTAGAGAACACCCTTGAAAAAATATATTTTTACAGCGCAGTCCTGATCTTGATTCCGTTATTTGAGATATTTTTGTTTTTCAGAGAGGGAATCCGGCTGGTCCAAAAAAAGAAAAATCGGTTCGGGCTGGCGGGGATAGCGTTCCTGCTGCTGGGACAGGCGGCCGCCCGCCATTGCGCTGGTGATGCCTGCGGGGGCTTTGGTGTACTTTCACGCTTACTATTACTGCTCCTTGCTCCTGTGCCTGATTTATGGGAGCTGTCTGGGGACTTGACAATTCCTTAAGATGCATGGAGACAGAGGGGAGTTGATGAGATGGAGACTTATGATTATCTGATCCTGGGCGCGGGGCCGGCGGGGCTGACCTTCGCAAATCTGCTCAGAATGAAAGCCCCGGAACTGTCCTTCCTGGTTCTGGAAAAAGAGGATACCCCAGGGGGACTCTGCCGCTCGAAAGAAGTGGACGGCTCTGCCCTGGATATAGCGGGCGGCCATTTCCTCGATGTGCGGAGGCCTGAGGTCAACCGTTTTCTCTTTACATTCATGCCATTGGATGAGTGGAATCTTTTTGACAGGGATTCCAGAATCCATATGGGGACTTACGAGATCGGGCACCCTTTCGAAGCGAATATCTGGCAGATGCCCCAGGAAGAGCAAGTCAAGTACCTTAAGTCCATCGCGGCGGCGGGCTGCAACCTGGGCACGCCCATGCCGGAGAAGTTTGTGGATTGGGTGACCTGGAAGCTGGGGGATAAAATCGCGGATGACTACATGCTCCCCTACAACGGCAAAATGTTCGGCGGAGACCTGGACGCGCTGGGAACCTATTGGCTGGACAAACTGCCTGATGTCTCTTTTGAGGAGACGCTCTTAAGCTGCCTGAACCGCAGGCCCTATGGCACACAGCCGGGGCACGCGCAGTTCTATTACCCGAAACGGTACGGCTACGGCGAGCTTTGGGAGCGGATGGGCCGGGCCCTGGGGGAGCGGATTCTATATCAGAAGACGGTCACAGGGATGAATCCGGAGGAGAGGATCGTCACATGTGCCGACAATTCTGTCTTCAAGGCAGACGCTATCATCACTACCATTCCCTGGAGATCCGTAAAGGAATATGAGAATTGCCCCGGAGAGATTGCAGACAGCATCGGGAAGTTGAAGTCCACAGGGACGGAAATCAAATATGTGCCCAAACCTCTGGACACAAAAGCCCATTGGATCTACCTTCCCGATCCGGAGATTCCCTGCCACAGGATTCTGGTGCGGCAGAATTTCTGCACCGGCAGCAGGGGATACTGGGAGGAAACCAATTTAAGCCGGGTCACGGACACAGGCAGCGAGCATGCTTTCGTCCATGAGTATACTTATCCGCTGAACACCATCCAGAAGCCGGCAATCATGTCACAGCTTTTAGGGTACATGAGGCAGCGGGGCGTGTACGGCCTTGGAAGATGGGGGGAGCACGAGCACTACAACTCAGACCGCACGGTGGAAAGAGCCATGCAGCTGTTTGCGGAACTGAGTGAAGAAGGACATTCATAATGAATAAGATCATTCATAATGAACAAGATCATTCATAATGAATAAGATCATTCATAAGAATAAATGAAAAACAGAAAGGCCGTTTCATGATGTGGGAGTGCGAATACAGCCGGGAGCCTATGGACTATAGGCTGCTGTGGCTTAGGTTTCTGCGGAAAATCTGGATTGTCCCCGTGGCTGTGCTGGTGGGCGTAGCGCTGGTGGCAGGATGCCATTTTTATGCCAGGACAGCGGCAAGAGGGGGAAGGACGTATCAGACCGAGTCGATTTTTTATATTGATTTCGCGGAGGATGCCCAGGGGGAGACCTATGACTATTACAATTATTTCACCTGGGGAGAAGTGATCCATACGGATTTCTTTATGGATTATGTCTATGAGAAAATGGCCGGGAGGCTTTCCATGGAAGAGATCACTTCCTATATCACGGCCACCGTGGATTCGGACGTGCGGTATCTCTATGTGCGCTGCGACACCCATTCCCCGGAGCTTTCCGTGGAGCTGGCTTCGGCCATGGAGGAGGTGGTTCCCAGGTTCGCGGACATCCGGAAGGAAATCCGCTCCATCGAGACAGCCAAGGCCGGAACCGTCGCCAGGGACAGCTCAAAGCTCCGGATGGGAAACGCCTGTTTCCTGGGCGCATGTCTGGGACTTGGGGTCTCCCTGTTGGGAATTCTGATTTCTTTGATACTGGATACCGCAATCTATCTTCCGTCCACTGTGGAAAAAAGGTATCATGTCACCTGTCTGGGCGCGCCTTTTCTGCCGGAATTCGGGCCGAACTGGGAGCATGTGCTGAAGGACGCCGCAGAGGCTGCGCTGGTCTGCGTGGACGAGGATATCCGGGAGGAGGAGATTGGAGTGCCGGAGGAGATGCAGAAAAAGGGAATCCTCTGTCGGAATCCGGTGGCGCACCCGGAAGAACTGGACCGGATACGGGAATGCCAGGCAGTGCTTCTGGTATTGAGAGCCGGGCGTAGGAACGATACGGCTTTTGAGCGACTGCTGGAACAGCTGGGCCGCCAGGACATAAAGGTCACCGCTGCCATTTTGGCCTCCGCTGACGAGAAACTGATTTCCGCATATTATAGGAAGCAAATGTAGCTTCCTATAATCAAATGCGGCGCAAAGGACGCGCCTTTTATCAGAAGCTAAGTGCATGCTTCTGATAAGTTTATTATAGGAAGCAAATGTAGCTTTAGGCGCGCCTTTTATCAGAAGCTAAGTGCATGCTTCTGATAAGTCATTACAGGAGCAAAGGATGATTTTATATTTATCGATTACGGCGCTTACAGTCTTCATGGCTTATTTTGTGAACAGCGCTTACGCAGGAAAATCAAATAACAGAAGACAGGCGCGCGCCAGGAACCGGCAGTCCATGTTGAACGGGGTGCTCCTGACAGGGATTTTTATGGTTCTGTTCGCCCTGTCCGCCCTGAGGATCGGCATCGGGAACGACTACTGGGTCTACCGGGATCATTTCCTGCATATCATGAGCGGGGATACGGCAGTCTCCTATGAAATCGGTTTCCAGGCGCTGGTGAAGGTTCTGCAGAGCCTGTTCGGATATGACAATTACCGGATTGTGTTTGCGGTCATGGCTTTCCTCACGAGCCTGTTCTTTATCAGGGGGCTGTTCGACAATACGGATTGGTTCGTGATGTCTTTTTTCCTTTTCATGGCAAACGGCTTCTACTTCATGAGCTTCAGCAACGTGCGGTATTATTTCGTGATGGCAGTCTGTACCTATGCCATGAAATTCTTGTTTGCAGAGGATTACGTCAAATTTGTCTTCTGGATTGTGCTTGCCGCTTTTTTCCATAAATCCGTCCTGTTGGTCATACCGGTGTACCTGATTGCCCATTCCCTGAAGTGGAACAAAAAGACACTGTGGCTGATTCCGGCAGCCTGCGCGGCGCTTGCGCTGGGAAAGCCGGTGTTCAGACGGCTGATGTTCGTCTTCTATCCCTATTATGAGGGAGATCTGATTCTGGACGTGGAGACGATTTCCTATGCGAACATCGCGAAATGTCTGGCTGTATTGCTGTTCTCCCTTTTTTACTACAAAAAGGCGGTCAAGGGGAATTCCAAGGCGGAGACGCTCTTTAATCTGAATCTCTTCGCTCTGATTATTTACAGCTTCGGGTATTATATTCTGGAGACTTCCAGGATATGTTATTACATGGTGCTGGGACATGTGTTCCTGATTCCCATTGTGCTGAAGGCAATCGAAAATAAGAGGCAGAAAGTCTTCTGCCTGTTTTCCGTCATACTAGCTTATGTCATGTACCTGGTGATATTTATCATAAAAAGCCGGGCACCTACCGTGCTGCTGCTGCCGTATATGACATGGCTGTTTACATGAGGGGAGCTGCTGAAACCAAGCGGCAGGCATGCTTGGAGCCGCCGATACCAGTGTCAGGCTCTGTCTGCCGGTTCGGTCTTTAGCGCCTCCCCCAATCTATCCAATCATAAAATAAGTCTCCCCTTGCAGCAATCTGCCGAAAAAGACCAGGCCGCAGAAAAGCTGATAGGCCAGCACACACCCTGTCACCGCGAAAGCGATTCTGCAGTACAGCCGATTTCCCTCCCTCTTCCGGAAAAGCAGCCATTTCTCCAGGCTGAAAACGTAAATCAAAAACAGAGCCATACAATACCCCCAAAGGAAATTCCCGTCTCTGGAGCGGCTTCCCGTCTCCACCAGCAGCAAAGCCTCCAGGAATCCCACCCCTGTCATGCCCCAGGCAAAACGATAGCGCCTGTCCCGCAGAAGCTCCCTCCCGGAGAACAGCAGCACCGCCAGCGGGAACGCAACGGAACAGAGCACCGCCACTTTCGTCCGATTGGCATGGAGAGAAAAGGTGTACCAGGGCGACAGCGCGAACCCCTGCCCGGTATCGGCGCCGAAGAGCACCGCGTTCTGCCATAGCATCACGCCGCAGGCCGGAAGCACCGTGCTCCCCATCAGGAACACCTGTTTAAAAGGCACCTTCCTGCACAGATCCGCCAGCAGCTTCACCGCCAACACAGGCGCGAACACCGTCAGGAAGCTGGGCTTGATGCCTGTGCACAAGGCCAACAGTCCCGCCAGGACAAGCCACTGTCTGCCGGTCAGACGCTCTCTGTAGCCCTCTTCCGCTTTCAGGTAATAAATCATGACCGCCAACGCCGCGGGCTTCATGCACTGATAGGTGGAATTGTGCCATATGTTCCCCGCCTGATAGCTCACATAGCGGTATTCCCCCGCATATCGCCAGAAGAACGGCATCACCAGGTTCAACGCCAGCGCGCCGCCCAGCGTGAGCGCATCCACCCTCTTCCGCCCCAGCAGAAGCGCCAGCAGCCGCTCCGTCAGCAGAATGCACAGCACCGCGGCGACAGCCAAAAAGAGGGCAATCAGCCCCGTCCCGTGTCCGCCCAGCCAGTAGAAGAGCTGGTACGGATACGCCGTAAAGCTGTAGTACCATCCGTCATCGATAATCATGCTGATATGATAGGGCAGATCCGACTGGAAGTATCGGTTGTCGTAGTCCAGCGGCTGGATGGACTGCATGTAAAAAAGATACAGGCACAGCCCGCCGTATATCAGTACGCCAATCCAGAGGATGAAGACCACATATTTCGACCGCTTGTTATCCATCTCACGCCTCCCTTTTCCCCATAAATCCTCTCAATATCTCCAAGCCGCTTATCATGCAGCTCACCGGAAACCGTTTGGGCAATTCCCCCGCCCTATGGGAACACGCGCTCAATCACCGCGGAGTTCATAGAGCACCAGTTCCTCATCGCCGTATATCAGGCGGCAGCCCTGGCCCTGGCACAGCATGGCGATCTCCCCGTTGGCAGGCACTGCGATATAGCGGCTCTGCAGCGCAGTGATGTCCGGCATCACGTACTCCCGCATGCAGCAGCTGATTCCGAATCCCTTCGGCAGCCCATAGAGCAGCTGATACGGAGTGATGACCGTCTCCCCATCCACCAGGTCGCTGTATACCCAGATTACGACATTGTCATAATTCGGTGCGTCTTCCTCTCTCAGGGCCAGCGCACTGGCCATCTCCTGCCGCCAGTTCTCCACGGCAGCCGCTTTCCCTTCCTCCCGGAAAGGCACCTGATAGTCAAAGGGATTCAGCGTTATATAAGCAAAGAAATAGGCGAACGTGACCCCCACCAGCACCGCTTTCTTATAAAATACCGTATCCATCCAGGCTATGACGAACACCGCCGCAGCCAGGAAAATCATCAGATGCCTGCTGCCCTCCGTCAGCTTGTACATAAGCAGCAGCGCAAAAAGCATGGCTATAAAGCTGAAAGCCAGATGTATCTCGATGACCATCTTTTCCCACACAAGCCGAGACTCGCCCGCAGCCCCCTGGCGCGCTGCCCGCTTTCGCTCCGCTGACACTGTTGCCGTTTCCGCCCTGTCCTCCAGCGCCTCGCCGGCCCGCAGGCGGCGGAACCTTCTCCAATCCCTGAATCCCTGCGCCGCCAGCACTGCCATGCAGACCAGGTAGCACACAAAGCACGCATCTGCCGACAGCCCGCTGCCAAAGCTCGCCCGCACATGCTCCAGGAAATCCTGCCCCACATAGTAAATCTTCCTGACCGTATAATAGCCTCCGCCGAAAATCCCCCTGTCAAAAAACGCCTGAATCCAGTCCGTATAGAACAGCGGCGTAAAATACTCCGCCCCAAGGTAATGGTTGATGACCGCATAGATTCCGAGTACTGCCGCCAACACCGCCGCTCCGGCAGCCCCCCGGCACAATTTTCCGGCGCGGCTCCTCCCTCTGCGCATCCAAAAATAGACAGGAAGCAGCATGAACAGCGCCATATAGGGGCGCATCAGAACCATCAGGCCCGAAACCAGAAATAATAAGACAAGCTTGTAATCCCTCTCCCGCCTCAGATAGTTGATAGCCATGGAATAAAAAAGAATCAATATGGCAAAACAGATGACCTCCGCCATCCCGGAAAGCATATAGCGCACAAAAGGCCTGTACAGACAGAAAAGCAATGTCAAAATCCCCATCTGCTTCCAGGTAGGCCGAACCAGCCATACGAAGAGGAAGCAGCACAGGCTCATAAGAAAGATATTGCAAATAACGGGGGACATAAGATTCCACCCGAACACCAGCCCCCAGAGAATCCAGGGAAAGACCAGCACCGGGCTCCACGCCGCGAAGGAAAGCTTCAGGGCATGGCTCTCATTGAATCCGAAATACCCCTGGGGATATCCGTATTCCAGGATGCTCTCCACCTGTTTATAATAGAACAGCTCGTCATTCCATCCGGAGGAGGGTATATAGACCTTCCCCAGACTCTGCCCCTGCCCGATGCAGTGCACCAGACAGCACAATAAAGGCAGCGCTGCCAGAAGCAGGGATTTCAAAAGCGTCACATACCGCTTCTCCCCGGAGCGTTTCCTCTCTTCGGAACCGTTCTCCCCGGGATTCCCCGCCTTGGCATGGCCGTTTTCCGGAACATCCTCCCAGTACCTGCCCGGCGCTTTCCACCACTCCAAAAATCTTCCCATCTTATCTTTCCTCATCCTTCCGCCCGCCTGCATCCAGATTCAGCTTTTCCCGGATGACATACTGGGGCGAATTGTTCAGGCTGATATAAATCCGCCCGATATATTCCCCGATCAGGCCCAGCATCAGCATAATCATGCCCCCGAAGATGACAACAGCCGACATCAGGGAGCTGAACCCCAGAGGCACCGCTGGATTGATGAACTTCTTGACTATGGTGTACAGGCCGTAGAGAAAGCCCGTCCCCGCGCTTATGGCCCCCATTGCGGTGGCAATCCGTAAGGGCTTTACCGAGAATGCCGTGAAGCCGTTGAACCACAGAGCGAACAGCTTCTTGAAAGTATAGCCGGAAGCGCCCTCCTCCCGCTCCCTGTGGTCCACCGGCACATTGGCGATGTTCCGGGTGGCCCGCAGCACCAGGCCGATGATATAGGGATAGGAATTCTCATAGCGGACCATGTCGTCCACCACGAACCGCTTCGCCGCGAAATAACTGGAAATATACAGCTCCGGCGGCTTCCCCAGCATCATCCGGGTCATGCGCTCGTTGAGCTTGCTGCCCAGATTCCGGAACGCGGAGTGCTGCTTATGGTCGTACCGGGCGTACACAGCGTCATACCCCTCCTCCAGCTTGCCAATCAGTCTGTCCACCTGATCCGCCGGAGTCTGCCCATCATCGTCCAGACATACCACATAATCCCCGTCCGAGTGGCGCAGCCCTGCCATCAGCGCCGAATGCTGGCCAAAATTCCTGGCGAAGTCAATCCCCCGGATGTTTTCATGCTCCTTGCAGAGCCTGCGGATCACGTCAAAGGTGCCGTCCGGAGAGCAGTCGTTCACCAGGAAGATATCATAGCAATATTGCTCCATAGTCTTCATCTTACCATCAATCTCCGCTATCACATGGGGAAGCGTATGCTCCGAACGATAACAGGGAATCACAAAGCTGATCTTCTTCATCTGTCCCATCTATCTCACATTCCTTTGCAAAGTAGTCTCTTCAAATCGGCGATATGGCGGCCATCCATATGATATCACAGTATTTCCCGTCAATGCGCACATCATCCTTCAGGCAGGCTTCCTTCCGGAACCCTGCTTTCTCATAGCTGCGGATGGCGCGCTCATTCCCGGCCAGGGCACGCAGATAGATTCGATGCAGTTTTTCTTCCGCAAAACAGTACCGCAGCATCAGCTTCGCGGCGGCAGTGCCGATTCCCCTGCCCCTGGCATGGGCTTCCCCGATGAAGATGCCGTATTCCGCTTTGTTGTGCTGCCTGTCGATATCGCGGATATAGACGCTTCCCAAGGGCCTGTCCGAAGCCAGGTCGCAGATGATGTCCTGTACTACCTTCCCCTTTTCCACCATGTTCCGGATCCAGTCCTCATGCCCCTGTCTGGTGAAAGGCTCCTGATAGATGAAATTCTTCCGCACGTCATCGCTGTTGCGCCATGCCACAATCAAATCCGTGTCCTCCCGGGTCATCAGGCGCAGATAGATACCTACGCCCCGGTCAATGTATTGTTCCATATCCTGACGCTTCCTCTCTAACCTCTATCTCTGGTGCCGTGGCCCGCCGGCCTTTCGCCCATAGCACCATCTCCTCATACCATCCGTACAGTGCACACCTCCATGCCCCTCGGCTCTGATAGCACAGCTACCTGTCGTCCGCCTTCTTCCTTCTCTTCTCGGCGCTGGTCCGCATGAGGCGATATTCAAAATCGCGCTTGTCCTTAGCTGCCATGACCTCCAGGATGATTCCCGCGAAAAAGGACTGGATTCCCGCCAGAACCATGAAGCCGCAGACTATCAGCGTGGGGAACCTGGGCACAAGCCCTGACCGCAGATATTCGCTCAGGATAGGAATCATAATCAGCAGCGCCAGAACCACCAGCAGCACGCAGAAAGCTCCGAAGAAGTGCAGCGGCCTGTAGTTGCGGTACAGCTGAACCATCTTCCGGATGACCCGCAGGCCGTCGCTGTAGGTATTCAGCTTGGACATGCTGCCGTCCGGCCGGTCGCGGTACTCCACTACCACATTCTCCACCTGCATATTATAGTTCACCGCATGGATGGTCATTTCCGTCTCTATCTCGAAGCCCTGGGAAAACACAGGGAAAGTCTTGACGAATTCATAACTGAGGGCCCGATAGCCTGTCATGATGTCCTTGATGTCCGCACGGAACAGACTGTTGATGCCGGTCCGCATGAGACTGTTGCCGAAGTTGTGAAAAAGCCTTTTGTTTTCCTGAAAATAGGTGGAAGAAAGCCTGTCGCCCACCACCATGTCCGCACCGTGCTCCAACACTCTGTCCGCCATCTCCCTGGCACAGTCCAGCGGATAGGTATCGTCCCCGTCCAGCATGAGATAGCACTCCGCGTCGATCTCCCGGAACATCCTGCGGATCACGTTCCCTTTACCCTGCCTGTATTCCCGGCGAACTATGGCTCCCTGTTCCTCCGCCAGCCGGGCTGTCCCGTCTGTGCAATTGTTGTCATAGACATAGACCACCGCTTCCGGCAGCGTCTTCCTGGCATCTCCCACCACCTTCGCGATGGTCTGCTCCTCATTAAAACAGGGTATCAATACCGCAATCTTGTCCATCCGCCAACTGCCCTTTCCCCATAGGCTCACAGGATTGTCCCGGCTTGTCCTCTTTCATAGGCTTCCTGCAATCAGTTATTTGTAGACAACGCCTTAGGAACTGCCGGAAAATAATCTACGCATTTTGTTTAGAGTAAACCTGATAAAATCTGTAAATTTTGCAACAGGCTTGCGTAGGTTATTTGGAGGCATTTCCTTACTTTCGATAATAAGCAATGACCTTCCTGACAGCCCGGATTACATCATCCACCTCATCATCCGTCAGGCTATAGTAGAGAGGGATGCTCATTACTTCATTGTAATACTTTTCCGCATTGGGGCACAGCCCCTTCCCATATCCCAGCTTCTCATAGTAGGAATGCCAGTAGACCGGCAGATAATGCACCTGGGGACAGGTATTCTCCGCGTACATGGCATCAAAGAACTGCCGCCTGTCGCAGTTGAGGCGCTCCAGGTTCAGCCGCAGGATGTACAGATGCCTGACCGTATCGGACTCCGGAATCTCCCGCTGCACAGTCAGCTCCGGCATCCGGGAGAACGTCTCGTTATACTTTTCCACGATTTCCCTTCTGCGCGCCGCAAATTTCGGCAGCTTCTGCAGCTGGCTCAAAAGCAGCGCCGCCTGGAAATCCGTCATGCGGTAGTTGTATCCCAGTTCCACCTGCTCATTGTACCAGGCGGCATCCGTGGGATGTACCATCTCCTCCATGGCCCGGGTGATTCCGTGAGTGCGGACACGCATCAGGCGCCGGTAAAGCTTCTCATCGTTGGTGGTAATCGCGCCGCCCTCGCCGCCGGTGACTGTCTTCACAGGGTGAAAGCTGAAGCAGGTCATGTCCGCGATGCTGCCGATCGGCCTGCCCTTGTATTTTGTTCCGATGGCATGAGCCGCGTCCTCAATCAGCACCAGCCCATGCTTTCTGCAAATCTCCCCCAGTGCATCATGCTCCACGGACTGTCCGGTGAAGTCCACCGCCACGATGCCCCTGGTCCGGGGGGTAATCAGCTTCTCCACAGCTTCCGGGTCGATGTTGTAAGTGTCGGGACGGATGTCCGCAAAGACGGGCTTCGCCCCGCAGTACAGCACACAGTTGGAAGAAGCTGCGAATGTGATGGAACTGACGATCACCTCATCGCCCTCCCCGAATCCTGCCGCCAGAGCCGCCAGGTGCAGAGCCGCGGTGCCGTTGGCCACCACCACGGCATATTTCGCCCCTGTGACCTGGCACAGCTTCTCCTCCAGCGCCTCCACCCTGGGACCGCAGGTAATCAGCGGTCCTTTGAGCGTCTCCACCACTGCGTCTATGTCATCCTGCTCTATACATTGTTTGCCATAGAAAATCGGGCTCTCCCGCACAGGAGTACTGCCGAAAATCGCTAATTGTTCCATACCTTATCTCCTACCTTAAAATCTTCCATCTGCCCCGGACACGGCCGCACCGCCAGGCACAGAAGCCTTCCGGTTGAAGCCCCAGTCCCGGCTTCCGCAGCCTGTTGCACAGGGCTTTCCCGTGTCCTATCATAACATATCATTCCTAAAAAGGCAAATTTTAACAGCCTTTTCCCTTTTCCAATTCCGATTCCAGCTCGTACTTCTGCTTGTCCTCCACGGTAATGTCCTTGCCCAGCTGGACTTCAATGACTTTCAGCTCCGTGTCTGCGAATATGGTGTGTTTGCAGCCCGCCGGCATGGAAATCACGTCCCCGGGGGAGACCCTCCGCTCCACGCCGTCAATCACAGTTCTGCCGCTGCCGCTCATCACCGTCCACACCTCGTCCCGGTGCTCATGGCTGTGATAGTGCAGGCCATGGCCGGGCAGAAGCACGATTTTGATGGTCAGGCTGTCCTCCTGGACGTCAAGGACGGTGAAGCTCCCCCAGGACTTCTCCGCGTACATGACCTGCTGTTCTATCTGTTCTACATAGGGCTTGATATAGCTGCTCTGCCCTTTGTCCGAAATCAGGATGCCGTCCCCGCTGGCGGCCACCACCATATCTTTGCAGCCCATACAGAGAATCGGGATGTTCAGCTCGTTCACCACATGGGTATTCTCACAGGTATCGTTCAGGGTGGCACGGCCGATGGCCTGATCCGCCATAGCTTCGGAGAAAGTATTCCAGGTGCCCAGATCCTTCCACTGGCCCCGGTAGCGCAGAACCTGTATTTTCTGCTCCCGCTCCGCCACGGCATAGTCGAAGCTGATTTTGTCCATCTCCCCGTAACGTTCATAGAGATCCTGATAATCCTGAAACCCAAAAGCCTGGTGGGCCTTTTCCAACAGATACCCCAGCCGGAACGCGAACACGCCGCCGTTCCAGAGAGCCCCCCGGGCGATATATTCCTGGGCCTTCTCTAAATCCGGCTTCTCCCGAAAGGTGTCCACGCCGCTGACCCGGTCCCGGGAGACAGGGATGATGTAGCCGTATTTCTCGCTGGGGTAGGTGGGTTCGATGCCCATCAGGTACAGGTTCGCATCCCCTGTCCGAGCCATCCGGGACATCTCCTCCAGCGTCTCGAAATAGGAGCCCTCCACATAGGGATCCACGGGACATACCACCACTGCCTCCTCCTCGCCTTTCCCCCGCACATCCTTAAGATAGCTGGCAGCCAGGCAGATGGCCGGGAAGGTGTCCCGACGGCAGGGCTCCACACATACATGCACCTTGTCCCCCAGCTGGTTCTTAATCAGGCTCACCTGCTTCTTGCCGGTGGCTATGGTGATTTCCGCCTGGGAGTCAACCGCGGTAATCTGGCGGTGGACACGGGTCAGCATGGACTCGAAGTCGCCTTTTCCGTCAGAGAGCATCCTGACAAATTGCTTGGAACGGATATCGTTGGACAAGGGCCACAGGCGCTTGCCGCTTCCTCCTGATAGTAATATGATGTTCATCTGCCTATCTCCTATTCCCATTGCGTTTCTGCATTTTCTGTTTCTGCTTCTTCTATCTTCTGCGCTTTTACTTCTGTCTCTTCTATAAATTCTGCGCTTCTACTTCTGTCTCTTCTATTTCTGTAGTTTTATTTCTGGCGCTTAGGAATTGTCGGAAAATAACTGATGCAACTTGTTTAGGAGAAAGCCCAGAAATACAACGAAAACGGCTATAAACTCGCATCAGTTATTTGTAGACAATTCCTTACTATCTGGGCGGCAATTCCCGGCGGCACAGTTCCAGCGCTGCCGCGATGACTTTATCCATGTCATAGTATTTGTATCCTCCCAGGCGGCCTCCGAAGATAAGCCTTTCTTCTTTATCGGCTTTCTCACGATATTGCTCGTACAGCGCGTTGTTGCGCTCATCGTTCACGGGATAGTAGGGCTCGTCACCCTTAGTCCACTCGCTGGAATACTCCCGGGAAATGATGGTGGTGGGCTGGGTCCCGAACTCGAAATGCTTGTGCTCGATAATCCTAGTGTAAGGGACCTGGCGCTCCGTGTAGTTTACCACCGCGTTGCCCTGATAGTTCTCCATCTCCAGCTCTTCCGTCTCGAAGCGTACCGAGCGGTACTGCAGGACGCCCAGGGAGTAATCGTAGTACTGATCGATCATGCCGGTATACACAATCTTGTCCGCCAGGGCGTCCAGTTCCGCCCTGTGCTGCAGATAGTCCGTATCCAGGCGCACCTCCGTGCCCTCCAGCAGCTTCTCCACCAGCTTCGTGTAGCCGCCTGTGGGGATGCCCTGGAATCTGTCGTTAAAATAATTGTTGTCATAGGTGAAGCGCAGGGGCAGGCGTTTGATGATGAACGCAGGCAAGTCCTTGCAGTCACGGCCCCATTGCTTCTCGGTGTAGCCTTTGATCAGCTTCTCGTACACGTCCCGGCCCACCAGGGACAGGGCCTGCTCCTCCAGGTTCTTCGGCTCCGCGATCCCCAGGTCGGCAATCTGGGACGCAATGATGTCCTGGGCTTCCTGGGGCGTGGCGATGCCCCACATCTTGCTGAATGTATTCATATTGAAAGGCAGGTTGTAGAGCTCGTCCCGATAGCGGGCGATGGGGGAGTTGATATAATGGTTGAATCGGGCAAAACGGCATACATACTCCCATATCTTCTCATCCGAGGTGTGGAAAATGTGTGCGCCGTAGCGGTGCACCTGAATGCCGTGGATCTCCTCGCAGTAGACATTTCCAGCGATGTGGCCGCGCTTCTCCACGACCAGGCATTTCTTCCCCGCCTGCTTCGCCTCCTGGGCAAAGACCGCACCGAACAGGCCGGCGCCTACAATCAAATAATCATATTTCATTCGGTATCTCCTTTGGCGTTTGGATTGACTTTTATCATTATAACAGATTCCGGAAGGAATTCCAACTGAAATAAATCCTTGTCATTGGCAGGGGTAATTGGCAGAGAAAATCAGCAGACGCAATTGGCAGAGGGCGGACGACAGGCGCCGGAATTCCTTCATCATTACTTCAGGCGGCGCAGAATCGAATCCCCCGGCGCATTCCGCAGGCAGCATGGAAGGGAAACCCACATGGACGTTGGGCCCCGGACGCTTTCGACAGACAAGGCCGCCCTGCTGTCGGCACGGCAAAACAGCGGCTTAGTTGAAGCTCAAGCCGCTGTTTTTTGAATTCCCCTTTTCGAGTTCTATTATAAGACAAGATGGACTTCTTGTAAAGAAGTATTTATCGACAAATTTCGACAATATTGACTTCATTTTCTGTTTTCAAGATTGGATGGGAACGGGCATCTGTCCCGGCGCTCCCGGAGGGGCATCCGGAACGAATCCGAGAAAATCCGCAACGAAAACAGCGGGCTAGCCATAAGCCGACACCGCTGCTTCGAATTCCCCTTTTCAGATACAATTTTATGACATTTAAGTCTTCCTGTAAAGAGAAAGCCATCGACAAATTCCGACTTCCGCAGGCCGAGAGGGATTATTGTTCTTTCTCATTTCTGATGGGGACGGAAATTCTGTTTCCTATTTCGGACCGCCGCTACTCTGGTATATAATAGATATCTTTTCGCTATTATAGCAGATTTTTAAGAGGATGGCAAAAAATTTCCAGAAAATTGGGAGAAAATTTCTCAGATAACAGTTGTAATTCCAATGTCCCTCTTTAGGAGGAATATGGCCGTACTTTTATTCTACTCCCAATTTGCTTTTGTGTCCCTGGCACCAACAGGCCCATTAGAAAACGGCACACCGACTTGGCCAAGAACCCAAAAGGAGTTGGGGATGCTTATCGTAAACGCTACCACTATTCTTACTTCACAGAAAGCTATAGTGCATAACGCTGAATACTGCCTACTGTAATCATGCGATTGAATCAGTCAGCGTTATGCAGTCTGGTTTCATGGCGAGTATTACAATTATGATATTTGGGGATGATATCAAAAGGCTCAATGTGGACATGGGATTTTAGTGTTCCTTGAAAAGAAATCTCCTACCCAAACCGTATCGCATATTACACATTTCGTACATTCATAGGTTTCGACAACACAACTTCCATCTTCATTTATGATATGTTTCTGATAATAACCTGACACAGTGTCATGATTAGCACATGAAGAGCCTACGCCAGGCATCAGTAACGGATATATCTGGCCCGCTCCATCAACATATTGTTCATCATAAAGTACTTCACCTGTAAGTGCACCATATCCTTCTTCAGCGTAATCATAGGCCCAGAAGTTATTGCCATCAACCGCTTCTTCCGCCGCCTCTTTAACGGCAAGCTCAACATGACGCACTTTTGGATAGGCAAACGCCATCAATGAATTCGCAAACACCAGAAATATGAAAACACATACTGCAAACAGCTTTTTCTTACCCTTTATTGTTCTCATCTCTTTCAGCAACTTAATCCTTTTATCAATATATCTATCCCCATCTTCCAATGCACTGCAAAACGGAATCTCTACCCTGTTGCCATCTTTATTCTTATCCAGCAATTCGATATACATCTCACGTTCTTTTTCATCACATCCCTTCAATACCCGCTCGTCACAGGATGCCTCACTCATAAATTCCAATCTATGGGTCAGGACATATATGAACGGATTGAACCAATAAAGACAACCGGCAAACTCAAGCAGCATCTTTATCAACAAGTCTCCTCTGACAATATGAGTCATCTCGTGTTTCAAAATCCAATATAGCTCTCCATCGGCATAGTCTTTTTGCAGAAAAATGATAGGACATATAGCTCCAAGCGTAAACGTTTTATTGTTTACCCGAGTCCATACTACCTTAGGCTTACGCCTGCACCGAAGTTCTTTCCGCAAACGTTCTACCGTTTCATCCAGATTTTCGTCTCCACATTTGATGAACAGCCCATATAGTCCACGCCTCATGTGGATATACCTGAAAGTTTTGACAATCATGATAGCAAACGCTCCGATGAACCATATTACCGCAAAGATTACCAAAACCCGATAGTCTTCTGTTCTATATGCGCTTTCCTGGGTTTTGAGGTCTGCAATATTCACCAGTCCTTTGGCATCTCCAATCACGCTTTCATCCCAAAAAGCAAACAGAACAAAACGATATATTCCCTTAATCCATACCCAAGGTACCAGGTAGATCAGCAAGACTGTTACCAGAGCAGCATATCCCATATGTTGTGTCATGGATTTCTCAAACAATCTCTCCCAGACCAAGTATCCAATCAGCAAAATACTTCCACCCAATGTCATCAGAAATAAATAATTCATTATGCAATAGCCTTTCTACTCTTCTTTGGTACATCACGCTTCATCTTCTCAACGGGATTGACGGCTTCACCAATGCAAAGCCGCCAATATATGCTAATGAAATACTTTCCTTACTGCCGTTCGCCCATAACCATTCTATATCCAGCCCTTCTTATATATCATGAGGACATTTTGCATATGTAGAGATATCCACCAAATCGCCTACCCATATCGTATCACAGATTACACATGTTACCCCCTTATACGTCTTAACAGTGCAGCCGCCCTTCCCATCATCTATATGCGTCTGAAAATACCCATCCACCTTCCGATGGCTAATACAGAACACATGCGGGCTGATTGCGCTCACGGGATAGACATTCCCATCCTCGTCCAAGAACTGGGCTTCATAGAGAACCTCACCCTCAACGCCGCAATGCTCTTCCACTGCGCATTCCACCGCATCCGCATGGTGCTCCGCAGGGCATGCTGATGCCGTAAAGGGCTCGGCCAGCATCATGAACGCCGCAAGGCCTGCTACAACTGCTTTTCCAAACTTTCTTGTCTTCTGTGTTTTCATACGTTTTTTCCGCCTTTCTTGAATCATTTCATCTTTTGTACTTTTTTGTTTCTTGTTTTCTCTTTTGTGCCTTGCGCACCACCGGATACAAATCCTACATCCGCGATGCATTTCTCTTTTGTACGTCCTGCCATCCATCGGCACATGACGCTCATAGCCCGGCGCCTGCCTGGCATGAGCCTTTCGTCAACGGATTCAGCCCCAGAAGGCAGCACACAAATCCTTCGGCAGCTCCGCCGGCAACCGGCCAAGCAGCACAATCCTCTGTTGGCACTATTCCTGACAATCAGCTGGCCCATGAAACGTTTCCTGGGCGGCCGCCTGGCCATCAGCCCCTGAAAGAGTATTGTAAACGTTCCCTGGGCAGCCAGCAGACCCAGAACACCCTCCAAGCAGCTTTTTGTCAGCGAATAGCCATTACAAAACCGCGCGCCTCGGCCAACGGAAACCATGCCTGCACGGCTTTCGTCGGCAAGCGCGCAATCTCGCCTGACAGCACGGAAGACCTGAGCCAACGCCTCGGCCCTCCGCGCTCACTACTGTTTCTTCAGCTTATTCATCAAGCTGTCCAACAAAGCCTCACTCTCACTGTCTATGGTCTTGCGTCCAGTGAGCGCGGCGAAGAAGTTCCCGTACTTTCCGCCATAGAAATCGTCCAGGATCTCCTGGGTCTGCAGCTGCAGCAGTTCCTCTTCGGACAGAGCTGCCTGCACGTAAGCGCGTCTGCGGTTGACGATTCCTTTCTCCTCCAGACGGAACAGAAGAGTGTTCAGGGTCTGTCTCTTCCAGTTCCTGCCCTTCTCCTTCATCTGTTCCAGCAGCTCCTTCGTCTGTACCGGCTCGGAATACCTCCACAGCACTTCCATGACTTCACGCTCCGCTCCCGTAATTTTGTGATTAACCTTCACGCTCCATTCACCTCCTTTTTCGTACATCTTCATGTTACTACATTCCGATAGTCTTGTCAAAGCAAACTTTTTCCAGCAGAGCAAAGTCCGCAGTAAAAAATCTGCCTTTTGGAGCTTACGGCGTCTCGACGCCTCTGTTGCGGAGTATTTCTTTCAGCCCGTTATAGGCCGCCGACAGTTCAGAATTGCGTATGCTGAGCTGTCTGTTCTCCCTGCCCAGAGCATTGTACCTGGCATACAATTCGCTCATGTTCGCTTTCAATGCGGCAATCTCCGCATCCTTGCTGGCAATCGTGCTGCGCACGCTCCGCTTTTTGGTTCCTGATGAGACATGACTCCATCTGATTAACATAATTCCCTCCTTTGTTTGCCGATTACGCTTACGTAATCATTGTGCATCATTTGGGGTGGCTTTGTCAACAGATTTTACGAAAAAGGTAAATAAATGTCGAAAAAATATGCCGCGTCCATATTTTTTCGGACATGCGGCATATTCATGGACATTTTGTCCTCTTATTTCAGCAGCTCATCATAGGTGGTCTTCAACTCATCCTTTATCGCCTTCAGCTGCTGTACCTGCACATGCTGTATGCCGCGCTCGATTTTCACAAGGCATTCCCTGGTGATTGGAATCCCTTGCAAGTCCAGCATGCGCACCAGCTCCGTCTGGCCTATCCCTCTGGCAATTCTGATTTCCCTAATATTCTTCCCGATGTTTCCATCTCGGTCTTGTTTTATCTTTTGTTTCAAGGCTGCACCTCTGTAATGTACCATTCTTGGTCCATGTACTTTTTATTTTATTCATAAAGCGGAATATGATGGGACTGAAATCAGTCCTATCCAAAAAAGATTCCAGAAAATGCAGGGTCAGAGACAGCGCGGACACCATTGACGCACACCTTTTGTTATATTATAATAATTGGGAAAGTCAAGGGGGGAAAGAAAAATGAAAGAATCAAATGGTAAAAAGTCTTTAGAAAATTATGTCATTACAGCATTGGTCATCATTACATTTCTGTTGTGGATGTTTCTGTTCTGGACATTTCCAGTGAGCCTGGTGATGGACCTGTTCCAGGAGAAGCTGGGCGCGGCGGAACTGGAGAACGTGGAGTACAACTGGGGCCAGCTGGCCGGGCTTCCGGCAGGGGAAGGGGTACCGGTATTGGAGGACATCGAGCAGTACAGGGACATCGCCTACGAGCTGGACTACATCACCTTTGAGACGGATTCCATCATCCCGCTGGATTTCTATTCGCTGAAGAACACCGCGGAGCAGAACTACACCAGCCGGACCAGAAGACGGACCATCCACATACACCGTTCCGTCTATACAACGAATCCCTTCCTGGGCATGGATAAAGTCTATAACCGTTACTATCTGGTCAAGCTGCCTGACGGAAACTACGTGCTGTCCTATCTGGACGACGCCTATTATGTAAAGTACAAGCTGGCGGGAAAGGTGCAGCTGCCCCTGGGCCGGGTGGTGCAGATGATGGCAAACGAGCGGGAATATGCGGAAACGCATTTGTCGGAATATGGGCTGGACGAGGAACTGATACTGGACATGTTCGCGGAGGAGCGCTATGAACAGCAGGATTTCCTGAATACTCTGGTGCCTTTCGCGGTGGCCACCGTCACGGCGGGGCTATTATTGGTGATATTGATTATACTTGAAAAAGTTGCTTCCAGGAAATCTCAGGGGTGATATCCACAACATGCCGCCTCCAGTCCACTGTACAAACCTTTATGCAAACAGCCAAAAAATACGGCAGAGCCCCCGCAGCCTGGCTGCGGGAGTTCTACAGCTCCGACCAAATGAGGGAGCCTCATGCATTCACAATGATTCCCCCCAGAACCCGAATGTCCTGCCGTCTCAGCACTTCCAGTTCCTGTGCAATCTCCGTATACAGCGCAGAACCTGCTTTTTCCAGCAGTACCACGCCCTTCGCATTCCCTAACTTCTCCAGAGATTCTACATTGTAAAGGACGTTATCCAGAATCTGCGTCTCGATTTTTTCCTTGCTCAGCATATCTTTCATCCGCTGATAGCTTTCCAGCGTCCGGCCTTTCAGGTCGCATCCGATGAAACAGATTTCCGCTAAGCCGTTCTTCCCGGCTGCCATCTTCACAGCCACCACTGCCAGATTCATAGCTTCCTCTTCCGTAAACTTGCGCCGGCCCCAATAGCGCAGGGCAAGGAGCCATTTGTCCAGGAAGCCGAACAGCTTCTTCCCCTTTGGCTCATCCGGAATCTGCCCCAGCTGCGGAATGTCATATAACGCCTGTAGGTTGTCCGTGGAACGGAGCCTGTTGTTCAGCACATAGCGTAGGAATATCACAAAGGCATAGGCCACCGCGCCGAGGAACATACCTATTATCACATATTTCAGGCTGACTCCTGGCGGTGCGATGACAATGGCCTCTGACATGTCCACAACTTTCCCGTCGGCGTCATCCCTCTCGCTGACCAGCAAATCATAATATTGCTGTGCTTCCGCCGAAAATCGGTCTTTATAAGTCTGGGCATAAACCGGCCAGTCGAACATCTCCTTCCTGACGTTCTTCTGTCTCTCAAAAATTCCAACATCGCCAACGATTCCGGCGGACTGGCTCAAGACCGTAAATTCATGCTTTCCCAGCCTTCCTTCCAGCATGTCATGCTTCCCCGCAAGATAATCAATAACAGTCTGTGCCAGCGCCTGGCACATCTCCTCGTCATAATGGATGAACGATATCCTGAACGTATCACTGCCATTCAGCTCCGATGCCCTGTACGCATCAATATCACTCTTCCCTGAATTCTTGCTTTCGTTCCCAAGCAAATAAACCTCATCCACCGCCGAAGCCGACAAACCCGATGTCTCCGCCAGCTCTCCTCTCAGCTCGGCCCCGTCCGCCAACTCCTCATATACCTTTTCGATATTATAAGTTTTCCCCAAATTATCCGATGTCACCAGGAATATTACATCCACTTTCTGCACATTGGACGAATCAATCTGCATCAAAACGGAATCTTCCACATAGTCAGATGTAGCACGGGATGCCTCTTCCAGATAAAGGACATAATTCACATAATTCAGCTGCTCCAGTGTCAGCATTTCTGCCAGATTCTGCTTTACTGTCTCGTTCACATCCGCCTGGTTCTTCATTGCCTCCACTTCGGCTTCCTGGGCTTTTGCATTCCGCGCTGAACGCATATAACTGAAAGCTCCCAGGAACGCGCCCCCAATCACCATCAGTAAGACGATTCCTCTCCAGTGCAACAGTATCTCAATCACCAAGTCTGCCAGGCTGATTTCCCTCTCCTTCATTGGTTCTTCCTCCACACCATTTTATTCACGATTCCTGTATAACTCTGTATGATTTTGACCACCTTCGTACTGACGTTCTCATCTGTATAATCCCGAACCGGCATTCCGAAATCTCCCTCTTCCTGCATTTTCACAGCCATGTCCACCGCCTGGAGCACCTGTTCGGCTGTGATGCTTCCCAGGATGAAGTTCCCTTTGTCGATGGCTTCCGGGCGTTCCGTGGACGTGCGGATGCATACTGCCGGAAAGGGATTGCCTTTGACATTAAAAAAAGATGCCTCCTCCGGCAACGTCCCACTGTCGGACACCACACAGAATGCATTCATCTGCAGATGGTTATAATCGGAAAAGCCAAAAGGCTGCAGGCTCCTCACCAACGGATGAAAGCAGAACCCCCTCTCTTCTATCCTTTTGCGGCTTCTGGGATGGGTGCTGTAGATAATGGGCATCTGATAGGTCTCTGCCATCTGATTGACTGCCTCCATCAGCGCAAAGAAATTCTTCTCGTCATCGATATTCTCCTCTCTGTGGGCAGACAACAGGATATATTTCTTTGCATCCAGCCCCAGGGTATCCAATACCTTGCTCGCCTTGATTTTCTCCAGATTCGCAGACAGCACTTCTGCCATAGGCGACCCCGTCACATAGGTCCTCTCCCTTGCAGTCCCCTCCGCATTCAGATACCGCCTGGCATGCTCGCTATAGCATAAGTTCACGTCAGCGATATGATCCACGATACGCCTGTTGGTCTCCTCCGGCAGGTTCTCATCAAAACAGCGATTGCCGGCCTCCATGTGGAAAATGGGGATTTTCAACCGCTTCGCGGAGATTGCCGCCAATGCGGAATTGGTGTCCCCCAATACCAGAAAGGCATCCGGCTGCAGTTTCGTCATCAACTGATAGCTTTTCGCTATGATATTGCCGATAGTCTCCCCCAAGTCGCTTCCCACCGCATCCAGATAATAATCCGGCTGCCTTAGCCCTAAATCTTCAAAAAAAATCTGGTTCAGTGTATAGTCATAATTCTGTCCGGTATGTACCAGAACCTGCTCAAAATACTTATCGCATTTTTTAATCACCTCCGACAATCTGATAATTTCTGGGCGGGTTCCAATGACCGTCATCAGCTTCAGTCTACCCATTCTGTCTCTCCTTCCCATCCACTTCTTCCTGCATCGTATCAGGCCGCCCGGGGTCGAAGCATTCGTTGCCCCATATTAGCGTCACCAAATCCGTCTCCCCCACATTTTCAATGGAATGCACATATCCCGTGGGGATGTCTACCACTTCCAGTTTTTCTCCGCTTACATGGTATTCCACGACTTCGTCTTCCCCATGTTTCCGGAAACGAATCAAAGCCTTGCCGCTGACCACCACGAATTTTTCATTCTTGGTATGGTGCCAGTGATTCCCTTTTTTCACCCCGGGTCTCGTGATATTGACAGAGACCTGCCCCCTGTCGACGCTTTTTAAAATCTCCGTAAAACTTCCCCGGGCATCCTCATGCATCTCTAACGGATAGGAGAACCGATTTCTGGGCAGATAGCTCAGATAGGTGCTGTAGAGCTTCTTCTCAAGACTCCCCTCTTCCAGTCTCGGAATCATCAGGTTCTTTCTGCTATCCCGAAAACTGTACAATAAATCCACAATCTCCCCTAATGTGGCCACATGGATTGTGGGCACGAAGCAATACCCCCTTCCGTCCACATGGGGATGACCCTCCAGAGCCTGCACCAATTCCTCCACCACGTCATCAATATAGACCAGGTGCATGACGGTGCTGGAGTCATTGACCTGTATCGGCAGGTCATGGGCTATATTATGGCAGAAAGTGGCCACTGCGCTGTTATAATTGGGCCTGCACCACTTGCCGAACACATTGGGGAAACGATAGTTATACACCAGCGCTCCTGTCCTTATCCCGTAGGCCGCCAGCATGTCCTCCCCGGCTTTTTTGCTCTTTCCATAGGGATTGTCCGACTCTGCGTGAATGGACGAGGCGTTCATGATGGGGCATTTGTTGCCATGTCTCTCCAGTGCTTCAACCAGTTGAGTGGCAAAGCCGAAATTTCCCTCCATGAATTCTTCCACATTCTTGGGTCGGTTGACTCCCGCAAGGTTATACACGAATCCGCATTCCGCACAATAGGCATCCAGCAGGGCAATGGGCGTCTCTTGTTCAAAAGGCAGGATAGTGATACCTTCCCGCCTCTCCAATTCTGCTATCAGATTTTTCCCCAGGAAACCGTTTGCACCAGTGACCAGTACTTTCATCATCGATTCTCCCATTTCGCGATTTCCTCCCGGATATAGGAAAGCGTCAATAACTTTTCTTTTACCTGCTCCACATCCATCAGCCGGGTATTGTTGGAATTGAACTCTGAAAGCTCTGTCCTACCCAGATTTCCATCGGTAAAATATTTATCATAGTTCAAGTCCCTCTTGTCCGCCGGAACCCTGTAGAAATTGCCCATGTCGATAGCGTGGGCGCACTCTTCATTGGTCAGCAGAGTCTCATACATCTTCTCGCCATGCCGTATACCGATTGTCTTGATTTCATTTTCCGCATGGAACAGCTCTCTCACGGCCTGAGCCAGCACTCCGATTGTGCACGCTGGCGCCTTCTGCACCATGATGTCCCCACTCTCCGCGTTCTCAAAGGCATAAATCACCAGCTCCACTGCCTCCTCCAGGCTCATCACGAACCTGGTCATAGAAGCTTCCGTGACAGTCAGCGGCTTCCCCTCCTGAATCTGGCTGATGAACAGAGGGATGACGGATCCTCTGGAGCAGAGCACATTGCCATATCTGGTGCAGCATATGCTTGTCCTCTCTGCCGGAACGGTACGCGCTTTCGCCACGATTACCTTCTCCATCATGGCCTTGGATGTCCCCATGGCGTTCACAGGGTATGCCGCTTTATCCGTAGACAGGCATATCACTTTCTTCACTCCCGCATCGACGGCGCACTGGAGCACATTCTCCGTGCCCAGCACATTGGTCTTCACCGCCTCAATCGGAAAGAATTCACAGGAGGGCACCTGTTTTAAGGCGGCTGCATGGAAGATGTAATCCACTCCGTACATGGCTTTCGCGATGCTCTGGGGATCCCTCACATCACCGATGTAAAATTTCAGTTTATTGCTATATTCCGGGTACTCCCTCTGATACAGGTGACGCATGTCGTCCTGCTTCAGTTCATCCCTGGAAAAAATCCGAATCTCTCCGATATCCGTTGCAAGGAAACGGTTCAGCACGGCATTGCCAAAAGAGCCGGTTCCTCCGGTAATCAATAGTGTTTTTCCTGTGAACATTGATTTCCTCCATTTATAATCGCTGTTTCCCTGTCTGATTGCCAATCAGGGCTGCAAAATTTTTGTGTACACTCCACCCGTAATCCTTGACTATCTCATATGCGTTTATTTCATGTCTTGCCTCATCCCAGTCTCAAACAGCGACTTCCCCTAATCGATACAGACATCTATACGCAAACAGAATCATTAGCACGGTGAACACTGCAAGCTGACCCTCATCTTGGTAAATCTAAGGAGATACTACCATATTCTAACAGGGATTTCAAGTATAACAACATCGCCATTCCTCTCTCTTCTTTATGCCCATTCATAATATTACCTGTTTTCGTCCATTCTATCAATACGCTTTTCTGGCTATACAGGCAGAGCCATCATCCCGCCTGTTTTTTGTTTTGCCAGCGCTGCCCCTTCCGGTGCCGTATCGGCAATGATGTCCAACACTTCCTCTTGGAACAATGTACTGTTCTGTACGGCAAGGATATGGTTCAGGCAATATCAACCCTCAACTTAGCATCTCCTGTAAGAAATCCACCGCCATCTGTCATCTCCAGAACGGCACATACGGATAAGCTGCCGCTATCGTATCAAACCTCAGTACAGCCAAACCAATTATCCCAGCCAAAATCCCCACCAAACATATGGCCGGCTTGCGAATCACCTTTTCTTTTATCTGCATATCCACAACCAGGTTGGGAATCAAGACAATCAGCACAGGCATGAAATACCAGGCGACCCTGCCTGCCATATTGCTGATTCCCGAAAAGGACTGGGCAGCGCAGGCAATCCAAAACAGATTCACCGACCCTCGCATGTTATCATCCTGCTGCTTCTTAAATGCCACACATAGGATATACAGAAGTGTCAAGAGCAAGAACAGATTCACGGCACTGCTGACGGTCATCTGGGCATCTTCATCCACTATCCGCGACAACACCAGGAACAACGGTATCCGAAGCAAAAAGACTGCTCCCAGTATTACCAAACCACCAATCATCAGACTCTCCCGGTCCACCCTGAAATGGTACATAGGATATGCCACAAGAGTCACAATCGCTGATGAATGGAATGTGCTTGCGAGGAGAATGACCAAAATGAAACCTATCAGCTTCTTCCGTTTAATCAGCTCATAAGAATATACCACAAACCCAATCGCAATCCCCTGTCTGATTGCAGAAAAGTATGCCGGTCCGAAAAAAGGCAGCGCCATATAAACCATCATGGACAGCCATGCATTCTTGGAGTTCTTATAAATATAATACCCCACAGGGACGACGGACACCAACGCGCTTGCAAAAAGCATAATCTGATGGTTGCTGCACAGTGTCCCGATGAATTTGCAGAACAGCACAAAACCTATCTCAAAATTGGCATATTTCTTTTTGCCAAAATTCTGCAGTATCTCCAAGAACGAATCCTTGTTGATAATATCATAAAAATAGAAATAACCGGTTCCCAGGGAATTGTGCAGGTCAAGACCATTGTATTCCGAACGGAAGCCTAAAATCAATATCAGCAAAAAGGAAGACACCACCACAAAAAAAGCGCTCTGTCTTTTCTCTGTATCGGATCCGCCTATAGCAGAAGACCCCACTCGGGGGTAAATGCAAAATTTGCATTTGCCTACGAATATAAATAATATTGTTATTGCAATATAGTACGCCACATATATGCCCATACTGTTTCCCATCTCCGAATTTCTAAATACACCGCCGTGAGTTCACCGCCATATGGTTACAGCGTTCGAAGCAATCTTTTATATGATTTCTTTCCTGGGTCTTGCCGGTACGCCATATGCCAGGGATTTTTCCGGTACGTCCCTGGTGACCACGCTTCCTATTCCTACCTTGGCCTGTTCTCCTACTGTGACCCGATTCAACACACAGCTGTTCGACCCGACCCATGCCCCATCTTCCACTACAGAGCTGCCGCACAGAATCGTCCCGGCTGTAATTACAGCATTTTCACCAATACACACATTATGCCCTACATAGGCCAGATTATCTATCATCGTGTCACAGCCGATACGGACAGCGCCCTCAAATAGAGAAATGCAAATTGTGACATTGTCACCTACAATGACGCGCTCCCCGAGCAATGTCTCCCCGCAATGGCTTATCCTGTGGTTCCTACCGTTAAGCTTGATAATCTGGAACCCTTCCGAGCCAATGGTCGTGTTACATCCAATCGTACAATAGTCCCCAATGACAGTGCCTCTGCGAATCACAGTATTCGCGCCTATTGTTACGCTGTTTCCAATGATGACCCCGTCTTCCACCACTGCCGTGGAATGGATGGTACAATTTTCCCCGATTTTCACAGGGAACTCATATTTATCATAAAAATCCGTGGCATTATACAGATAGGCATGAATGCCATAAAAGACCTCCTCAGGGCTTTCACAGACGATGAATGTCCAGGCCTTTTCAAGGCTTTGATAGACCTCCAGATCCTCCTTTTTCAGCACAATACCCACAATGGCCGGATTCTTCTGCACGGTTTCCACATATTCTGCACTGGTCACATAGGTCAATATCCGAGTATGTTCACTGGCTCTGTTGCACAGATTCAGGCCGTTCATCTCCGCATCCTGTCCTACATAGGACAGTCCCATACTGCTGCAGATTTCTGAAACAGAAACATTCCTTCGCATCTCTTCCGCTCCAATTCGTTGCTACAATTATGACTCTTCCACCCACCAACCACAGGGCAATGCCACAAAATGTCTGTAAAACTCATCCACTCCAGGGCTGCTGCCCTGCTTCCCGAAAATGGAGTAGACATTGTTGTTGAGATGCACTCCCGATGCGTACCAACCGCTTTCGCGAAATTCCTCAATGGCTTTTCTCTTGTCCTCAGCCAAAGTGCCGAACACCCAATAGTTAGGAAGCGTTCCATATCTATTGATGCTTCGGATTCTCTCATCCTCCGCCAGGCGTCTCTCCCATTTTTCCGCCTGTTCTCTCTGCTTTGATAAAATATGCTCCATGCATTTCATCTGCTGCAGACCGATGTACGCGTTCACATTGCTCATTGTGGCGCTGTGCCCCCGCAAGGTGATGTCGCATGCAGGGTCGATTTCCCCCAAAGCATCCCGAAATCTCCCCCTGTCGATTCCGCAGTCCCGAATCAAAATGCCTTTCTTCAGCAGGTCATCATCCTGGACCAGAATCGCTCCTCCATCAATGGTGTTCGGTATCCTGACTGCGTTGAATGAAAATATCGTGATATCGGTTCCGCAATTTCCCATCCTCTGACCCTTATATTCACTTCCAAAGGCCTCGATGCAGTCATCTATGACCGGGATTCCGAATTCCCGCCCAATCGCATTGACTTCATCCACATAGCCCACATAACCGCAGAAATGATTGTGAATGATTGCCTTTGTTTTAGCGGTGACCTTCTTCCGCACATCTTCCGGGCGAAGCGTCCCTGTGTCCGGATCCACATCCGCCCACTTTACTTTGATTGCCTGTGTTGCAAAAGGCTGCGTTGAAGCCAGGCAGGCCATGGGAGACGCAATGATCTCGTCTCCTGCCTTTATGTCAAGCATGGCAATCACTACCAGGATTGCCATATTAAAGGAATTACATACCAGCGCATGCCCTTCTCCGCAGCCGATGAAAGATTCCAGTTCCCGCTCGAATAATCTGGAATATTTTCCATAAGCCAGCTGTCCTGAATGCAGAATGTCATTTAGCTCAGGCAGCTCAGGCATATGAGGTTTATACAGTGGAATCATCCTACCAGCCTCTCTTTATCAATTCTACAATTCTTTCCCGCTCTTCTTCGCCAATCCACCAGCCGCATGGAATATGCACGAATTCCTCATAAAAACAATCCAAAGCCGGCAAATCACAGCGAGATTCCGCAAATACGCTGTGCAGGTCGCTACGGTGATGCAGCTGGGAGGCCTGTATGCCATTCTCCTCCATCATTTTGCAAAAATCCTCTCTGTCCTTGACTTTTAAAGTATACAGCCAATAAGAAGGTTCTGTATTCTCATAGTAGGGAATCAAAGTTACCCCCGGGATATCCCGCAGCGCCCTGTCATAGTATTTTCCATTGTCAATATGCCGACCGACCACCTCTGCCATATGCCTTAGCTGGACAGAGCCAATGGTAGCATTCACATTGTTCATCGCATACTTATATCCCGCCCGCTTAATATCATTTTCCAGGCGCGAGACCTTCTTGTCCAAGCCGAACCATCTGAGCCTTTTCGCTTCCTCTAAATCTGCTTCCTTCTGAAAGCTGATTGCGCCTCCGTCCACAGTGGTCATATGTTTGATTGCCTGGAAAGAATAACAGGTGAACCTGGAATTCGATCCCACAGGCTGTCCCCGATATCTGCTCCCCAGGGCATGGGCCGTATCCTCTATGATAGGAATATGGAACTCCTGGGATATTTGGTTGAAAGCATCCATATCGCACACCATTCCGGCATAGTGCACCAGCATGATTGCTTTCGTCCTCTCTGTTATTTTGCTGCGCACCGATTTCGAATCCAGCAATCCCGTCCTGACGTCCACATCCGCCCATACCACTTTCCCACCGGCATTCAAGATTGCTGTATTTGTAGGCTCCGCTGTCATAGCTGTACTGATGACCTCATCTCCTGGGCCTACATCCAGCAAAGCCAACGCAATATGCAAAGCGGCTGTCCCCGAATTCAAAGCCACTACCTTGTCATTTGCGATAAATGCCCCAAACTCCCTCTCAAACTGCTCTACCGCCTCTCCCGTAGCAATATATCCGCTGTACAGGATTTTCTCGATTGCCGGCATCATCTCTTCTCTCGGCGCAATATATGTCTTCACCAATGGCAACATGTCAAACTCTCCTTTTTTGCTGTATCCATCTATATAATCTACTGTTAAAGCAATATATCCTGTAGCCCACGCCCAGCTGCTGTCTTATCAATGGCCATTCTCTTTCCTGGCGGGCCAGGGCAGCATATGCCTGAAGCCCCTTTTGAATCCCTTCTTGCTCCTGTTGAAAAATCCCTTTCTCGCAGAAAGCGAACATCCCCAAATATGCCAGGATAATCTTCGCCAATACATGTTTTTTCACAGATGACGGTAAATCTTCTGCGTAACTCCACAGACGGTCATGTATTTTCACCGCTTCTTCGATTCTCCCTTTGGAATAGACCGTCCTTGAGACGCTGTTCGCCCTTACATAGATATGGTACAGGGTGCTCTCTATGCTAACCAGGGATTTCGCCTTCTTCATCAGCTGAAAGGTCACCATTTCGTCAATGCCTATGCTTCTGCCTTCAATCTCAATCCCGTCAAAAAGCTCTCTCTTAAAGATACGGCAGGCCATGGACGGCATTCTATATTTTTCAAAATAACGAACCAATATACGCTCCGTCCCCTTCATCTCTTCCTCAGGAAACACAATCTGCCCCAGCACCCTGCCCTCTTCATCTTCTTCTACCATATTGAACTGAATGATATCATACTTGCCTTCAAATGGTTTCAGTATGCTGAGCATAGTTTTTTCTATATAATCATCGCTGTCCACGAACGCTATATAATCGCCGCCGGCCAGCTGCAGGCCCTCTTTCACCGCTGAACCGATGCCACCATTTTCCTTATGGATGACCCGAATACGGTCATCCCGGTCAGCATATCGATTCAAAATCTCTGCTGTCCTGTCTTTCGAACCATCATTTATGGCGATGACTTCCCAGTCCTGTTCCTGCTGATTCAGGATGCTGTCCATACATCTTTCCACATATTTCTCCATGTTGTACACAGGGACGATAAAACTGACCATCTTCTTCCTCCGAAAACTACCTGTTCCTTTTCAGCAAGCCTATAATCATCTCTTTCTCCTGTCTATTCAAAAAACTGAACATAACCAGGACATACACGGCCGATGCCACACATGCCTTTATTATAACACCTGTCCACCCCTCTATCAATATCAGTTTATTGCAGAGAAAGAATCCTGCCGCCCCTGCTGCCAGAACAGGCAGAATCAATTTGCCATAGCACTCTTTCAGGAAACGGCCCATGGCCAGTCCTACCTTTCTGGAATACAGGATATTATTGTAGACAAAAAGCACCACGTATGACACAGCGATAGCTGCCGATGCTCCAATGGCACCGAATACACTGCTCAAAGGGAAGGATAATAATACGCAGACTACTGCCATAATCACATTGCCCAATGCCTGATACTTCACCAGATTGCTGGCAACTGCCGCCGTGTCGGCTACCTGCTCGGAATAAATCAAAATGTCCGGCAGCATGATCAGAGCCGCACAGGGCCAGGATATCCGAAAATCCACGCCCATCCATGCACACATGAAAGTGTCTCCTACACAGACAAAGACCACATATACCATGCCCAATAGCAATACCTGGAACCGGCCTACCTTTAGAAGCAATTGGTATAACTGTTCTTTTTCGTCAGACACGATATATTTCGTGATTCTCATGATAAAAAAGCCATTTATCGCCATTGCCAGAGAGACAAAATAGCTCTCGATACTATTTGCCGGCGAAAATACCGCAATATCCCCGCTGGTGGCGACGATTCCCAAAATATTAGGCGCCAGAGTAAAGATACAGCGCTGTGCCAGAATCTGCACCGCAATCCATACCGTAAACCCCGCCACTTCCCGGAACATGGCGAGGTTTGCCAGGGACAGTTTCAGACGGATATGCGTGCCTCTCTTTACGATATAAAATTTTGCCGCTAACGCAATCAGCGCCGAAAACACATTTGCCAGCATGACGAACTTGACGTCCGCCTGATACAATAAAGCCGCTATCACCAGCACAATAGTGAACAGCTTCTGGAACATCTCGCACAGCTTAGTCTCTATCACTTTCTCATAAGCGTACATGACACCGGACAATGGCATAAAGGGAAAAGAGACCACTGCGTAGGAAGCCACAATCAAATACAGCGACCGGAAAGTCCTTATCTCTTCGGCAGTCAGCCCCGTATAGATTACATCAATGAAAAAGAACAGCACCAGCAGGATTGCCGCCATGACTGCATCCAAAATCAGATAAACCTTGGACACAGTCGCCATGAACTCATTCTCCTTCTGCACACTCCCCTCTGCCCTGTACTGGGCAATGAACTTCGACACAGAATTACTCAGGCCAAAATCCATGACAAAGATATTGACAAAGGAATAAGCCAGCGTATACATGGCATAATTCGCCTTGCCGATGACAGAGACCATCCAGGGCATATAGAGAAGCGTAGCCGCTATATTCACTGCCAGGGCCACATATGAGATTACTGCACCTATTCTGATTTGTTTTGTAGAATTATCCATCGTTCCCACTTTTGTCCGCACTCATCCTTTTGTCAATTCCCTATATATAGCAATATACTCCCTCGTCATGCGCTTACTGGAATAGCATTTCTGCGCTTCTCCCGCCAGCCGTTCCCGGTCAATGGGACGCTCCAGCATGGCAAGCAGCGCTTTCCGCAAAGCTTCCACGTCCCCCTCCGGCACGAACCGGGAGAATTCTGGCAGCGCAATGGATTCCGGCCCTCCCGCCTCAAATCCCACCACAGGGGTGCCGCAGCAGAGACTCTCCGCCGTCACCATGGAAAATGTCTCCCGCTTACTGGTAAGAATCGACGCATCTGCCATGGAATAGTACCTGGCAAGAAGTTCCTGATCCTCCACCCGCCCCAGAGCAGTCATATTAGGCGGCAAAATAAGCGTTTCATCGAAATTCCCCAGCACTAGAATCCGGACATTGCTCTGCTCCAGCTTCCTGGCCAGTTCTATCACATATCGTCCGCCCTTTAAATCGCTTGGGCTGTCTGTCAGATAAGTGGTGACAAAAAGGACGATTTTGGTCTCCGGATCGTACCGTGCCCTCAGCTCCCCTGTCTCCCTGCGGCAGAACACATTCACATCCAGGCCGTTCATCACCACGCTATGCTTTTTGTCCGCCAGGAAAGGAGACTGCTTTGCCCGCTCCATCAGCCAAGGCGAGACGGATACCACCCTCAGGTTCTCCGTAAAGCCCTGAAATCCCCTCTCCATCTTTTTCCAGGACGCATGGGTGCCATCCAGACAAAAGGATCCGATGTCCGTCCTTAGCTGAGGGCATTTCCCGCAGCCGCTTTTCCAGCGTTCGCACTCTCTGGCATGGCCGCAGTTAGCGGTGAACATGAATTCCGCATGCAGCGTCAGCACGGTCTTCACCCGGTTCTCCTTCAGCCACTCCAGCAGCCTGGCGATGTTGACGAAGAAACCGTTGATGCACTGAAGGTGCACCACATCCGGCTTCTCCTTTTCTATGACGGATATCAGCTTCCTGGTAGAAAGCCAGCATCCGCCGTACAGCTGCCCCCTGGCCCTGGCCAAGGCCTGGTTCGCCTTGGAATAGAATTCGCCGCAGGTCTTGTGCAGACCAGGTTCTTCCATTTTTGTCCCGCGCCCATAGCAGACCACCGATTCTATGCCCTGTCTGATGAGTTCTGTATGGATTTCGGCAGTGAGCTTTCCTGTACTCCCCACTCCGTACACGCAATTGACCTGCAATATCTTCATATTCCGTCCTCTGACCGTCTTTTGTGGAAGTCCCGCTGTCTGCCCTTCCCCTCTCTGTGTCCAGAGCTTTCAGCCTTCCAGCCAATTTGTGGAAGTCTCATCGTCTCCTCATAGACTTCTCGCCTCTGTCTCCATGCTCCCCGCCCCCCGGCCGTAACCTTGCCGCGCTTCTTACAGAAACACTTTCATGAATCCATCATTGCCTGTAAAGAATTTTTCTTTCGTGATTTTGGCATTCTCCGTAATCCTTCTGCGCTCTTTTTCATCTGTCAGAGCCTGCTGTAGGACAGATTTCAGCATGTCCTTCTTTTCGACTACAAATGCACAGTCATTTTCCTTCAGAAATACTGTCTCCGCCAATCCCTTATCCGCATAAATGAGGAAAGGCGTACCACTACAGATGCTGTCCCCTATTTTGGTTGAAAAGGCATATTTCAAGTCCCTGTTCGTTTTCTCTTCATTCCATTCTGCGTGCACCAGAAGACTGCTTTCATGAATGATGCGGATTACTTCCTCATAAGATACAAAGCCTTGAAACCTGGCGCCGGCACAATTTTCCAATTCTTCTTTGACTGTGTCGTTTGGAGCGGCCCCGTATATGTCCAGCTGCAGTCTTTTATCAATCTGCTGCAGGGCCTGTGCAATCTCCATCAACGCTTTATGCCTGCCAAGCCCCAGATTGCCCAGATAGGATATCACCGGCACTTTATCCTCCTCAAGGAAGCAACGATTTATAAAATCAATCTCCGATCCGTTCATGATACAGCTGCAAGGATATCCGAATTCTTCCTCATATCTGTCCCGCAGCAGCGTACAGTTGAAGAAACCTTCCGCCACATAAGGAACCGCTTTCCGGTAGGAAGCGCGAAGCCATGCATAGTACAGCTTATACGCCGCTGACGGTCGGTTCGTGAAATAGTTATAATCCATAAAGCAATAGCCCTCCGTGGAGTATACCACCAGAGGAATCCGGTATTTCCTGCTGATTCGGACAGCCAGCCGAATGAGAAAGGTATTGTTGGCCAGAAACAGACAGAGCATCTCTGGCCGGAACTCTTCTATCCATTTCCAGAACCTTCGATTCTTCCAATGTCCCAAAAGCCACACCAGCTCCCGCATCAACATTTTTGCCGGTGTCTTGCCGGTGAGCCCTGTATAGGCCGTCACTTCTGTCCCTGTCTGGCCGGATTCCGGACTTGGACTTTTCACAGGCTCTACCGGGCCCCCGTAAGCTTTCAAAGGGTTGAGGGATCCCAGTGCGTTCCGGTCGCTTACCTGATAGTACCTCTGACATATACTGAAATCAGGATCCCCATATACAAAAAACTGTGCCAGCTTGTCCGATTCCGCTTTGGCAAAAAGGTTCTTTAGGGTACGGCCATTTGACTCACGGTCAGAAAAGCACGCATTAGATATCACCAAAGTTCTTTTCACTGCAGATTCCTTTCACGGAAGCCCTTATTGCTTCCCAAAAACCGCAATCCTTTCTATACAGCCCCCGCTTCGTCACCACAAAATAAGCGGCGTATGCAGATGCCCAGAATCGCCCCATATAATAGCTTGTGACCTTGCCCCTTTTGTAAAAATATTCCCTGTCATACCCGGAGAACCAGGAAGAATCCCCCTGGGCCAGCCTTGCAATGTACGCCGGATAGTAATAGACCTTCAGCCCCGCCCGGAACGCGTCCCACAGGAACTTGTTCTCCTCCCCGGCGCCGTTCTCCGTCCCCGCGCCCAGGTGGACGTCGAATGCCAGTCCTGCCTCCAGGATTGCTTTACGCCGGAGGGCCAGCTGGCAGGAGGACAGCTTCAGGGACTCAAACTTCCCCACCCGGTGCACCGTCTTCTTCAGCCGCTTGGGATAGTCCTCCAGGTCAAATGCCACGATATCCGCCCCCGTCTCCCGAAACGCCCTCAGCACGATCTGCTCCACATCCTCCGCGAAGGTCTCATCGTCATCGGCAATCAGGCAGAACTCCCCCCTGGCGTGCTGCAAAGCCGCATTTCTGCTCCGGGACAGGCCCTTCTGAGAGCTGTCCAACATGCGCCGCGACACGCCGTCCCGGGTCTCCTCCCGCATCCCGTCCCGCCCGCACTGGTTCACGATTAGAACATTTGTTCTGATATTCGATTGGTCAATCAGGGCAAAATCCTCCTGATTCATGCAGCTCATCAGAATCTCAAACTCCATATCATCCCTTCCGGCCACGGCACCCGTGCCCCCTACAGCCGCCAATACCGATACCCAGCCTCCTGCGCCTCTCTCCTGTCCCGAATGCCCTTCACGTCTATCAGAACCCGCTCCTGTGCCGGCATCCCCTGTCTGTACATCCCGGCCAGCTGCTGCCACGTCAATTCCCGGAACCTGTCATGGGCCACCGCGATCACCACGCAGTCCGCGTCCCTGGCCTCCTCCATGTCCGCCAGAGCCACTCCGTACTCCCGCTTCACCTCTTCCCGATCGGCCCAGGGGTCTGTCAGAATCGGTTCTATCCCATACTCCGCCAGCCGGTTGATGATGTCCTCCACCTTGCTGTTCCGGATGTCAGGGCAGTTCTCCTTAAAGGTCAGCCCAAGGATGAGCACCCGGCTGTTTTTGGGGGCCTTTCCCGCCAGCACCAGCTGCTTGATCGTGGCATCGGCCACAAAGCTGCCCATGCCGTCATTGACCTTCCTGCCCGCCAGGATGATCTGGCTGTGGTAGCCCAGCTTCTCCGCCTCATAGGTAAAATAATAGGGATCCACCCCGATGCAATGCCCTCCCACCAGGCCGGGCCGGAAGCCCAGGGCGTTCCACTTGGTGTTCATGCCGTCCACCACTTCATTGGTGTCTATGCCCATGCGGTCGAATACCATGGCAAGTTCATTCATGAACGCAATATTGATATCCCGCTGGCTGTTCTCCACCACCTTGATGGCCTCCGCCGTCTTGATGGAAGAGACCGGATAGGTGCCCACCTCGATGACCAGGTCGTACACCTGCCTGATTTCCTCCAGGGCCTCCCGGTCCATGCCGGACACAATCTTGCGGATATTCTCCAGGCGGTGCACCCGGTCTCCCGGATTGATCCGCTCAGGGGAATAGCCCACCTTGAAGTCCACGCCGCACACAAGCCCGGATTCCTTCTCCAAAATGGGCACGCACACGTCCTCCGTGACGCCCGGGTAGACCGTGGACTCGAACACCACGACAGAGCCCTTTGTCAGGTTCCGGCCTACCACCCGGCTGGCCCCCTCCACCGGCGACAGATCGGGCGTCTTGTCCTGGTTCACCGGCGTGGGCACCGCCACGATGAAGAACTTCGCTTTCCGCAGATTCTCTTCCTCGGAAGTGAATTCCACTTTTGTGTTCCGGATGGCCTCGTCCCCCACTTCCCCTGTGGGATCGCAGCCCCTTTGGTAGAGGGCTATCTTTTCCCTGTTCAGGTCGAATCCGATTACCTTCACCTTCTTCGCGAAGGCCACCGCAATGGGCATGCCCACATAGCCCAGGCCCACCAGCGCTATCTTCTCCTCCCCTTGCAGGATTTTCTCATACAGGGACATCTTGCTTTTCCTCCGATTCTAAATATCGTTTGTATTTATACTTTTTAATGAATCCATGAATCACGTTGTTCACAGTCAGCGCTGCCGACAGGAGAGGCCCTTTGTGCAGCCCTTTCCGGAACAGGATGTAATGGTGCCTGATCAGTTTGAACTTGCTTCCGCTGGAGACAGAGCCGTCGTGCTTGATGTAATAGGACAGGCACTCCGGCAGGCGATGGCAGTCCGTCTTCTCCACGGCCTGGAACCACATGGCGTAGTCATTGTGCTTCCGCAGATTCTCTATCTGGATGAGCCCCACCACTTCCGCGTCATACATCACCGTGATTGTGGAAAAATAACAGTAATTGTACAGCTTCCTCTTATCCACCCTGTCCGGCCCGGTGTTCACATAGGACAGCCATGTGCCGTTCAGCTGTATCCGGTAATCCGTATAAGTAAAGGCATAGCCGTTCTTCTTCATGAAATCCAGCTGCAGCGCAAGCTTGTCCGCCCTCCAGATGTCATCGCTGTCCAAAAAGGCGATATATCTGCCCTTCGCTTCCCGCAGGGCCCGGTTCCTGGAGACGGCAGCACCGGAATTCTTCTCGTTTTTGTAATACCGGATGCGGGCATCCCGGAATCCGGCCACGATGGCATCCGTATCGTCCGTGGAGCAGTCGTCCACGATGATCAGCTCCCAGTTGCCGTAAGTCTGGCCCAAAATAGACTTGATGGAATCAGCGATGTACTTTCCTGTATTGTAGGATGGCATTATGATAGAAATCAAATCGTCCATATTTCTGCTGCCCCTTCCTCTTTCTGTTCCTCCATGCAAACATGTACGAATCCGTCTTGCCCCCAAAACCGGTCAGCCATCCGCGTCAATGGGTTCTCAATCACCATGAATAAGGTCGTTATACCATGAGCACACCCACGCTCATGGTATCGATGGCCATTCGGCCGTTCCATATGGCCGCGCACTGCTTCCGGCATTTCCCCGGCGGTGCACTGCCATGGCTGAAACTACCCCCGCAGAATCTCCCTGGCCAGCGCCTGTCCCGCGTCATACGTCTCCCGGTCTATTTTCCCGGCGTGGAGCAGGTCATCCCCGTAATCCTCCGCCGTAGCCATGCCCTCCGCCGTAATCCCCTCCTGGGTGACGAAAGCCTTCTTCACCGTCATCAGAATGATCCTCAAGTCATTCCGGAAGCTGACCTTCTCAATGTACTTTAAGTCCCACGCCAGCTTATCCCCCCAGTCAATGGCATTCCGTCCATTCACCTGCGCCAGGCCGCTAAGCCCCGGCTTGGCCGTATGCCGCATCCGCTGCTTTGGCGTCATGAACACCATATCCCTGACCAGCTGTGGCCTGGGCCCGATCAGGCTCATATCCCCTTTCAGGATATTGAAAGCCTCCGGCAGCTCGTCCAGGGAGGTGGCCCGCAGCCACTTCCCAAACTTCCCCAGCCTGACCTCGTCCGGAAGCAGTTCCCCCTTCTCGTCCCTGGCATCCGACATAGAGCGGAATTTATACATCCGAAAGATACGCTCACGTCCGGTCCGCGGATCCACCATCCCCGGCCTTGGCTGGACGAAAAGCACCGGCGAGCCCAGCTTCACCCGCACCAGCACTGCCAGCAAAAGGTAGAGCCAGGACAGCAGCCCAATGGCCGTCAGCGAACAGATGATATCAAAAAACCGTTTTACATATCTCTCATAGATGCCCTTTCGGCGATGCTCCAGCGCCGGAAGGCCTGCTCTGTCAGATGCGGATGTCCCCATGTCTTACGTCCTCTTTTTTTAGGAATTGTCGGAAAATAACTGATGCAACTTGTTTAGGAGAAAGCCCAGAAATACAACGAAAACGGCTATAAACTCGCATCAGTTATTTGTAGACAATTCCTTATTCTGCTGTCCTGGCGCCTGTCCTCCCGGCAGCAAGACGCTTTTCCTGCGAATTGAAAGTCACAATGCCCCAGACAGCCGTCCCCGGCGCCATCCCGCCCCGGTTCAGATACCGCTGACTTGGTCAGTCAAAACAGCTCTTTATCATCTCAATGATCCGGTCCTGCTCCGCAACGGTCATCTTATTGTCCGAGGGCAGGCACAGTCCCCGTTCAAAGATATCCGCCCCCGCATCCACGGCTTCTCCAGCCAGATAAGCGTTGGTGCGCCCTCTGCCGTTGCCCTGGACCGTGACGAAATCGTTCATGCGGTAGATGGGCTGCAGATGCATGGGCTTCCAGATCGGCCTGCCCTCCGCATTGTGAGCCGCCAGCGTCTCCAAGATTTCGGTAGGGCAGGATTTTCCGGGCTCCGGCAGATACAACGCCTCCCGCTCCCCCCGCACCTGTCTGCACATGGCCTCCCTGTCCAGCAACAGACAGGACAGCCAGAAATTCGGCTCGCTGTTCTCCCCGTCATAGGGATTCATGGTCACCGGCAAATCCTTCAGCCCCTCCCGGTAGCGCAGATAAATCTCCTTCTTCTGCCGGATATGCTCCTCCAGATAAGGATACTGCCCCCTCACCACCCCGGCAATGACATTGCTCATCCGGTAGTTGTACCCCACTTCCTCATGCTGATACCAGGGGGCGTCCTCCCTGGCCTGGGTGGACCATTTGCGCACCTTGTCCGCCGCCTCCTTTTCATCCGTCAGGAACATGCCCCCGGAAGAGCCGGTAATAATCTTGTTCCCATTAAAAGATATGACATTGTAACGGCCAAAAGTGCCCGTCTGAACACCCTTATATGTGGCACCCAGGGATTCCGCCGCATCCTCAACAATAATCGCGCCATTCCGTTCACAGATGTCCCTTATTTCATCTATTTTCCCGGGAACCCCATACAGATGGGCCACCACCACCACCTTCACGTCCCTGTGCATCCGGAACGCCTTTTCCAAAGCAACCGGATCCATGTTCCAGGTATCGTATTCCGTGTCGATGAACACCGGCACGCCGCCCTCATACTTCACAGGATTCACCGTAGCGCCGAAGGTCACATCCGAGCAGAATACCCTGTCCCCCGGCTTCACCCCCGCCAGCTTCACCGCCAGGTGCAGGGCCGCCGTCCCGGAGGAGAGCGCCACCGCGTATTTACAGCCGGTCTTCTCGCAGGTCATCTGCTCTACCTGGTTGATATTCTCTCCCACTGTGGACATCCAGTTGGTCTCATAAGCTTCCGTGATATATTCTATCTCAGATCCGTGCATGGTGGGCGAACTCAGCCATACCTTCTTCTCAAACGGTTCAAACGCTCTCCTCATTCTCTCTCCCTCGCTTCCGTGCCGGCTCTTTCAGGCAGTGCTTCCGCGCCTCCCTGTATCTCCCCTGCCAGCTGGGGATGCATCACCAGGAACACATAAGTGAAAATCAGCTGCCCGGGATTCCAGACCACCTCCACCAGCCCAAACATGAAATACACCAGCCATATGATGATAGGCAGAATGGCATAGGAATCCTCCCGGAGGGTCCCCGCCTTCTTCAGGGCCTTCCACAGGGAAAGCGCTAACATCAGGAACACCAGGACTCCCGCCGGATACCCGAAATAATACACCATCTGTATCCACAGGTTCTGGCTGTGCCACATATACACTCCGGACTCCCCAAAAACGTAATGGCCGTCCTCCTCCGGATGCCCCAGCCAGGTGGCATGTTCCCAATAGGTCTGGAAAAACACCTTCCGCACCGTGAGGCTGCTGCGCTGCCAGTCATAGTCCGGTTCCGGAATCACGTCCTCCGCCCTGGCATAGGCATGGAGCACAAAGGGATTCCTGGACTGGAGCAGCTTCAGCACGTTGACGATACGCCCCAGGGCATCCTCCAGGAACTCGTCCATCTCCACATATTTTTCGGAATCGGGAGGATCCCAGGAAAACACAGAGTCCGTCTGCCACTCCCCTGGATGCCATATAGGATGGGGATGAATCGTTGGCAGCCACCGGACCGTCCAGAACACCACCGGGAACAGCACCACGGCGCTGAGCCCCAGCGCGCATCCCCTCAGAACCACCTTCCGAATCTTTTCTCCCCAGGTCCTGTGGAGCACGGTCCAGCCATAGTAAAGAGTTATCACAATGGAGCAGACCCAGGAGGTACGGCAGATTGTCAGGAACTGGAACCCCAGCAGCCCCGCGGCCCCCACCCCATAGAACAGCTTCCACCCCCATTTTGCCCCTTTTGCATGCAGAAGATGCAGCTTGACCAGAACCATGCAGTATATGATCAGATAGTACAACGCCATCATATTGGAATTCACGAAAGCCCCGTGATACCTTGTCCTGTCATAGGGCCGGAACAGATAGGCAAATGTCTGAAGAATGAAGAAAGACGCAATCGTGCCGTCCACCATGGCCCTTGTCAGCGCTTCCTTGTCCTCCCTGGAAAAGCGCGTCAGATAAAACGTCCCGAACATGAGCAGATACCAGACAGGCCACCATCTTCCGGCCACGCTGATCACGCTCCATACCGCAAAGAGAATCCAGGTCCACCCCAGCGCGCCAATCCGCAGCTTCAGCGTCTTTTCCTCAATCACCTTGCGGAAGAACCAGGGAACCGCCATCCCCAGCCACCATACATTCATCACCGCCGTGGCCATCTGGCCGAAGCAATACTCTCCTATATGCTGGCGCCAGTGCAGATAGATCAGTCCGATCGCCGCCATGCACAGCACCGTGTATCCGTAATAGACAGGTTTCAGGAACTGTCGTATCGGAAGCTGGCTGAACACGATGACCATGATGACCAGACCGGTGCAGTTCGCAGCAGTCTTCCAGACATTCCCCGCCTTATTGGCGCACAGATACTCGATGTAGTTCAACGCCAGGAAACAGAGGTAATATAGCGCATACTTCCCCTGCAGCTTTTCGCCGATCTTTTGCAATTTCATCCGCTTCCCCTTTCCGCCATGCCCCGCGGGAAGCCCGGTCCACATGGCTGTCTTTCCCTACGATACCATATTTTTCCGGGCTCTGCAACTCCCCCTTCAATCCTGTTTCGGCAGATAAGTCGGCACGATGCGCCGGATATGCTCCCGGATGTCGTCCGGCTCCAGGGCCACGTAGTCCTTCAGCTCCTCCAGCTGCCTCATGAACCGTTCTTCGTCTATCTCAATGGGTTGTCCAATGTGAATCATTTTATTGGCGGTGTCCTTCATTCCCTCTTCCGCCATCAGCATTTCCTCGTACAGCTTCTCCCCCGGGCGAAGCCCCGTGAAGCGGATTTCGATGTCCTCGCCCACCTTGTATCCGGACAGCTTAATCAGATTCTGCGCCAGATCCAGGATTTTCACCGGCTCTCCCATGTCCAGCACGAAAATCTCGCCCCCTTTGGCGTAAGCCCCCGCCTGCAGCACCAGCGACACCGCCTCCTGAATGGTCATGAAATAGCGGATGATATTGGGATCCGTCACCGTCACCGGCCCGCCCGCCGCAATCTGGTGCTTGAACAAGGGAATCACGCTTCCGTTGCTGCCCAGCACGTTTCCGAACCGCACTGCCACGAATTCTGTCCGGGAATGCTTATTATACGTCTGTATAATCATCTCGCAGACACGCTTTGTGGCCCCCATGATATTGGTGGGGTTCACCGCCTTGTCCGTGGAAATCATGACGAACCGTTTCACTTTCCACTTGTCCGCCGCCTGGACCACCTTCCAGGTGCCCAGGATATTGTTCTTCACCGCCTCATTGGGGCTGTCCTCCATCAAAGGCACATGCTTGTGGGCCGCGGCATGGTAGACGATTTCCGGGCGGTAGGTGCTGAAAATCTGCTCCATGCGATTGGTGTTCCGCACAGAGGCAATGAGCACTTCCAGGTTCAGTTCCGGATATTTCCGCACCAGCTCCTGCTGGATGTCATAGGCATTGTTCTCGTAAATGTCCAGGATGATCAGCTGCCTGGGCTGGTGCTCCGCAATCTGCCTGCACAGCTCGCTGCCGATGGAACCGCCCCCGCCTGTCACCATCACCACTTTGCCGCCCACATAGCCCATGACTTCGTCTATATTGATCTTAATGGGTTCCCTGCCCAGCAGATCCTCTATCTCCACCTCCTGGAGCTTGGAGACGGACACATCGCCGTTGAGCAGCTGGTAAGTCCCGGGGATGGCCCGGAGCTTGCAGCCTGTCTCCTTGCAGATGTCCAGAATCTCCTTCCTCACCTGGCGGTTGGCGGAAGGGATGGCGAAGATGATCTCGTCAATCCCGTATTCCTGCACCGCGTCCACAATCCTGTCCCTTCCCCCAACGATGGGAATCCCCCGCAGAAGCTTCCCATGGCAGCCCGGCTGGTCATCGATGATGCACCTCACCCGCAGGTTGATGTACTGGCTCATCTCGATTTCCTTCAAAATCACGTCCGCCGCCGCTCCTGCGCCAATCACCATCACATTGACCCTGGGGGCCGTGCCGAACATGCTGTTCCGCTTTGAATTCATAATGCGCATAATGCGGTAACTGAATCGAATGCAGCAGGTCAGTGCGAACAAAAAGAACCAATACAGGACATAGTAGCTCCTGGGCATCTTCCATCCAGTGACATAACACAGGATGACCTGGGCCGCCGCCGCGCAGCTGGTAGCGAAGGCAATATTGATCATTTCCGTAGCGCTGGCATAACGCCACACGCTTCTATATAGTTTCCATACAACGAAAAAGAACAGGGTAATCGCAATGGTGAACGGAAGAATGTTCTCATACCTTTCCAAATAATGAGCCGGTATTTCTTTAAAGCTGAATTCGAACCGCAGATAAATCGACGCAAAAGAGGCCACCACCACTGCCATGATATCCATCAAAACCAGGGCAATGATTCGATTCATTGGTATTTTCAGGAAATCGGTGTTTTTCTTCATCACAGACGTTACGCTCTCCCTTTCTCAAGATACTTCCGTCAACTTGTATATTCTATCACTCATTCCTCAAATAAGCAACCTGTTCCACCCAGACTTTTCCGTTTTGAATGTTCTTGCTTTCCATCTTTATATTAACCCATGACGCTATCATTTATTTATATCACAGACCATCCTTCAATCCCTTTGCCAACATAACTATTTTTCCTGTAAATGAATGGTAGAATTATACAATATATCATAAATAAAGTCAATTGCCAGCAAACCCGGCCAGCAAACCATTTCTGCCTCCGCAAAAAGGACTCCCAGGGTTCCCTACCTGAAAGTCCTCTTGTCCGGAAAATGCATTGACGTTTATTTTCTATCGCGATTTCGTTCCCTACATCAAATCCGGCGACCACTCAATATCCGTATCCCCTTCCGATGGTTCCGGTGTCGGCGCAGGAGTCGGCTGCGGCGTAGGAGCCGGAGTCGGCTGCGGCGTGGGCTGGGGTGCCGGCTGCGGCGTGGGCTGGGGTGCCGGCTGC
>OFFK01000077.1_pt1 | contig 73554 bp, 59 predicted proteins | sample 1521361 | NCBI WGS metagenome assembly OFFK01 (sample SAMEA3504096, study PRJEB24116) | mouse gut metagenome | biome: mouse gut; feature: mouse-associated habitat; material: faeces | place: Denmark | collected 2011 | reverse complement strand
ACTCCATATTAAATCCAGCGCCAAGCTCCAATAGAGCGGAAATCCTGCCGTCCACTTCTACGTTTCCGCCGCTTGGATTTAACACGCCGGTGATAATTTTTAAAATGGTAGATTTCCCGGAACCGTTTGTTCCGATGATGCCTACCGTCTCTCCCTTTTTAATTTCAAAATCCAACTGATCCAAAGCAAAGTGTTCCCGATAACATTTCTTTCTCGTCAGATTCAAAGCGTCTTTTAATCTGTCCCTCTGACGGTCATACAACCGGTAAACTTTGCTTACCTGATCTACTTTTATCGCAATATCGCTCATTCCTTTATACCTTTCTGCTACAGCACATCTGCAAAATGCATGCGCAGTTTTTTAAACACGTAAGCCCCCAGCCCAAAACACAAAACAGTAAATATCCAAAAATAAAGCAAATGCCCGGGGCGTTCCCAAAATGCCGTTTTGCCGATCAGTGCATCCCGGTATCCCTGTACGATATAATACAGGGGATTGAGCTTTAACAGGTTTTTAAACACTGCATTGATATCCATCGTATCCATATCCCACATAATCGGCGTCACCCATACGCCGACCTGCAGTACAATATTAATCACCTGATTTAAGTCCCGGAAAAATACAACTACCGCGCTTGTCAGGTACGTGATACCGGTTACCAAAATCAACAGGCAGAAGGAATAATAAAAAATCTGCAGCATATAAAGATCCGGATAATAGCCGTATAACGTATACAAAAGCACGGCAAACCCCAGAAAAAACAGATGCACATATACGGCGGAAACCACCTTTACCACCGGCAGGATATCTATTTTAAATACGACCTTTTTGACCAGATAAGAATAATCCAGCAGCGCTCTCGTGCCTCCGCTCAGCGCTTCGCTGAAAAAAAACCAGGGAACCATTCCTGCGATCAGCCAGAGTACATAAGGCACCTGATCCCCTGCCGCGTTGTGGATCGCCGCCGGTTTAAAGCCTTTTTCAAATACAAACCAGTACACCAAAATCGTGATGACAGGCTGGATAAACGCCCAGACGATGCCCAGGTAAGAACCTGCAAATTTCGTTTTAAAATCATTGGCAGAAAGACGGGCGATCAGCCTGGCGTCCTTTTTCTTTGATGCAGTCATATAGTTTCCTCTTATCGTTTTCCGGCAGCATATTCATCGATGCCGCCCCAGACTTTATCTTTATCGGACAGGATCAAATCCTGTTTTGTCATTCCCTCCGGTATCGGCCATTCTACGCCGATCTTAGGATCGTTCCACAAAAGTCCGCCTTCGTCGTTCGGATGGTAAAAATCCGTTACTTTATAGAAAAACTCCGCGTATTCGCTCAATACGACAAATCCATGGGCAAATCCCTTTGGAATAAAAAACTGTTTTTTATTTTCTGCCGACAGCAAAACGCCGAACCATTTGCCGAACGTCTCAGACCCCTCCCGCAGATCCACCGCCACGTCAAATACTTCGCCGTTGATGACGCGCACCAGCTTGTCCTGCGGAAAATGAATCTGAAAATGCAGCCCGCGCAGCACTCCTTTTTTGGAAGCGGACTGATTGTCCTGTACAAACGTACAGTCTATCCCTGCCTCTTTAAAGTCGTTATACTGATACGTTTCCATGAAATAACCGCGCGCATCCCCGAATACGGACGGCTCGATCACTTTTAAACCGGCAATGCCGTTACAGTTTTCTGTCACCTTGAATTTTCCCATTTGTCTTTCTCCTTTATTATAGTCCTTCTGCAACCTCAACCAAATACTGCCCGTATTCTGTTTTCAGCAGCGGCTGAGCCAATTCCAAAAGCTGTTCCTTACTGATAAATCCGCGTTTATAGGCAATTTCCTCGATACACGAAATATACAGTCCCTGGCGTTTCTGAAACGCCGATACAAAATCCGCGGCTGCAAGGAGCATATCGTGATTCCCGGTATCCAGCCATGCAAATCCGCGCCCTAACGTCTCCACGCAAAGCGTGCCCCTGTTTAAATATTCGTTATTTATGCTGGTAATCTCGATCTCTCCTCTGGCGGAAGGTTTCACATTTTTCGCTATTTCCACCACATCGTTATCATAAAAATACAGACCCGGCACGGCATAATTAGACTTCGGATGCTTCGGTTTTTCTTCAATAGAGATCGCACGTCCCGTTTCGTCAAATTCTACGACGCCGTACTCTCTGGGATCCCTGACATAATATCCGAAAATCGTCGCCCCCGCCTTCTCCTGCGTCTGCCCGGCAACTTTTCTAAGCACGCCGGAAAAACTCTGCCCGTAAAAAATATTGTCTCCCAGAACCAGGGCAACCCTGTCCTGGCCGATAAACTCCGCCCCGATCAGAAACGCCTCCGCCAGGCCCCTGGGCTGCGCCTGCTCCGCATAGGACAGCTCCATCCCCAGCTGACGCCCATCCCCTAAAAGTTCCTCAAACACCGGCAGATCCCTGGGTGTTGATATAATCAGGATTTCACGGATACCGGCCAGCATAAGCGTGGACAGCGGATAATAAATCATCGGTTTGTCGTATACCGGCATGATCTGTTTGGATATGGCCTTTGTCAGCGGATAAAGTCTGGTGCCGGAGCCGCCTGCCAAGATAATTCCTTTCATAAAAATCCCCATGCCTTTCCGTAACCTGCGGATTTGGGCCGCAGGCACAAATTTGCGTGTAAAAATTTATTTTTCACACAATTCTCCTATTCCAGTTTATATTGAATAGGAACGGCAGAACCGTTCCTATCTGGCTGATTTGTTATTTCTTTTCATACATTTCCGTATAATATTTCTGGTAATCGCCGCTGGTGGCATTTGCCATCCACTCCTGGTGCTGAAAGTACCACTCTATGGTCTTCCGGATGCCCTCCTTGAACATGGTCTCCGGACACCAGCCAATCTGCGCCCTGATCTTGTCCGGGGCAATGGCATATCTGCGGTCATGGCCTTTGCGGTCCTCCACATATGTGATCAGGTCTGCCGTCACATTCGCCTTCCTGGGATCGTCATCCGGCAGCATCTCCTGGAGCACTTCCAGGATGATGTGAAGAATCTCTATATTCTGCTTCTCATTATGCCCGCCGATATTATAAGTCTCGAACAGCCTGCCCTGCTCCTGTACCATGTCGATGGCTTTGGCGTGGTCTTCCACATACAGCCAGTCCCTGACATTTTTCCCGTCTCCGTACACCGGGAGCTTCTTTCCCTGAAGCGCATTGTTGATCATCAGCGGAATAAATTTCTCCGGGAACTGATAGGGTCCGTAATTATTGGAGCAGTTGGTAATATTTGCAGGAAAACGATACGTGTCCATATAGGATTTCACCAGCATATCCGCCGAGGCCTTGCTGGCAGAATAAGGGCTGTGCGGATCATAGGGAGTGGTCTCATAGAAGAAAGCGTCATCATCCTCCGGCAGAGAACCATACACTTCGTCCGTGGACACATGCAGGAACTTTTTTCCCTCCGGGAAACTGCCGTCCGGCAGTTCCCATGCCGCCTTGGCACAGTTCAGCATCACGGCCGTGCCCAGCACATTGGTCTGTATAAAAACTTCCGGATTCCGGATACTTCTGTCCACATGACTCTCCGCCGCAAAATGAACCACCCTGTCAATGTCATTTTCCGCAAAAATCCTGGAGATTGCTTCCTTATCACAGATATCGGCTTTCACAAAAGTATAATTTGCCCGATTCTCCACTTCTTTCAGATTCTCCAGATTTCCTGCATATGTCAGTAAATCCACATTGATGATACGGATTTCGTCCCCATACTTCCGGAACATATAGTGAATATAATTCGAGCCGATAAACCCGGCGCCTCCTGTCACAAGATAAGTCCGCATGTTTCTGTTCCTTTCCCTGGTTTATTTAAAATTCTCTCTCGTCTTAGTATGACATAAAAATCACGATACACTCATTATAAGGATTCTGCCAATATCTGTCAACTTCCAAACCGGTCTTGCCGCATCTTTTCGTCAGCCCTTTGTAACTGTTGCGCTGATACACGCAGCAGGCCCTCAATAACCCAGGTAGCTGACATTGAGGTCCACATCTCCGCTGATGCCGCTGACGCTGCCGGTGGAACGATACTGCCACATGTCATACTTTCCTTTATAGGTAGGACTTGCCGCGTATTGCGCCAGCCAGATCTTATAGGAATTTAAGCTTCCCGCGTCAATTTTGGATTCCAGCCATATCTTGTTGGAATAGATTCCCGCCGTGTAGCCCGCATTCTGTATCGTCTGGCAGAAAGCCCTGCACACCGCGGTTCTCTCAGCCTTGTCAAGCTTATCTCCCCGTCCTCCGCTGGCTTCCACATCCAGAAATACCGGATAGGAAATCCTATGATTTTTTATCTGTTCCAGCACCATGGAGGCCTCCTCCACAGCTTCCACCTCGTTTACGGCCTGGGAGAAGAAATACACGCCCACTTTCAGTCCGGCTGCCTCAGCCCCCTTGATATTCGCCGCAAATTTCGGATCTTCAATCAGTTTTCCCTCGCCGGATCCTCTGTAACCGCAGCGGATAATCACATAGGAGATCCCGGAATTTTTCACCGCATTCCAGTCGATATTGCCGTTCCACTTGGAGACATCAATCCCCTGGACACCATCTCCCGTGATCAGGGATCCATCGCTGGCAAAATGATACTTTGCACCCTGAATCACCTGTTCCCCGGTCACTTTGCTTCCATCCGCGTTAAAGTAGTACACCCTGCCTTCAATGGTCTGCCACCCGCTGTATTTTGCCTCTCCTTTGACGAAAAACTTATCTGCCGTATAATAGTCTGCCCTGACAGCTTCCTTGTATTTCCCATCCGCCAGCACATAAAGCTGCTGTCCGTCCGCGTCCTTCAATAAAGTAAAAGTATCGTCCTTCGGATGCAGTCTGACGATCACCGTGCAGGATGCGCTGAGTTCTTCCCCGTTTTCCGTGTGTCTCACGGTGATAACCGCGCTGCCTTCCGCAACGCCTGTGACCGTAATATTTCTTCCCTCCACACTGACCGATGCAATATTTTCGTCGGAAGATACCGCCGTCACAGCCGTATTCTGCCCGGCCGCATTTTCCACTTCCGCCTTGATGAGCGCCGGAGTCTGCGTCAATACCGTCAGGGATGACTTATCCAGCTTCAGGGTCCTTTTCCCCGTGACCGTCACATTGATAACGGCTGTGGCAGCGGTATCTGCCGTACCGTTTTCATAGTATGCCTTCACAGTGACCACAGTCGTTCCTGCCCTGACACCTGTGACACTGATATTGCCCTCTCCATCCACCGAAGCGGTGGCCACGGCTGTATTGCCGGAGCTGACGGAATATACCACCTTTAATCCATCCGAAAATCCTGACGCCACGGCCCTTGCTGTCATTACCGTTCCCACGGCTCCGCTTAAGTCAGCCTTATCTACCGTCAGGGTTCCCCTGGACGGGACCGGTGTGGGACTGGGCGTAGGGACCGGAGTGGCGCTGGGCGTGGGGACCGGGGTGGGACTGGGCGTGGGTTCCGGCGTCGGTGTGGGCGTAGGTTCCGCAGTGGGCGTGGGCGTAGGTTCCGGGGTAGGGCTGGGTGTGGGCTCCGGGGCGGGTTCCACAGTAGGGCTGGGCGTAGGCTCCGGGGTGGGCTCCACAGTAGGACTGGGCGCAGGTTCCGAACCCGGTTCGTCTGTTCCTTCATCCGTGCCTCCCGGAACGGTATCCTCCGGCGGTGCTGCCTCGGATGTGGAATCCGGCGCCTGACCCGGGTCAACTGTCGCGGTATCCTCCGGCGCTGTCCCTGGTACGTCCTGTGCGCTGAGATACAAAAGCCCCCTTACAATCACCAGGGACATGGGATCCGGGATGGCGCTTTTGGCCACTTCCGTATAAGTGGCCGAGATCACCTTGCTCTCAACCCATGCCACCGTATCCTGCAAAGATGATTCCACCACGGTTTCGTTCTTTTTGGTGTCCTCCTTTGCCACATTGACTTCCGACTCCTTTTTAACCTCATTCGCCACATCTACCTTATCGTAGGCGATATTCTTTTTTACTTCCACGGACTGGCTGTCCGTAAAAACCGTGTAGTCCGCATATCTGGAATCTGCAAGCGGCTCCATGGCCACTTCATATGTACCCGGGGTAATGTCCGTCTTATAAATAATCCCATCCATGTCGTCATCCGACCAGATATAGGATTTCCCGTCCGGATCCGTGACTGTCACGGAAAACGGCACATTTGCCACCAGTTTTTCGTTTTTCCGGTTTATAAATTTAATCTTCAGGTCTTTTTGTATGGAAGTGAAATTGGGTTCCACGGAAACCTGTCTCTCATATCCGCTCTCCTGGTATTCATTCCCGGAATCTCCTTTCACCACGGTGGATGCGCCGGCAAGCCGGGCAATCTCCGCGTCGGCCACTGCCATGAGCCCTTTTTCCCCAATCATGGAGATCCCTTCCAGCTGATGTCCCACATCCGCAAGATCGGAGATTTGCTTACTGGTCATATGGGCGCTGACAAATATACTGCCTGTCACGATGGCAGTAACCAGCACCACCACGCCGGTTACTGCCATAACCCTGTCCATGGTATCCATGCTGCGCATTATGGCCCGGAGTCTCGCCAGAAAGTTCTGTTTTTTTCCTGACTTGTTTAAATTTCCCCGTTTCGCCTGCACTGCGCCCCGTACCGGCTGCCTTTTCTTCTGCGCATCCTGCCTGTGTCCGGTACCGGAGCCCCTGCGGGCTTCATCGCCTCTCTTCTGCCTTACGGCCGGAATTCTGTCCGATTCCTGTTGCAAAGTAAAATCGTCTTTCTGCTCCATCCGGTCATAATACCCTTCCGGAACACCCTCTTCCTCATAAAATGCCTCTTCCGGTGTTTTCCCTGCTCCATAAGGGGCTTCTTCCCGCCAGGATTCTGCTTCATAATACCCTTCCGAAATGTCCCCGGACTCATCATATTCCACTTCCGGCCCCGCTTCGCCAGCACGGAATCCCTCTTCACCCTCTATATACATTTCATCCCGGGCTTCTCCCTCCCAGGGTTCTGCTTCATAATACCCTTCCGCATTTTCCCCGGACTCATCATATTCCACTTCCGGCCCTGCTTCGCCAGCACGGAATCCTTCTTCACCCTCTATATACATTTCATCCCGGGCTTCTCCCTCCCAGGATTCTGCTTCATAATACCCTTCCGAAATGTCCCCGGACTCATCATACTCCGCTTCCGGCCCCGCTTCGCCATCGCGGAATCCTTCTTCACCCTCTATATACATTTCATCCCGGGTTTCCTCCTCCCAGGATTCTGCTTCATAATACCCTTCCGCATTTTCCCCGGACTCATCATATTCCACTTCTATCCCGCCTTCGGCATCGCGGAATTCTTCTCCATCTTCATATATTTCCCCGGCTTCAGACAACTCTTCCCCACGGCGGGAAAATGCCTCTTTGCTGTCCCAGTCATATTCCGCTTCATCGCCCTCTTCCCAGTCCCGGGCATCCTCATCATACCCATCTTCTTCCAGTCTGATTTCCTCTATCATACGACGGAATAACTTTTTCATCCTGACCTCCCCGTTCCCCCTGCACCACAACATCCGCCAAAAACTGTCCAGTGACTTTTCGCAGGGACAAAAAGAACATCCTAACATGTAACAAATCTGTAACATTATAGCATTCCACAGCCGCTTCTTCAAGTGAGAATCCTATTTCTTCATAATTTCTTAAAATGTTTTAAAGTACTATTAATAATGTAGACTTTCTCGCCCCATAATAGTAAAATAAAGGGGCGCATCCGTACAGCACTCCAGTATCTGTCCGGCCTGCTGCGCAAAAGGCACCAAAATCCAGGAAACATCAAAACCAGAGAAGAAACGGAGATGCACATGAAAAATAAGAAATCTGCCCGCGACAATCTGAAAGGAGAAATGCTCCCCATACCGGAGCTGGACGTTATCGATCTGGAACAGAACGATAACCCGGCACACGAAGCATCCGCACTTCCCCGGGAATCCCGTCCCGGGGAAGCTCCCCAAAACGGCGGCAAAAAATTTCCCCGGATCAATCTGCATATTATCCTTCTGATCGTAGTGATTCTCTTTATATCCGGTATTGTGTACAAATTTTTGAATTTCGGAGTCAAAGTGGATCGGGATGAAATATTCAAAGACGGTCCCGGTACCTATGAAGATAATTATGACACCATTCTTCCCCTGATGGATGCGGACAATAATCCCGTATACAAGCAGTATGGGGAAGGCGACACCATTCTGTTCTTCGGCAACGCGCCTTTCGCGGACGACAGGGACTCCGCCGACAACCTGGTCAATATGATTCAGGAGATGACCGGCATAACCGCCTACAACTGTTCCATCAGCGGCAGCTATCTGGCTGCAGAGGCCCGGGAACCGGATCCGGAAAAACATCCCGTGGATGTTTTTAATTTGTACTGGCTGTGTTCCCTGGCCACGGAATTTCACGATTTTGCAGACGAAAATTACCGCAGGGCCGTGGAAGTACTGGGGGAAAATGCCCCGAAGGAGGCCATGGACGTCTATAACACCCTGAAAAGCATTGATATGAATGAGGTGGACGCCATAGTCATCATGTATGATGCCAGCGACTATCTGGCCGGGCATGAAATGTACAGTGACACGGACTCCACTGACCTGATTCAGTTTACGGGCAATATGGAGGCAAGCATAGAACTGCTTCGTTTTTGTTACCCCGATATCCGGCTTATGGTTCTCTCCCCCACTTACGCCTTCGGCATCGACGAAAACGGCGACTACATCAGCAGCGATATCCAGAGGTATGGCTGGGATGTGCTTTCCACCTACAGCATTAAGCAATACGCGTCCTGCGCCTCCCGGGCAGTGACTTTCGTGGACAATCTCTACGGCACCATCACGGAAGACAACGCTAAGGATTACCTGACCGACAATCTGCACTTAAATGTGGAAGGCCGGAAAAAAGTCGCCCAGCGCTTTGTATATGCCCTCAATTACTACAAGGAACGCGACTGAAGTTACCGTTCCCTTACTGTCAGGCGCCTTCCTGTGTTTTGCAGAAAAAAGCAAAAAATTTTTCTTCCCTGTTGACTTTGACACAATGTCATCCTTTATAGTATTCCTCAGCGGACAGGGGGATACACGCCTTGTCCGCTGAGAGTAAGCAGGAAGGAGAACACCCATGGAAAATCTGACGGTCAGCCAGGTCACAAAGATATTCGATGTCACACCCAGGATGCTCCGGCATTACGAGAAGCTGGGACTGATCAAAACCGTGCATCGGGAAAATTACGCTTACCGGCTGTATGACGAGAGCACCCTTCTGCGCCTGCAGCAAATTATTATCCTCCGAAAGCTGCGCATTCCCTTAAAGCAGATCGCCCTCATTTTGCAGGACACCAGTCAGCATGAATTTCTGGCGTTTTTGCAGGCCCATCTTGCGGAACTGGACAATGAAGCCCAGGCCCTGGATCTTATCCGCAGAGTCCTGACCTGCCTGGAGGAACACCTCCGGGAAAGTCTGCATCATCAGACCAGATTCGATCTGCTGGAAGATTCTGTGGTTGCGGAGATGACCAGGGTACTTTCCTTTCCAAAAAATACCTTAAAGGAGAGCGTAAACATGGAAGAACTGAACAAGGCAGAAGAAACCTTAAACAAATCACTGAATGTAAGAATCCTGATGGTGCCGTCCGGCACCGTGGCATCCTGCCATTATGTGGGGGAAAATCCGGAGGAAGCAGTGGGAGAGATGATGACGAAATTTGTACAGGAAAGCAGGCTGTACGAGAAAAAGCCGGACGCCCGGATGTACGGCTTCAACCATCCCAATCCCGGCGTTCTTGAAAACGGCATTCACGGCTACGAAGACTGGGTTACCATTCCGGATGACATGGAAGTTGCCCCTCCCATGGTAAAAAAGCAATTTCCCGGCGGCATGTATGCCGTGCTGACCATCCCCTTTCCGGAATTCCACCTATGGGAAAGTCTGACCCGGTGGGTAAACGAAAGCAAAGATTTCGAGCCTGTCTACCATGAACTGGGCGAAGAGGTCATGGGCGGCTGTCTGGAGGAACATCTGAACTGGGTATACGCCGCACATAACGGCTGGAAAGAAGATGGCCTTCCGGGGCAGATTGACCTGATGCTTCCGGTGCGGCCCAGAAAAAAGTAATAGGATAATCCGTTTCCCATCCCGGAGGCCTCAGTCCGCTGCCTCCGGGATAATCAGTTCAGTCCGGGGATCCCGGTAAATAATATAACCATCTGTCTCATAAAACACTGTCCAGCCATAATCTTCCGGACTGCCCTTCAGCTTCTGATCCCGATGCAGAATGCAGTAATGGCAGCCGGACTGCCTGGACTGGTCTGCCAGCTGCTCCATGTCGATAACCTCCTCCGCCATCACATTCCGGAAAGCACTGTAATAATGCCATCTTTCCACCGTCACCTCCCGGCCGTAAGGCATACAGACCAGAGGGTCATATTGCCGCACATACTGCACCAGCTCCAGCGGGAATGCCGCCATAACCTCCCGGCCCGGCACATGTATGGCATCACAGATATTCACCACACTGTCCGGTACATGGTACTTGTTTTCCGCCACGGAAAAAAGCGGGCTGCCGTAAATGAAGCTGCCGGAAATCATGATCAGTCCCCCGGCGCACAGCGCAAACAGGTCCGCCTTCCACCCATGGGCGATTTTTCCGTATATACACACACAGGTATACGCAATCACCAGAGTCACCGGAAAAAGCCACAGAACACGGTAATATATCTCATTATCCGCCAGCCGGTGTACCAGTCTTGCAAACAAAGGATTAAAATAGACCAGCAGAACCAGTGCCGGCATATAGACAAAAAGAATCCTGACGGTTTTCCGTTTTTCATTTATCCACAAATAGACCAGCGAGACAAAGTACCATATTACCAGCAGTCCCGTGCCCATGAAATCCCGAAACGAGGCAAACACACTATCCACCACACATCCTCCTTTTCCGGCTTATCTATCCATAATAGAAGTACAGAAATGCATAGCACACACAGGGAACACAGCAGCAGGCCAGCGGAAAGAGCACTCCCGGCCTTTTCAGGCAGATACCTGCCAGAAGCCCTGCCAGGCACAACGCCAGACACAGCAGCAGCGCCCCCATGGTACTGCACAGACACCCGGTTATGGCAGCACACCCGGTCAGCAGATATAAAAGCGGAGAAACCCTGCGCTTCTCCTGTAACCTTTGCAGCAAAAGCAGCAGCAGCAAAAGCAAAAAGGGAATAACCAGACTCCCCAGGGCCGCTTTCCCCTGTCTGCTCCTGGCAATGAGAAAGTTCTCCACTGTATAGATGGAATAGTTTCCGAATAAGACCAGCACTTCCGTAAACACCAGAAACAAGGGCAGCTGTCCTTCTTTTCCCGGAAAAAGTAATGTTCCCAGCAAATAAAAAACCGCATAGGTCATGGCCATGAGAACCACGGGCAGCACTGTCCTGGCCAGCGTCACCGTCTGCATTCCGGACAGTCTGGCCAGAAACGCGATCCATATGGGAAAAGGCGCCAGCCCGTGCCGGATATCCAGCTTTGTTCCCCCGCCCCCGCCGGTATATGGCAGGATCTGGTACATGGTATCCGAGCTTTCGGTGACGGAAGAAACGGCCACATAATAGGCGTCGTCCGAATCCGCGTACGTAAGCCGCACGGCCTGTACCAGCTGAAACACAAGCAAAATGAAAAAAAGCAGCCAGGTCAGAGTCCCCCTGGACAGTTTCCGCCCCTGCCTGCTTCCGGAAAACCTGACTTCCTGCGGTTTGCCCTTTGCCCTGCGCTGTATTTCCACGGCCAGGGCCAGGAGCGCCAGGCCAAGCATATAGCCCAGAAACAGCTTCACCACCATGGCAAAACTGCGTTCCTTTAAAATAAGCGGGACACAGATCATCTGAAATCCTGCCCACAAAAGAAACTGACCGCTGATCCAGCGGAATATGATATTTTTTCCCAGATTATCCACGGTCACAAACAGGCCGCCAATCAGAACCGGCACCGGCAGCAGCAGTAATGCCAGGATCATCAGTTGCATTCCCATGGTCTTCCTTTCCCTTCCCGGCGATTCTCCCGCTGCCTTCCGCTTTGCGCCGCCCTGAACAATCCGGCGGGCCGGACGTCTTATCTCCCATCAGCAGAAGTGCCCAAACCAGCCACAGTTGATTTATGGCTATGGTATATTTATAGTCCAGCAGCCCTGCCCCTCTCATGGTCAGAATCAGGGCATACAGGCAGGAAACCAGCACACAGATCCCCGCTTCCACCAGCGCCCGCTTCCGCCCGGCGCCCTTTGCCGGAAGCTTTCCGGCAACAGCAGGAAGCAGGCTCAGCAGCAGACTCCATCCAAACCACCAGCATCCGTAATCCACATAATAACGGGTCAGCACCGGGGCATGGTCCCTCATAATCTCATAGTTTCTCCCGGTGTAGGAATCATATCCTTCCCCTTCCAGAAGTACAGGAACAATCAGGGGAGTCACCAGATATCCCATTCCGTCCCAGCCTATCTGCCGGATAATCATCTGTTTGTGGTATTTCCAGCCGATTCGCGCCATCTGCCAGTAACGTGACTGTGCCTCTTTCTTTCCCAGGCTTTCTTCCACGGCGGCCTGAACCAGCCTGAAGTTGCCGGGACAATAGGATGCCTCCCACATGTACTCCCCGGTAATTTCCCGCAGCTCCTCGTCCCAGGCTCCCTGGTCATGCCACATGGTGGGCCAGGCAAACCTGCTTGCCATGGAGCCCGCCAGGCCATATCCCGGTTCTGCCCGTTTTCTTGCATCCACATCCCCCGAAAGCACCAGTATCATGCCCCCGCAAAGCAACCCGCAGATTCCCCGGACCCATGGCCTTTTCCATTTTGGCCCCGGCCGGCTTCCTTTCCGCGAAGGGAGGGTGATTTCCATCAGAAAGACAAGCATCCACAGAAACAAGGAACCCATGAAAGAAAAGGGCAGAATCGCCAGATGACACTGCATGGCAAAGGGAAAGGTCAGCAGAACAAGACTCTGCCAGACCCGCCACAGCTTTCCGGTCCGGTCTTCTGTCTTTTCCGCCGGCCCCAGGTACCGCAGAAAACGGTATCCCGTGAAAAAACCTGCGGCAAGCTGCAGCAGCTGCACCAAAACCACGTTTTTTCCCAGCAGAAGGTAAAGCTGCCTGTACATGGCGGCCTCCGGCTCCCCGAAATCCTGAACCTTCCCCAGGTTCCGGCACATCCAGGCCAGCCCCAGAATCACCTGAACGGAAAATCCCATGAAAAGTACTCTTTTGACCACGGCTCCGGCATGTCCTGCCATCTTTTTTCCAAACTTCATCCGCACTCCCGATTCCTATTCATAAAACCGTTTCAGAACATCGCAGATATAGTCCACCTGCTCTTCCGTCAGTCCAAAGTACATGGGCAGGCGCGCAAGGCGCTCGCTCTCCCGGGTGGTGTATCTGTCCTCCCCGTGGAAGCGCCCGAACTTCAGCCCTGCCGGCGCCGTGTGAAGGGGAATGTAATGGAACACGGACATGACGTCTTTGTCCTTCAGATACGCAATCAGTTCCGTCCTCTCCTTCAAATCCGCCGCCTTGATATAAAACATATGGGCATTGTGCACACAGCCCTCCGGAACCGTGGGCAAGTCAATCTTTCCTGCCTCTGCCAGAGGCTTTAAATTCTCATAGTACCGGTTCCAGCACCGAAGCCTGGCATCATTGATCTCCTCTGCCATCTCCAGCTGGGCATACAGATACGCCGCGTTCATGTCGCTGGGCAGATAGGAGGATCCGTAATTGATCCAGGTGTATTTGTCGATCTGCCCTCTGTAATATTTGCTGCGGTTTGTGCCCTTCTCCCGGATGATCTCCGCTTCCTCCACATCTTTTTCATCCCGTATCAGAAGGGCGCCGCCTTCGCCCATGCTGTAATTTTTCGTCTCATGGAAACTAAAGCACCCGAAGTTTCCGATGGTTCCCAGCGCCCTGCCTTTATAAGAGGACATAATCCCCTGGGCGGCATCCTCGATCACCGCCAGATGATATTTATCCGCAATCTCCATAATCTTGTCCATCTCGCAGGACACACCGGCATAATGAACGGGGACAATGGCCTTTGTCCGCTCCGTCACGGCGGCTTCTATCAGTTTTTCGTCTATATTCATGGTATCCGGACGTATATCCACAAATACCGGCACCGCCCCCCGGAGCACAAAGGCGTCCGCGGTGGACACAAATGTGAACGAAGGCATGATCACCTCGTCCCCCGGACCGATTTCAGGCAGCAGCAGCGCCGCCAGTTCCGTTGCATGGGTGCAGGAAGTGGTCAGCAGGCACTTTGCGGTACCGGTCTTTTTCTCGATCCACTCATTACATTTTCTGGTATATGCCCCATCTCCGCAGATTTTCTGGTTCTCCACACATTCCCGAATATAGTCATACGCCTTTTCCGCATAGGGCGGTACATTAAACTTGATCATTTCACACCTCCTGCCTGCTCCGTGCAGACCCTTCATCTGTTTTTATCACATTCTTTTCCGTTGTCCTGCTGATGATATATTTCGGCCTGCCCTTGACTTCCTCATAAATCCTGGCAATATAATGACCGATGATACCCAGGCTCAGCATCAGAAAGCCGCCTATGATCAGAATCAGGAGAATCACCGTGGTAAAGCCTTCCACCGCAGTGCCTGAAAAGAATCTGACCAATGTCTGGATAAACAATGCCACACTGAACAAAATGGACACAATTCCCATCACCGTCACCAGCTGCAGGGGCAGTGTGCTGAAGGAAGTGGCATTGGTGATGGCATATTTCATCAGACTGAAAAAAGACCATTTGCTTTCCCCGAACTGCCGCTCCTGCACTTCATAAAACACCGATTCCGTGCGGAACCCCGCCCAGAAGGTCAGCGCCCGGAAAAAGGTATTCCGCTCCGGCAGGGACAGCAGCGTGTCCACCACCTTCCGGTCCAGAAGCTTGAAATCCGAAGAAGCCTTCATATCCATTTTTATCAGCTTACTCATTATTTGATAAAATAAACCTGCGGAAAGCTTATAGGACAGTTTTTCCTTTCCCCTGCTCTCCTTGATGCCCTCCACCACCTCTGCGCCCTCCAGCCAGAGTTTCCACATCTGCGGAATGGCCTGGGGCGGATGCTGCAGATCACAGTCCATCACAATCACCGCATTGCCCTCTGCCAGCCCAAGACCTGCGAAAATCGCAGCCTCCTTACCGAAATTGCGGGAAAATTCCGCCCCCCGGATTCTGGGATTCTCCCGGGCGGCCTTTCCGATCTCCGAGAAGGTGCCGTCCCGGGATCCGTCGCTGACAAACACCAGTTCGTATTCAATATGATTTTCCTCCAGCACTTCCGACAAAACCCTGGCAGTATTGGCAATGTTCTGCTCTTCGTTATAAGCCGGCAGCACAATTGATAAAATCGACATGATATCTCCTTCGCCGTAACCCCTTTATCTGGCTGCGTTCTCTGTCTTGATATACATGACCCCATCGATAATCCGTATGGAATCCTTACCCGGAAAGCTGTCCATGGCCATATATTCTTCCGCGTAATACATGGATTCCATAGCCTCCGCAGGCAGAATATTCAGGGTTGCCCCCAGGTAGTTTTTCATAAAAATCCCGTAATTCTTCCCCATGTACAACAGCACATCCCCGTTCATGCCAATCATGCCGGAGGTCACAGGCAATGTAATATCCGTCACCGGATACTGCTCGTCCCCCACCACGCCCACCATGGCGATGGGAATACCCGGGTAATATCCTTCCGTCTGCTCAATTCTGTCCAGGAGCCTGACGCAGTAGGCATAGGTTTTCTCATAGCGCTTCTGCAGATTGGAATAGGCTATATTATCCGTGACGCAATAACAGAATACCATCACTGCCGCCGCCAGGAATCCTGCCCACTCCAGCCAGACCTTCTTCCCGTCATCCCCCTTTTCCAGCAGGGCCACCGCCCCTGTCAGATACAGCACCCACTGATAGCGCATCAGCAAATGATAATTCACATCCGGGGAGATCAGCAGTATCACATTGGTGGCCAGGGGCAGCATGGCCGCAGTCAATATCATTATAATCAAAAGTGCCGGATTCTTCCAGTACTTTTTGCGCCGCAGCCGGAAAAACACCGCCGCAGCCGCTCCCGCCGCCAGAATGCAGAGTCCTGCGGTGGAAAAAGGATTCTGGAATAATACATTCCCTTTCAGGGTAAAACTGAAAAAATCCCGGTACATATTTGCCGCCGTCCCGGGCAGGGAAAGGCCGCCCGCCCCTCCGGCCACCATGCCGTCGATTCCCTGGTAGGTATCCAGCCCCTTTCCCTGAACCAGAAGCAGCAGCTGCAGAATCCCAAAATAAAGAACGGTGCCCAGCACGCCCATGTAAAGATAGCGCAGCATGCCCAGAAGCTTTTCCTTTACGGAAGGCGCGCCCTCCCCTTCCCGGTCAAACAGCATCCATATGGCAAAAACAGACAGTATCATGGCAAACGACAAATAGCTCTGGTAAATTCCCATGCTGAAAGCCAGGCACAGGGCCCCCGGCAAAAATCCCAGCCGGTATTTCCTGGTAAACAGCACAGAGAGAACCGCCAAAAACAGAGCCATCATATAGCCGTCCAGTGTGTACACATAGGCAAAGGTGGACGCCAGCGCCGGAAAAACCGCCAGCAGCGCGCTGCACAGCATCACGGCCCAGGTTTTCCCCACCTCCAGAAGTTCGCACAGCGCAGCCGCAGCCGCAGCCAGGAACACCAGTCCCAGAATGCCAATCACCCAGGGAATGGTATAATAGGAAGAAAAACCGCAGGCAATGGTGAGAAACCATCTGCCCGAAGTGATCATATTCTGGTCAAAATACATACTGTCCAGCCCGTCATGATTGGGGATATCCGACAGCAGTATGGGCATGTGAACCAGAAGCCCCACGAAAAAGCAGGTGAAAAAAGCCAGTTTCCACTCCCGCCGAAGCCTGCCATATGCTGTTTGAAATGCTTTTGTGGGTGACATCATCTGCCGCCGCTCCTTTCTGTTTCCGCACTGTTTCTCCTGTTATCCCTGTCCTGCTCCATCCTCCCGCAGGACTTCCGCAATCCGCTGCGCCAGCATCTCCCGCCCTTTTTCATTGGGATGCAGGCCATCCCTGGTATACAGATCCTTGTCCTCCCACTTTTCATGTGGGAAAAAATCATGGTACACATCCACCACCTCTATGCCAAGCTCCTCCGCCACGCGGATCTCCGCATTCACATAATCCTCCAGCAGGCCCCCTCCCTGGTCCGACTCCTCGCAGGTCAGGTTCGTAAAAATATACCAGGTATAGGTGGGCGTAACCAGCAGAATTCTCACCCCGGGATTTGCTTTCCGGAAATGATTCACCGCGATCCGTATGGCTCCCAGAAATGTGTACTCGTTATAGGGATCCTCCGGATCCTCAATCAGGGTTCCCGCATGATAATCATTGATGCCCCCCTGAATCACAATGGTCCGGACCCCGGAAAAGTCTACCCTTTCCAGGCCGTCGATGACTTCCTCAAAATACTCCGTGTTGCTCTCCCGCACCCGCAGGGACTGCTGTACGCCATAGTCGTCCGCCAGCACGGCCTTGGACAGGCCAACCACCGAAAGGGAGCTTTTCGCATAGTCCATCCTTCTCTCTGCCAGTGTCCTGGCCACGCAGGTTCCCCCCATGGCCGCATTGTATACGGACTGACCCAGAATTGCCTGCAGCTTTGCCGGAACGGCTGTATCATCCCTGGTTTCCCCGAACACACTGTCCCCGAAAGTGACGATCTGCACCTGCTGCCGTTCCAGCCCTTCTGCCCTGCCCCGGAATGTGAGGCAGAATAAAAGGCAAAACAGCAAAACCGCCAAAATGCCGTATATCATTTTCCGGTTTTCCAGCCATCCTTTCATAATAATCCTCCTCATTCCGTTGCCGCCTGTGGCAGCCATGTCCTGTCCTTCTCAGGATTTGCACTTCCTTAGCCGGGCAGAAGCCCGGGGCAATGGGCAACATTTATTTCCCCTGCAGCAGTGCCTGCGCGATTCGCTCCGCGCCCTTCCCATCTACCATTTGCCGCTGTTTTTCGCTGTAGGCCTGCCTGAGGCGCCGGTCCGAAACCAGCAGGGCCATTTTCTCCACCAGCATCTCCAGCATGCCTTCCCCCTGCGCCAGATAATTGCCGCCGAAGCAGACCAGTCCCTGGTCCACAAATCCCCTGACAATTTCCTCCTGATTGTCCACAAAGGAAAAGCACAGCGTGGGCACGCCCACGGCGCTCAGCTCATACATGGTGGAGCCCCCTGCACTGACAGCAATGTCACTTTTCTCCATCAGCTCCCGCATATTCGTCACATTGCTGTAAATCCGCACATTTCCGTTTTTCTTTTCCCATTCCCTGAGTTCCTTCAAATACGGATTAAAAGCCCCGCTGACGATTCCGTACTCTAATCCGGCGGTTCTGTCATCTCCCAGCGCTTTTTCCAGAAAGCGCCCCGCCAGTTGGTATCTGTCGCTTCCCCCGGTGGTCACCAGCACCCGGAGGGCATCCTGCCGCACCTGATATTGGGTCCCCCGGAATTCCTCCCGCAGGGGCGCGTACGCCGTCCCCAGCAGCAGACGGGTTCCATCCTGCTGCCCGTAAAGGGATTCTTCCGCAAAAATATTATAATTAATCAGCAGATCCAGGGGAAGCCCCTTCACGCATCTGTCGTCCACATAGCCCACCGGCACCCGGCGCCTCACCCTGCGGAAATACTCCGCCGTGACAAAATAGCTGTCTGCCAGGAAAAAATCAGGGGCACATGAGGCCAGCATCCCCTCCAGGATCTCCAGTTCTTCCTCCATCCGGGTATAATCCGTGTGCAGCACATGGTATGCCTGCCCCCCTGCCTCCAGCAAAGGAACCGTTTTTTCATCCGCCGCCAGAAAACAGACCTTTTCCCCCATCTTCCGCAAAGCCGCCGCAATGGAAAGGCAGCGCATCACATGCCCTGAGCCCATGGTCTCATTGGCGTCCGCCCGAATCCAGATCATATATCTTTCCCCTTGTATCTTTCCTTAAAATCCGCAATCTTATCATTCCAGTCAAAAGGAGTTTGTTCCCTCACAGCCTCCAGCTCCTTCAGTCTGTGACAGCTGCCCTCTCCCTCCTGCTTTACGGGCTGCAGCCTGCCTTCTCTGATCAGGTCCCAGTTGTCCCGGAACAGGCTTTTCAGTTCCTCCAGCAGTCTGTCATAGGAAGAGGCAAAGGTCTCCTCCTTTTCGTCAAAAAACACTTCCTTCCGGCACAGAATGTCCCCTGTGTCCAGTCCCCTGTCCAGCAAGTGTATGGTAACCCCCTTGGGCGTATCCTCCAGAAAGCTGAAGAAATTCGGACTGGAGCCCCGGTTGTAGGGCAGCAGGGAAGTATGGAGATTTATGGCCCTGCCGGCAAGCATGTCCAGAACCTCCCCGGAAATAATATGCCGGTAGTTAAAACTCACCAGAAAAGCCGGTTCCAGCTCCCGCACCATCCGGGGCGTCAGTTTATTGGTGATCTTATACACCTTTTCCTCCCTTGCCGCCAGCCATCGGAATAAATCCTCCGTGTTGTCATTGTTGGTGGCAAAAAGAATGGCGCCTTTTTCCAGCATGTCAAAGGAAACCGGCGTTCCCCGCTCCAGGCTTCTACTGGTTTTCATGCCCAGAATATCCCTGTAATATTTGGGCTTGATTCCGTATCCCGGCCGGATGATACGGATGTTTTCCTCCGTCAGCGCCTCTCCTTCCGGAATATCCCGAACCGCAAATACGGACCGCCGGAACACACGGCTGGACTCTTCCTCTTTGCTGATACCGTAAAAAGGCTCTCCCACCGCCTGCTCCATGGCGCGGATGTCATCCGCCATGGCACGGTATTCTTCCGGTGTCATGGAAAAAGACGCGTCCGGATTGTCAATTTCCCGGCTGATGCAGAAATGTTTCTCTATGATCTTAGCCCCCAGGGCAATCGCCGTGATTGCACTCAGGGAGCCAAGGGAATGATCGGAAAGCCCTATGGGAATCCCGAACCTTCTTTTCATATCCTGAATGGTGGCCAGATTCATGGCTGCAGGGTCTGCCGGATAAGCGCTGGAACATTTCAGCAGGGCAAGCTTGCGGTTTCCTGTCCTGTAAACCGTCTCCACCGCCTCCCTGATTTCCTCCAGGGTCCCCATACCCGTGGACATAATCACCGGTTTTCCCCTGGAGGCCACATATTCAATCAACGGCAGATCCACCATCTCAAAGGAAGCAATCTTGTAAAACTGCAGTCCCAGTTCCTCCAGAAAATCCACGGAAGTGGTGTCAAAGGGCGTTGAAAGAAAGTCAATCCCTGCCTTTTCGGCCTCCTCCTTCAGGGCGCCCTGCCACTCCCAGGGCGTGTATGCCTTCCCGTACAGCCCATAGAGATTTTCTCCCTCCCAGGTACCGTTCCCCACCTGGAAATAACGGTTGTGACAGTCTATGGTCAGGGTATCCGGCGTATAGGTCTGTATTTTAATACAGTCCGCCCCGCTCTCTTTTGCGGCATGGATAATCTCCTTCGCCCGTGCCAGGCTCCCCGCATGATTCGCCGACATTTCCGCTATGAGATACACCGGACACCCTTCACCCACAAACCGTTCACCGATTTTTATTTTTCCGCATATATTATCTTCTCTTCCCATGCCTTCTCCCTTGATCCCGCTGCGGCCCTGCCGTTTACGGCACCAGCTGCTCCATCAGGGCCACAATCGCATCCTTGGTTGCAAAATTTTCCTCCACCACATACGCGGCGTCGATTTCCACATCAAAGACATCCTCCAGTTCCGCCACAAGGTCTATCACCTGGAAAGAGTCCAGCAGTCCGGCCTCAAACAGGTTATCCCCGTTGTAAGAGGCAATCTCATCATTGATCTCGCATAAAATTTTCAGAATTTTCTCTTCCATAGCATATTCTCCTTATCTCGTTTTGCGGGCACTCATCCCCCGCATACGCCGTATTTCAGTTTCAGCACATTGTCTTCGTCCAGGGGAAGGTACAAAAGGCCCTCCCCCCGGGCAGCCGTCTCCCGGGACACCTTTTTGTAACGGAGGATACGGATTTCCCGTCCCTCATGGGTGGCGGTGACTTCCGGAAAAATATTGTTTTTTCCGTAATCCACGGCCCGGAGCAGCCGGTAAATGTCGGCGGGGGAATCCTGGGTGTCAAAATGTCCTCCCCCGGGAATCTCCCCGGAACGGTACATTCTCCTGTGAGGCGGCATCTGCTGGGGCCTGGCCGGGGCGCTTTTCTCCAGGATTTCCCCAAAGCATTCACAAAATCCCTCCAGCGCAAGGGTCATCAGCTTCTCGGCCAGTTCATAGGCTTTCATATCCGGCTCTATGGCACAGCGCTTCTGCAGGATAATACTGCCCTCGTCCACCCCTGCCGTCACATAGTGCCAGGTAATCCCGGTTTCCCGCTCTCCCTCGTATATAACCCAGCTGGGCGCGTTCCTGCCGGGAAACCGGGGAAGCAGCGCATTGTGGAAATTCACAATGGTTACATTCTCCTTTGCCACCACATCCGGGGGAAAGAGAAAATTATTGCTGGCGCTGATGATCAGGGTCTCCTCCCGGATTTTCGACAGCTCTTCTGCCAGCCTCCGCCGTTCCGGAACGGATAAGAACGGAACCTGTCTCTCTTCGCAGATTTTTTTCAAAATCCCGAAGGGCTGGATTTCGTGCTCCACAAATTCTGTCACATATCCGTACTCCCCGCTTTTCCCGCAGACATATTCCAGCACCTGTGCCGCAATCCTGCCGTAACCTATGATCAGTATTTTCTGAAACGTTGTCCTGCCCATCACAAATATTCCTTTAATTTCACCCTGTCAATCTTGCCGTTGGCATTCAGGGGCATGGTCTCCATGCAGACCAGTTTCCCGGGCAGCATGTATTCGGGTATCATTTTCTCCAGCTGCCCATTGATTTCTTCCCGCGCCATCTCTCTATCCAGAAAAAGCACAATCCTGCTTTTTTTCTCGTCGTAAAGACAGCAGCACATGGTGATTTCCGGCAGGGAAGCCACGGCAGTCTCAATTTCGCCAAGTTCTATCCGGTGTCCCATATGCTTGATCTGAAAATCCTTCCGGGACAGGTACAGCAGTTCCCCTCTCTCATTATACTCCACCAGATCCCCTGTGCGGTAAATTTTTTCCTCATAGGCGCCGTTCAGGGGATTCTGCACAAATGCCGCGGCCGTCTTCTCCGGATTGTTGTAATAGCCCGTGGAAAGGCAGGTCCCCCTGACACACAATTCCCCCACCACATGGGGCGTCGTCACCAGCCGGTCCTGCTCATCCAGCACATAAATCTGCGTGTTTCTCATGGGAATGCCTATGGGAAGGCTTTCCTCATCCCCAAACTCCCTGTCCACCAGGTAATAAGTGCAGGCATCCGTGATTTCCGTGGGCCCGTACAGATTGGCGTAGACCACTTCCGGCAGATACTTCCGCCAGAGGTTCAGCTGCTTATTGGGCATCACTTCCCCGCAGAACAGCACTCGTTTCAGCGTGTCCGTCAGATCCACATTGCGGAAAGCCTTCAGCTTCGACACCACCATCAGCGCGGATGGCACCCAGAAAATGGTACTGATCCGGTTTTCCTTCAGCCACTCCAGCAGACGCACCGGCTGGGGAAACAGTTTTTTCGGCACAATATAGAGCGCCGCCCCAGTGGCCATGGCAGAGTAAATGTCCAGAATGGAATTGTCAAAATAAAAGGGCGCCTGGTTTCCGAAGCTGTCCTGAGCCGTAATCCCAAAGGTATGGGTCACCCAGTCCGTATAGTCAATGACACTTCTGTGGGTGATGCACACGCCCTTGGGGGTCCCTGTGGAACCGGAGGTGAACAGCACATACAGCAGATCCGTATCCAGAATGTTTTCCGCTGCCCGGCATACTTCCGGCGCCTCTTCCAGACTCTCCACTTCCTCATAGAGAATATATTTCCCGGAAAAGTCGAATTTTTCAAATTCCTTCTGTCCTTCTTTTGTAGTGATCACCAGCTCCGGCTGCAGAACCTCCAGAATCTTGTCCACCCTCTGTTTCGGCATGTCCACATCAATGGGGGAATAAAAATTGCCGCTGTAGGCAATTCCCATAAAAGAAGCCAGCACCCTGATGCTCTTCTCCAGATATACCACCACCGGCCGTCTTCCGTTTCCCGGAAGGACGGAAAGCACTGCTTTTGCCAGCCCCATGCTTTTCTCCCGGTATTCTTTATAATTCATCTGCTCCTGTTCATCCCAAAGCGCCAGTCTGTCCGGCATCTGCGCCGCCGTCCGGTCCAGCCACTCCAATACGTTTACCTGCATGTTTATCCGCCTTTCCTTCCTCTCCTCAAAATCTGTCATGTCCGGTCAGGACCGCCCTCCCTGCGCAAACGGTATTTCATCTCCGCGATTGCCCAGTCTTCCTCCGTGTCGATATCCTGAACCTCCATCTCCGGCAGAACCAGCGGCACGGTTTTTTCCATCACCAGCACCCCCTGCCGCTCAAAGCTTTCCCTGTCCAGGCAGTAAAACTGTCCCGCGTCATGATAATAGGGTTCCAGATCCTGGGATCTGGCATTGCGGTACTGGGGCCACTTAAACTGCAGCATTCCGTTTTCCTCCACCAGGCATCTCTGGGGCGGGAAGCTGAACCTGACCACCGGCTGTACACAGTCCGCCCCTGTTTTTTCCAGCAAATCCATGGCTTCCTTCAGCCGGTCCGCCGTCAGAAAAGGGGCCGTGGGATAAATACAGCAAATCTGGTCAAAGACGCTGCCCTGCTTCTTATATTCCTGCAATACCTCCAGAATCACCTGGGCCGTGGAGGCAAAATCGCCTGCATTCTCCCTGCTCCTGAGAAAGGGCACTTCCGCCCCGTACTGTCTTGCCGCCGCCGCGATCTCCTCATCTTCCGTGGATACCATAATGCTGTCAAAAACCCCGGAACCCAGGGCCGCCTCTATGGAGTAGGCCAGAATGGGCCTGCCGCAGAAATTTTTGATATTTTTACGGGGAATCCGCTTGCTGCCGCCCCGCGCCGTAATGATTGCCGCCTTTTTCATGATAATGTTTCCCTCTTCCACGCTTCCAGCCTTACTTCCTGCATCTGCGCACAAACAATTTGAAACGGTAATAAAAATAAAACTTCACGTCCGAACGTTCCTGCATGGCCATCAGTTCCTGCTCTTCCCTGCCGGTGCGTTCCCTGTAGTATTCGTTTTCCTGAAAATCAGGAAAATGCTTCCGGACGCCCTCCCGCAATTCCCTGACAAAGGAAAGCCTGGGATGCTTTACCCCCTGCAGATAGGAGAACAGGGTAATCACATAATACAATTCCGAAAAGCGGTATTCGATTTCCTTCCGGTAACGGTCCAGAAGCCCCCTTTTTCCGCACTCTTCCAGAAAGATTTCCTCCGCCCTCATTCTGTCCCTGCACCGGGCTTCCGAGATCCGGTGCACCGTGGATGTATCATGCTGGTAATAAAAGTACAAGGGTTCCTCCACCCGCTGGAAATGGGTAAAATACGCAGACCACAGCGGGGCGGCACAGTTGTCCTCGTAAAAAATCCCCTCCGGGAACTCCAGATGATTCTCCCGGATGACGCTGTGCCGGTAAATCTTAATCACCATACTGCCGGGCCGCAGAATCAGCTTTTTATGCTTTTCCTCGTCCAGAATCCCGGTCTGGTCCAGGGTATTATTTTCCACCACCGTGCCCGTCTCCATGGTGTGCTCCGTCACCAGACTGTAGTCGCATCCCACCATATCCGCGCCGGTCCGGTCCGCCTTTGCCAGCAGCTTCTCATAGTAGTCCGCCGTCACCCAGTCATCACTGTCTATAAAGCCGATCCACTCTCCCCGGGCATGTTTCAGCCCTTCGTTCTTCGCGCCGCCCTGGCGCCGGTTCACCGGGCAGGCAAACACTTTCACTTTCCCGGGATACCTTTTTTCATAGGATCTCAGAATCTCCAGGGAAGTGTCCGTGGATGCATCGTCCACCGCTATGATTTCATAGTCCTGTATGGTCTGGCCCACCAGTGAATCCATGCAATATTCCAGCTTTCCCCCCGCCGCCATATTATAGACAGGCACAATGACACTCAGCTTCATACCTTTTTACGCCTCCACAAAGCCGCAGGGCAGGCCGCCTTCTTTCTGCCTCAGGCCTTCCCCTGCAGACTTCCTTTATGCCTCCGGCTTTCCCTGCAGACTTTCCTTTATGCCTCTGGCCTTACTCTGCAGGCTTCCTTTATGCCTCTGGCTTTCCCTGCAGACTTCCTATATGTCTCTGGCCTTACTCTGCAGGCTTCCTATATGCCTCTGGCCTTACTCTGCAGCATTTCCTTACCTGGCCAACGCCTGGCCGCCTCCGCGCTCCCGGACCATTCCGCCATCCTCCACCCGGTAAACCAGGTCGCATTTTTCGATGGTCTGCAGTCTGTGGGCAATGATAATCAGCGTCTTCCTGCCATGAAGACGGTTTACCGAATCCATGATTGCCGCTTCGGTGTCATTGTCCAGCGCAGACGTGGCCTCGTCCAGGATCAGTACTTCCGGATCATAATACAGCGCCCTGGCGATACCGATCCGCTGCCGCTGTCCCCCTGAAATACGGATTCCGCGCTCGCCGATTCCCGTGTCCAGTCCCTCCGGCAGGGATTTCACAAACTCATCCAGCTGTGCCTCCCGCAATACTTCCCAGACCCGCTCCTCGTCCACCTCTTCATCCGGAACACCAAAAGCCACATTTCTGCGTATATTGTCATCCAGCATAAAAATCATCTGGGGAATGTAACCGATATTTTTCAGGAACTTCCGGTACTCTGTTTTCACATCCACGCCATCCGCGCGGATACTGCCTTCCTGCACTTCCAGCAGACCCAGCAGAATATCCACAATGGTGCTCTTTCCAGAACCGGAAGTTCCCACGATGCCCACCGCCGAACCTATGGGAATGGTCAGACTGCAGTGGTCAAAAATCCGTTTTTCCGTATTCGGGTATGCATACACAATATCTTTCAGCTCAATGGAATGCTTCAGGGGAAGTTTTTCCTTCTCATCCGCCGCAAAAGACATATCCACCTTATCGTCCCCGATCTCCTCCTGCAGATTGTCACTGACTCCCATAAAAAAGGGCTCACAGTAAGAAATGGCATTCATCTGGTTATTGATGCGGTTTACCGCCGGCAGAAGCACAAAGGCCGCCGCAGCCAGGGTGGTCAGCACTTCCAGCATATTTTCCGTGCCGGTCCCCAGGAGGGTCAGCACAATCATATAGCCCATCATCACCGCGATACATACGGTCTCAATCAGCAGCTTGGGAATATTATTGTACAGGTCCCTCCGCTGTACCGCGTTCACATATCCCCTGCCGCATTTACAGTATTCGTCCACAAAATACTGCTCCTTACAGCTGACTTTCACCGCCTTGATGCCCAGCACTGTCTGGGAAATCCATTTAAACAGGCTGCTGTAATAGTCCTGGTTTTCTTTCCCCGCCCTGTACATAATGGGCTTCAGAATCTTTTTGATCATGGCCATCAGCACCGCCAGGGAAGCGGCCAGCAGGACCGTCATCACACCGTTGGTCATAAGGCAGTACCATATGATAAACAGAGACACCACCCCATCCGACAACAGCTGCAGCAGCGCCAGAATCAGGGCATACATATTGTTCACATCGGATGTGATGCTTCTCTGCACCACTGCCGTATCCGCATTCAGGTAAAACTCATACCCCCGGCGCAGATAATTGCGCATCATCCGCTCCGAAGTCCTGAACTGGTTAGTATATATGAAAGCAAAGGTAAGTTTCTGCTGCACAAACAAAAATACATTCTTAGCCGCGAAAACCACCACCAGAAGCACCATCACCGTGACGGAAAAACTCTGAAAGTCCCGGCATCCCAGCAGCTGGTAAAAAGACCGCACCAGCTGGCTTCTTTCCACCGCACCGGGGTCTACCACCACACTGACCACCTGCACCAGCATTCCCACTCCCGCTGTCTGCAGGAAGGCGCCGATAACCATCAGCACAATAAGCCCCGCCATGGTTCTCTTTTGCTTTTTGTCCAGCAAAACACTCATTTTTTTCAGAATCTGCGCCATGGTCCTGTCCTCTCTTTACCTGATCTGTTCATTTTGTCTGTGTCTGGCCGGGTCCTCGTATTTGTCCAGAAAATCCGGTCCCAGCCGCACGGCCTCATCCGCAAACTGTATGGCCTTGATCTCCGTGAGCACGGAAATCACCTTTTTGAACCGCAGTCCCGGGAAAAAATTCAGCATTTCCATAGGGACAGTGGGGTCAAACTGGGGATATTCCCCAAATAGTTTCCGGTAATCCAGTCCATCCCTGGGATGGGGCTTCAGGAAAATTGTCCCCTCCCTGCCGTAGGTGTCAATCAGGTCCCTGAAAATCTTCTCCCTCACCTCCAGGGAACACAGCGGCTCTGTCAAAATCAGGATTTTATCTCCCACCTGCCCGCTGTTTTCGATCTGCCGCTCCAGTTCCTCTTTGTCCCGGATAAAAGCACGCAGGATCAAATCTTTGTCCTCAGCCGTAAGCCTGTCCGCCAGCTGCTGTCTGGGTACCTCCTTATACTGGGGGCAGGGATAGGGAATAGACGCAATATCGTTTACTTCCATGTCAATACAATATTTTCCGTAACCATTCTGGATAAAAATCAGGTTCAGTTTCCGGGAAAAAAATACTTTCAGGCCGAAATGCCCCCTGTTGTCATATCTGGCCGCATCAATATGCACCAGGGAATTCAGTCCATCCTCCAGGGCATGGTAGGGAATGCGCTTCCAGTTCAGATAATACCCCACCGGGTCGCTGTCACAGAAAACATAAATATCGCCGTACTCCTTAAAATTCACCGGCACATAGGGCGCATTTAGCTTTGCCAGCTTCCTGGTAAAACGCATCCGGAAAAACATGTTGAACACAATGTTTCCCTTATCCTGCTGGTACCTGGCCAGTTCCGGGAAAAAATCCTCCCTTTTCTCGTCGTACTCCAGTACCTTTCCGAACAGTCCCGTAGCCTCCACCCTGTCCTTCAAATGCTCAAAATCAATGGACATTTTACTGAGCAGAAGGTCAGCCTGCCCGCGCTTTTCTAAAGGGAGGTTCAGTTCCTTCAGAAAAGCCACATATACATGGTAATAGGTATGGCATACATAGACTCTTTCCTTCATTTCGATTCCTCTTGTCTCCGGCGGGCTGTACCTTTTCCGGCCTCCGCAGGACCCGTGCCCCTTTCCGTTTCAGGCAGCGGGCGGTCCTTCCCGCATTTTCTTCTTCCAATATTTTTTCCCGGGTATCCCTACCGGTCTTCCTTCTCATCGTACCTGTTCCGGGTACCCCTCAGTGATCTCTCTTATAATCGTACATATTCCGGGAATCGTTTTCCAGAATATCCTTCCGCACTTCCCGGTCCAGATCCGCGATCCGCAGCATGTGGGAGGGAATCTCTCCGTAATATTCTGTCCGGATCAACCCTTCCTCACTCATTTTTTCCTCCAGGGGACGGAATCCATCGATATGGCGGGGATCCAGGTCCAGGTCCCTCACATACATCCGGTATGTCCTGGTCCCGCACCGGCCCAGGGCGTCCCTATATTCCCCGGTAAAGGATTTGTTGTAACGGTAGGGCACTCCTACCATCTGTTCCACATGATGAATGTAGGAAGCGCCCTTCAGCGCCGGCAGCCCCACCGCCAGCAGTCTGGCGTCCCATTGAAGCAACAGTTCAAATATTGTACCCGGCCCGAAGGAATCCGCGGAATCGTTTTCCAGCAGCTCCTCCCTGTGATGCCCCCATACCGCAAACGAATACAGCGGATGCGCCGTCCGGGCAAAGTCCTTTCTCTGCAGGACCGATTTGGACCATGCCCCGGTTCTCACCGGTGTCCTGCTATAGTCAAACCCGGTTCCTTTGCAGAAATCCCAGTTAAATGTGGGAAAAAGCAAAGTTCCTTCCTCTCCCACAATCCTTTGCAGCCCCTCCGTCAGTTCGTCCGGGCAAAGTCTGCTGCCCCTGGCTTTGTATGATTTCGCCAGTTCCAGCATGTCGGAGATCACATAGACGCAGTCCCCTTTTTTCAACCAGTTTTGCTCCTGCAGCCAATCTGTATATTCCATCTTCTTTTCATTCCTTCCGGCGGCACTGCCCCCTGCCATTTCTGGTACATTCCTGTTTTTATGTCTCAGCGCGTATCTGATCCCTGCGTTCTGGCAGCTGTGCCTTTCTCTGTGTTCAGGCTTCTTTCTCCCTGGCCTCCAGCAATCCGGCCTCACACAGCCTGTCCACAATGGGAATCAGCTCCTCCACCGGCACGCCGATGCGGGTACTGATCCCAATCAAATCTTCCGTCCCGTCCGCGTACGCGATCAGGTTGGTCATTTTCTTTACTTCCTCGTAAATTCCCTTGCGGCTTTCCGTGGGATACAGGCCCCTTTTCCCCAGCTGGGGTTCACACAGGCAGGTAACCTGGTAATAACGGTTGTATTCAAGCGCTTTTATGACCCTCTGCATCATCTCATAGGAGCCTTCCAGCCCCTGGGGAGAAATCAGTGTCATATCGTCTGCCGACGTATGGTATTCCGGATACTCCGCGTATTTGGATCGGCAGAAATCACATACCGGCAAATCCACCCCCGGGGCATTGTACTGCCGCTCGTCGGATCCCCTCTCCAGGTAACTGTAAGTTTTGTATTCCGGATATGCAAAGCCAAGCACGTTTCTCATCACCCGGTCCGTCAGGGTATTTCCCTTTCTGGTCTCCAGATAGGAATAAGTTCTGTCATCCCCCACGCAGGTCAGCACAAATCCGGCCACGGTTTTTGCCTTCATCTCGGAAAGGTTTCTGCTGAGATAAGCTATGGAGCCTATGGTTTCCGGCACAATCACAATCCTGTAAGAAAGCTTTCTGTCCAGCGTCTTCAGCCACTTTGCAAGCCATGTAGCCAGCACCGGCCCCGACACCTCATTGTTGGCCATGGACGGGTGGCAGATATAGGTGGACAGCAGAACCTCCTTTCCGGAAGCGCCCGGCAGCAGAATCTCACCGTAATTGAGGACGCCGTCAAAATGCCTGCTGTCTATTACCATGTGATAGGTACCCGGCTGCAGGGAATCCCGCTTATGTCTGGACATACAAAAAGCATGCCTGGGAGAATAATAAGAGGTTACATAAGGTATGACGTCCGGCTGCCCTTCTTCCACTTTAATATACTGCAGCAGTTCCTCCAGTTCCACATACCTGTCCACCGGGGTAGAATATCCCATCACATGCAGATTATTTTGGCGGTAATCCACAATCCTGTTTCCTTGGCTGTCCTCAATATACCCCTCCCGGATTTCCCACTCCTTCGGCACCGTCCAGTCAAATACCCTGGTACCGCTGGGCACGGACTTTATCTCCAGTTCCGGCACTTGTTCCCTGATCAGCTCCAGGCTTTCCCGCACCCCCTCGCCGGTAAGGCTCCTGCCTATGGGAAACAGCTTTCCCGCAAAATCATACATTTCCTGTCCTATTTGCATCTATTCCAATCTCCTGTCTTTCACTTATCAAATTTTGTACTCCAAAATGCCCGGCCTCTACACGCCACAAATATGGACTTCTGTTTCGATATTATACCATAATCTCCCAATTAGGAAACATTTATCGCAAAGTATTCAAAAAAATTTAAGAAAAGCGGGAAGCGGCCGGGCCGGCAATGATAAGAAAATGCCGCCGGATAGGTTGTATCCATGCAGCGGCATTCTCAACGATTCTGATTCCATTTTCAGGGATAACCCGGCCCTACTCCTCCACACAGAAATATATGGTGTCTCCGTAAACGCTGTCCGCTTCCGGAAGCAGTTCCCTCTCCACCCGCCAGCCATATTCCTGCAGTGCGTCCAGGGCATCTTCCGTCTCTACCCCGGCTTTCTTCAGCACAATGATCTGCCTTTGTCCCTCCAGGCTCTCTTTATCCTGCCTCTGCTCCAGCTCCGGAAGGGTCAGGAGCATCGTTTTTTCGTAGTGCATAAATTCCGGCAGATTATAATAGTATCCCAGACCATCATACAGACAGATACATGCCAGATCCTGATATTGTCCCGCAATCTCCAGCTGTCTGTTATATCCCTTGTACAGATATTCCCCATCGTAGGACAGCAGGCTCACCGCTCCCAGAACCATCACCGGAAGGAAAAAGCAGGCCTTCTTACCGGCGCAGAACCTCCCGAAAGCCATGACGGCCGGCAAACACAGCGCTACCGCCACAAACGGGAAAAGAGGCATAATATAACGGTCTACCAGATAGGGGGACATTCTTGCCGCCAGCATAAAATAAGCGGCAACCGGCACAAGCAGCATCAGCCAGAATGAACCGGGCGCCCCTCCCGGCCCCTTCTCCTGCCCCTTTGACTTTTTCCGCAACACCAGCAGGCAAATTGCCGCCGTCAGGATCAGCAGGCAAATTACCGCAGCCGGCACGCTGCCAAAGACTCCTTCCAGCAAAATAACGCCAAAGGCCCCCAGTCTGGCTCCATAACCGGAAAAGCCGCTTCCCAGATTCCGGAGGGCTTCCTGGCCCCTTCCGCTGGAAAATACATCCTGTATGGCAAACGGAAACAGAAAAACTCCCACACCTGCAGCCAGCGCCATGGTGCCCACATACCGCTTTAGTTCCCCGAAACGCTTTTTTGCCCACAGCATTGCCACGGTCACCGCCGCCAGGGTAATACAATAAAAAAGGAAAAAGTACTGTGTCCAGAACCCCAGCGCCGTCACAGCCAGCAACCTTCCGTTTTTCTCCGAAAATCCATTTTCCAGCCACTTTTTTACATGCAGATAAAACAACGCCACGCAGAAAAAGGTCATCAGTCCGTACATACGAATCAGCAGGGCAGTGGCAGCCGCCCCGGCGGAAAGTCCGTACAGCAGCCCCATGCAAATTCCGGCATATCTGCCGCAGCCCTCCGGAATAATGCCGTGCCCCTCCAGCAGTGTCCCCAGCCGGAAAAGACAGACCATACATCCCAGAACTGCCAGAATATTCAGAATACATCCCAAAAACGGATGAAGAATTCCCGCAAACAAAGACGACATGGTATGCAGAAGCATAAAATGCAGGGGCGGGTGGTTGTCATCCTTCACATTAAAATAGACGGACAGATAGTTGAACCGGTCTCCGGTTCCCGTGGTCAGATAATCCCTGAACTGCTTCCCGCTGATCCACACCGGTTCCGGATACACGTCGGCCTTATACTGCAGCAGCCGGCTTGCCCCCTTGTTCTGGACCACATCCGCCACCGTCTCCCCCAGGTTGGCCAATGTCTCTCCCAGGGACTCTCCCCGGATTTCTTCTTGTACAAACTTCGCCAGCCTTCCCACCGGCTGGGTGGGAACAATCCATGGATTAAACTCCGCGTTGGCCAGCTCAAAGGAAAGGAGTTCGTCCATATGATACCCTTCCTTTTGCGCCGCAAAGGCACAGAGCACCGCAAACACTGCAAACAGCGCCGCCAGCTCCCACACATGCTCCTTCCAGCGAAAATTCCTGATTTTATTCATTCCAGCCTCCCTGCCGCCGGGCCGCTCCACATCTCGCATCCTTTTTTCCGGCACCATGCTTTCACCTTGTTTCAAAGTCAACAACCCCGCTGCAAGCAACGGGGCATCAAGCTTGTAGCGCTGCAAGCAGCGGGGTATGTGACCCTCGCGGCAGGCAACGGGATATCAAACTTGCAGCGCTGCAAAGCAGCGGAGTCTTTAACCCTCATGTTGCTGGCGGGAATCACATTTCCGGACGCTTCCCTCCGGTCCCCCGGCTTTTTCATCCCATCATAAAGTAAGTTTCCCCCTGCAGGAGCCTTGCAAAGAAACAGATTCCGCAGAACAGCTGATAGGCCAGCACACATCCCGACACGCCAAAAGCCAGCCGGTACAGCAATATGTGAGTTTTCCTTTTCAAAAAAGAAATCCATTTTCCAAAACTGTATACAAAGACCAAAAAAATGGCAAAGCAGTATCCCCACAGAAAGTTTCCATCCCGGGAACGGCTTCCCGTCTCCACCAGGCACAGCGCTTCCAGAAATCCCACTCCCGTCATACCCCAGACAAACAGATACCGCCTGTCCCGCAGCAGGTCTTTCAGGGAAAACAGCAGTATTGTCAGCGGAAACGCAATGGAACACAGCACCGCCAGCTTTGTCCTGTTTGCATGAAGGGAAAAAGTATACCAGGGGGAAAAAGTCATCCCATGTCCCGTATCCGCCCCGAACAGTACCATATTCTGCCAGAGAATCACACCGCAGGCAGGCAGAACCGTGCTCCCCAGCAGAAAAACCTGCCTGAAAGGCACCCGCCTGCACAAATCTGCCAGCAGCTTCACCGCCAGCATAGGTGCAAACACAGTTAAAAAGCTGGGCTTGATCCCCGTACAGAGAAACAAAATCCCCGCCAGGGCCAGCCATTGGCGGAGGGATATTTTTTCCCTATAGCCCTCTTCCATCTTTTCATAATACAGCATGGCCGCCAGGGCCGCCAGTTTCATACACTGATATGTGGAATTATGCCACAGATTTCCCGACTGGTAACTCACATAGCGGTACGCTCCGGCATATGACCAGAAAAAAGGCATCACAAGATTCAGGGCAAATGCGGCTCCCAGCGTCAGGGCATCCGTCCTTTCCCGCTTCAGAATCCTTCTCAGCAGACCATCTGTCAGCCCGATGCACGCCACCGTGACCACTGCCAGAAAAAGGGCTATGAGTATGGTTTTCTTTCCCCCCAGCCAGTAGAGAAGCTGGTAGGCATATGCCGTGAAGCTGTAATACCATCCGTCATCCACGATCATGCTGATGTGATAAGGCAGGTCCGACTGGAAATACCGGTTATCGTAATCCAGCGGCTGGACAGACTGCATGTAAAACAAATACAGGCACATTCCCCCGTAAACCAGAATGGCTGCCCATAAAAATGCTACGGCGTATTTCGATGTTTTCCGAATCGTTTCTTTCATATTACATACCCCTGACCGCTTTGACGGGCATCCCTCTCATCCAAAGGCCGCGCCCTGCGGTAAAAACTCTATGGTTTCCCAATACGGAACAAAATTTATCATGCACAAAATATACCATATCCCAACCGGGATTGCAATCTCTATCTTGCCCGGCATTGCAGTCTGCACCGAAACAAATTCCGGAAACCTTTTGCATTTCCTCCGGCTTTCGAGTACAATGAAAGAGAATCCCGCCCGGACATCTGATTTCACGGTTCAGGAAAACATATGACTTTGAGCATTATCAAAGAGAATCCCGTCCGGACATCTGATTTCACAGTCCAGGAAAACACATGACTTTGGGCATTATGGCATTGACTTTGAACATCACAATAGAGAGGAGCACGAAACATGGAATACGCGGCAATCCGGCATTTTGCAGACAAAAGATACTGTTTTGCCCTGGAAAAGGGGCGCTTTCTGATACGGCTTGAAACCAAAAAGGGGGACGCGGCACGGGTAGTCCTGCATGTCCAGGATAAATACCTGCCCCTCAAATACCAGGACACTCGGCGGGCCTGCCCCATGAAGCTGGCATACTCCGACAATTATAGCGACTATTACGAGACGCTGGAAGAGCTTGACGTGGTCTGTCTGAGATACTTTTTTGAAATAGAAGATACCGCCGGAAAAGTATGCTATTATGGGGAACACAGCTTTTTTGACCGGTGCATCACGGACATTGACAATATGTTTGACTGTCCCCAGAATCTCAGGGAAGAGGAAATGTTCTGCCTGCCCCAATGGGCCAGGAACAAAGTCGTGTACCAGATCTTTCCTTCCCGCTTTGCCTCCCATCTGGAGATTCCCGAAAATGTCTGGTATCAGGCTCCCATAGACCACAAAGCCGACTTAAAGGGCTCCCTGCAGGGCATCATCCGCCATTTGGATTACCTGAAAAACCTGGGTGTGGACATCCTCTACATGACACCGATTTTCGCTTCCAATTCCAGCCACAAGTACAATATAGACGATTACTACCGGATTGATCCCTCCTTCGGGGACAAAAAGGATTTGAAAGAGCTTGTGCAAAAAGCCCATCAGGCCGGCATGCGCGTCATACTGGACGGTGTGTTCAACCATACGGGCATCGATTTTTTTGCCTTCCGGGATATTATGGAGAAAGGAAAAGCTTCCCCTTACCTGAACTGGTACTATATTGAAGATTTCCCCCTGATCATGGAATGGGGCAAAAGACCCAATTACAAGACTTTCAGTTACGCCGGCATGATGCCCAAGCTGAATCTGCAGAACCGGGAGACCGCGGATTACATGATCCGGGTGGCTTCCTATTGGATTCAGGAGTGCGGCATCGATGGCTGGCGCCTGGACGTGGCGGATGAAATCAGCCATACCTTCTGGAAACGTTTCCGGAAAGAAATCAAGGCGGTCAGCCCGGACGCCCTGATCATCGGTGAAATCTGGCATTTCGCCGGGGATTTCCTGGAAGGTGACGAATGGGATACCGTCATGAACTATCCGTTCTGCCGCTATGTGCGGAATCTGGCCGCCTCCGGGGAGATGAATGCCTCCTCTTTTCTCGGAAACCTGAATTATATCAAAGGGCATCTTCACAGCAGCCTGGAGGGATATCTCTGGAATTTTATTGACAGCCATGATACGGCGCGGTTTTTACACCTGGCCGGAAACGACCTGCGAAAACAAAAGCTTGCGGCTGCCCTGCAGCTTCTGCTTCCCGGCATGCCAATGATCTATTACGGGGACGAAGTGGCCCTGGAAGGCGGGCCTGACCCGGACTGCAGGCGCGGTATGCCCTGGGACGAAAAAAGGCAGAATACAGACATGCTCCATTACTACCGGACGCTTCTGAAAATCAGGCATTGCTATCCCCTGTTGACGGAAGGCCGTCTGGCAGAAGTCTACGCGGAGGATGACACCGGGCTTATTTACATGGAGAGACAGCTGAACGGCCAGCGGATTATTCTGGTCTTTCATACCCTGCCCGGCAGCATTTCCCTTCCCCGGCTGGCCGGAATGAAAAATCTGGTCCGGGACAGCGGCTTTTCCGGCACCCTGTCAGACTATGAGGCCGCCGTATTACTGCCCGCGTGACGATAACACCAGGTCTCTTTCCTGTTTTTGACTTGTCATTCTTCTCCCTCTGATATAAAATAGGGAGAAGAATGTCTATCAATTAAAAAGGCGGTCCGGGCATGAACAAAGAAAAGCTATCCTTTACAAACGCATCCTGCAGAGAAACCATGGTCAGAATCCTGAAAAGCTTTCTGACCGCATATGCATTGTGCGCCGTATTTCACGCGCCCCTGGATCCCGCCCGGTACGAGACTTCCCTGGACTTTGCCATCGCGTCCATTTACGAACTGCTGGGAATGTACGATTTCAAATTCCTGCTGTTGCTTGTTTTGAGTTATATTTTTTACGGTTTTTCGCGCAGCATTTCTCTATCCCATCCGGAGTCCCCCCGGCAGTCTTCTGCGCTTCTCTCCGTGTTTTTTGCAGTGACCATCCTTCTGGGCCGGTCTTATCAGGAAATTCAAAGCAGCGCCTATTGTTTCGGAAGCGGCGTCAATTTTATCCGGTTTATCCTGGCCCTGGCGGGGTATGCTTTTTTATTTCATGCCATTATGGGGCTTCTCACGGTCTTTCTGGATTCCCGCAGCTTCACCTCCCGGGAAACGCACTTTTTCACCACCCGCCCTTTCCGGAAATCCTTTCTGATTCTGTGTGCGGCATACGCCCCCTTCCTGCTTCTGTCCTTTCCCGGCAAACTGTGCTGGGATGCCATCGGCCAGATCGAGCAGGTCATGGGAGGCATGGAATACAGTACCCATCATCCCCTTTTCCACACCCTGATCATGGGCGGTCTTGTGAAAGGTGCAGACGCCCTGTTCCACTCTCCCGAAACCGGCTTGTTTGTATATATGCTGTTCCAGGACTTCCTGCTGGCGGCGGCCCTGGCCTCCACCATTTCCCTGCTCTCCCGCAGGGGCGCACGCTTTTCCCTGCTGCTTTGCCTGCAGCTGCTTTACTGCGTCACCCCGGTATATTCCAATATGGCTTCCACCGCGGTAAAAGACGTGCCCTATTCCGCCTTTGTCACAGGCTATGTCATGGCGCTGGCGCTGCTGCTGGAACGCCCGGGACGGATCAGGGACAAGGGTTTTGTGCCGCTTTTCCTGTCACTGCAGCTGGGAGTCATTTTGCTGCGCAATAACGGGCTCTATGTGGTACTTTTCAGCGGTATCGGCATTTCCTTCTATTTATGGAAAAAATACTGCCCCAGGGAGCGGATCCTGTGCCTGCTGTCCTCTTTTGCAGGCAGCATTCTGGCCGCGGAGCTGATTCTTTTCCTTCTGGTCCGGGCCACCTGCGCCGCCTCCGGAAGTATCGGCGAGATGCTGTCCATCCCCTTCCAGCAGACGGCCAGATATCTGCAGCTATACCGGGACGAACTTACCCCCGGGGAACGGGAGGCCATTGAAACGGTTCTGGGTGATGCGGACCTGGTTGCCGCCAGCTATAACCCCGACAGTTCCGATCCGGTGAAGGCGCTTTACAGAAAAGATGCCTCCGGCGGGGAGCTGTTCTCCTACCTGAAAGTCTGGTTCCGGGGATTTCTGAAGCACCCCGGCTGCTATGCGGAAGGGTTTCTTCAGCACATATATGGCTGGTTTACCCCGGCTGTGAGCAATTCCATACGCTATGAGGCCGATGACTACAATCTGGTCCGCCAGGGCGGACTGTTTCCCGGGGCTGAAAAACTGTTGATATTTTATTACCGTTTTGCCGCGCGCATATCGGTTCTGGGTATTCTGGAAAATATCGGCGCGGCGGTATGGGCTTTCTGCTTCCTTACCTTTTACCAGAAAAGGCGACAGCAGTATGCCGCCCTCCTGGCCGGGCTGCCCCTCTGGATCAGCCTTCTGATCTGCATGGCTGCCCCCTGCTTTTTCGGACACCCCAGATATGCCTTTCCCATTTTATTCTCCCTTCCGTTCCTGTACGGCTTTACCCTCACCGGCGACCTTCAGGATCCGGGTAAAGAGCATTGACACATAATTGCGGGCGGCAGCCCCCAGGGCCCCGGGAAAGCCGGCGGGCTGCCGCAAAATACGGGGCCTCCCCGGAAAACCACACAGAAACGAGGTTATCATGCACAAAACATTTACCAGGGAACATTCCAACCGGGCCAAAGGACTGGCAATCCTGTTGCTGCTGTCCTATCATTTGTTTGAAAACGAAAAACTGATCACCTCCATGGCAGTAAACCATGCCCCCTTTTCCCTGGAGGGCTTTCTTGTATTCACGCAGTTCGGCAATGTATGCGTGTCTGTTTTTGTGTTCCTGACTGCCTTCGGCATCACCTCCGGACTTCTTGGCCAGGAGGCTGCCCGCAGCGGATTTTCCGCAAAGTCTGTCTGCCGGCAGTCGGTCCATCGTTTCTTAAGGCTCATGCTCAACTTTGTGTTTCTCTACCTGAGCGTCAATCTGCTGTGGTGGTACAAGTTTGATTACCGGTCCCTCTACGGAATGGACAAGCAGGGGATTCTCTTTTTTCTCACCGATGCCGCAGGGCTGTCCATGTTCTTTGAAGGCAGCCCCACCCTCAACGCCACCTGGTGGTACATGGAAATCGCCTATCTCCTGATTTTCCTGGTTCCCCTTCTGGCCTGGCTGGTGACCAAAACCGGTTATTCCCTGCTGATATTTGCCTGGTTCGCCCCCATGGTCATCACATTCCACCCTGACATCAGCCGCTACCTTTTTGTGGCAGCCTTCGGGGTCTGTGCAGCCTGTGGCAAATGGCCCGAAAAACTCCTGAACCTGAGGCTGTCTCCCCTGCTCCAGTGGATTTTGGGCCTGGCCGGGTTTGTCTTATGCGTTCTGATACGCCAGAATTATGTAGTGCACGAATACTATATCCATCTGGCGGATGCCCCCATTGCCCTTTTCCTGGTTTATTTCGGGTCAGCCCTTGCGGGCAGCATTCCCCTTCTGGGAAAATTCCTGGCCTTTGTGGGGAAACATGCCATGAACATTTACCTTGTGCACACCTTTTTCTATATGTCCCTGTGGCAGCCCTACATCTATCATTTTAAGTATGCCTGGGCCACCTTCCTGCTCCTGCTTGCACTCTGCCTTCTGTACTCCGTTTTGCTGGAAGCGGCCAAGAGACTCACACGATTTGAAAAGCTGCTGGCCCGCCTGCGCTGAAATGCCCCGGGCCAGGGGGTTTTACCGCGCAAAGTCCGGGCCGCTGCGGCTGATCCCGCGCGGCGCTGCACCCGAATCTTATATCATCAAGGAGAATTTCCATGAAAAATCAAAACAAAAAAATTTTTATTCCCATTCTGCTATGCCTTCTGTTTGTGCTGGGGGGCGCCGCCGCCTTTTTCCTGCTGCGGAACAGGCCCAATCCGGACAATCCCCAGACAGACGATGGCCAAATGGAGGCGGATCTGGAAAGGCTTTCCGGCGAGACCTATGAAGGGGTTCTGCTTTCCATGCACGACCCGGAAAAATTCACGGAAGAGGATTTCTCCCATTTTTGCGGGCAGAACATCCTTGTGACCTCCCACACCATACTGGATACAGAAGAGCTTTCCCTTTATCTGGACTGCATTCTGGACTCCGGCAATCAGGTCTCCCATATCTACCTGTGTCCTGATCCCGAGCTGCTCTGGCAGGGGGCCGGGGAAAAGGCAGACAAATGGAGCAGTTCCCTTTCGGAAGGTCTCTATTCTTATATGGAATCCCATCCGGAAATTTCCTTTGATGTGCTGCTGCCCTATCCCCAAATGAATTACTGGATGCATTTGCAGGAAAAAGAACTGGACACCCTTCTGACGGTTTACCACACCTTTGTCAATGAAATATCCGCTTTCCCCAACACCCGGGCCTATTTCCCCGGCATCGCATACTGGCTGATGGTGAATCCGGACAATTACGAAGACAGTCTTTTTGACGGCAACCGCTCCGTGACCCAGAAACTGCTCCAATACACTTTCTGCGACCGCATTTTCCAGATCAGCCCCGCCAACGAAGAGGAATTCTGGCAAAGCCTGCGGGAAACCATCGCCCGGGAAAAGGAAACCCCGGCGGATTATCCCGACCTGTCCGATTATTTTTTTGTGTTTTTCGGGGACAGTGTCCTGGGCAATTTCACCGGAAGCCTTTCCATTCCCGGATATGTGACCGGCCTGTCCGGCGCCGCCACTTATAATTTTGCCGTGGGCGGCGGCAGCGCCACATACCACGGCGAAAATGACTGCGATTTTCCCAATGTGATTCAGCGTTTTCTGAAAGAGAATCTTTCCGACACGGCGGGAGGAAAAGTATTTGCTCCCGGGGGAAACACAATTGACGATCTGGACAACAAGAAAATGTGTATTGTCATCAATTTCGGCCTGAACGATTATTTTACCGGATCCCTCATTGAAAATCCGGCTGACCCGGATGACACTGCCAGCTATAAGGGCGGGCTGCGCGCCTGCATTGCCAGGCTCCGGGAAAACTTTCCCCATGCCGCTTATATTGTCATGAGCCCTACCCACACCGGCTTTTTCAGCAATGGCCGGGATATCCAGAGCCCCCAGGGCGGCCCCCTTTCCGCCTATGTGGACGCGGCGGAAGCGGCGGCCCTGGAAACGGGCGCATACTTCCTTGACAATTACAATGATTTCGTGATCACGGACGAAAACCTGTGGGATTACCTGGGCGACGGCTGCCATCCCAATGAAAATGGCCACCTGGCCATCGCCGCCCATATTATGAACTTTGTGCGAAAGGAAGTGCCGGGGCAGTGAGCCTCTGCCGTTCCTAATATCTCCGGTAAAATACACTGCCCTCTGCCTCCAGGATTTTCTCATACCCTGCGCGGATGCATTTTTCCTCAATGCTTCCGCCGGATATGACGCAGAGATATCTTCCCTGAAGGGAATCGAATTCTTCCGATACAAAATCCGGCATACAGCAGCTGATTCCGAAGCCCTCCGGCAATGCGTACAGCAGCTGCCATGCCGTATATCCGGGCTCCCCTCCCACACTGTCGCTGTACACCCATATCAGGGCATTTTCATAGCCGGGCACCTTCTCCGGATCCAGGATTAGTTCCTCCCGGAGAATTTCCCTGCACGCTTCCAGTGCCGCCATTCTCTCCTCCTGCACAAAAGGCACCTGATAATCATAAGGGTCAACGGCCATATGGATATAAAAATAGGCAAATGTGCCCCCTACCAGCATCGCTTTTTTGTAAAATCCCGTATCCATGAGGGCAATCACAAAAATGGCTGCGGCCATAAAGGTCAGAAGATGTTTACTGCCTTCCGTCAGTTTATACATGAGAAGCAGTGCAGCCAGCATGGCCGCAAAACTGAACGCAAGATGAGCCTCTATCACAAGCCATCTGCCCAGGGCCTTTCTCCAGTCTTCCTGCCCCTTCTCACCGGCCATACGCCTGTACCTTCTCCAGTCCCGGACACTCTGCACCGCCAGCACCGCCATACAGACCAGGTAGCCCCCGAAAAAGGCTCCCGACGCCAGTCCTTCCCGGATTCCCTGACGTGTGTGCTCCAGAAAATCCTTTCCCATGTAATGGAGGGTATCCAGCGTATTGCGGATGCCGCCCCAGAGTCCCTGCTCAAAGTATGCGTCTATCCAGTCCGTGAAAAACAACGGCGCAAAATATTCCGCCCCCAGATAATGCTTGATCACGCCGTAGAGTCCCAGCACCGTGCCGAAAACCGCCAGGGAACCCGCCACACTTTTAAAGTTCCTGCCCGCACGGATCCAGAAAAATACCGGAAGCAGCAGAAACAGCAGCAGATACGGCCGCATCAGCGTCATCACACCGGACAGGACGAACAGCAATACCAGCTTGTAAGTTTTCTCCCGCCGCTGGTAGTTCACCGCCAGCGCGTAGAATATGATCAGCATCGCAAAGCAGATCACTTCCGGCATGGAGGAAAGCATGTACCGCACAAAAGGGGTATAAAGACAAAACAGAAATGTGAGAATGCCGAGCTGCTTCCAGGAAGGCCTTACCAGCCATACAAACAGAAAACAGCACAGCATCATCAGGAAAATATTGCAGATCACGGGGGACATCAGATTCCAGCCAAACAAAAACCCCCAGATAATCCAGGGGAAAACCAGCACCGGACTCCAGGCCGCGAAAGAAAGCTTCAGGGCATGGCTTTCATTAAAGCCAAAATAGCCCTGGGGATATCCGTAATTTACAATCCCCTCCACCTGTTTGTAATAGAACAGTTCGTCATTCCACACAGAAGAGGGCAGATAGACTTCCCCTATGCCCCGCCCCTGGGAGGCACAGTATACCACGCAGCACAGCAGCGGGAGAAGCGCCAGAAGCAGCGACTTTGCCAAAGTCACATATCTCTTTTCCCAAAACCGCTTTCCTTCCCGTGAAATCCCAGCCTCCTTTTTCCACCAACGCAAAATCTTCTTCATCCCGAATCCTCTTAACATTCCTGGTCCAAATTCATTTTTTCCCGAATCACATACTGGGGCGAATTGTTCAGGCTGATATAAATCCGCCCGATATACTCCCCGATCAGCCCCAGCATCAGCATGATCATGCCGCCGAAAAACACAATGGCGGACATGGTGGAGCTAAATCCCATGGGCACATCCGGTTTCACCAGCCGCTTTAATATGGTGTAAATCCCATACAGAAAGCCGATCCCGGCGCTGGTTCCCCCTATGGCCGTGGCAATCCGGAGGGGTTTTACCGAAAAAGCCGTAAAGCCGTTAAACCACAGCGCCACCAGCTTCTTGAAAGTATAGCCCGAAGAACCGATTTCCCGCTCCCTATGGTTTACCGGCACATTGACGATCTTTCCCGTGGCCCTGAGCACAAGGCCTATCACATAGGGATAGGAATTCTCATAGCGGACCATGTCCTCCACCACAAAGCGTTTCACGGCAAAATAGCTGGAAATGTAAAGTTCCGGAGGCTTCCCCAGCATCATCCGGGTCATTCTCTCATTGAGCTTGCTGCCCAGATTCCGGAATGCGGAATGCTGTTTGTGATCATACCTGGCATATACGGCGTCATATCCCTCTTCCAGCTTGTCCAGAAGCCTGTCAACCTCGTCTGCCGGAGTCTGGCCGTCATCGTCCAGACATACCACATAATCCCCGTCCGAATAACGCAGTCCTGCCATCAATGCGGAGTGCTGTCCGAAATTCCTGGCAAAATCAATCCCCTTCACATATTCCCGCCCCTGGCATAAATTCCGTATCACCCCCAGGGTATCGTCCGGAGAGCAGTCGTTTACCAGAAAAATGTCATACTGGTACTGCGGCATTGTCTTCATCTTTTCGTCTATCTCTGCCACCACGGCAGGCAGGGTATGCTCCGAACGATAGCAGGGAATTACAAAACTTACCTTTTTCATTGCTTCTAAGCTCCTCATTTCTGATTGGAAAACGGTAACGGTCTGGCAGATTACCCGGGACTTTGCGAAACCTTACCGGTTCTCCCTACATTCATACAGCACCGCAAATTCATTTTCCGAAATTTTCCGATATCCCTTCCGGATACAGTCCGCCTCCACTTCGCCCCCGGGAACCACACAGAGATACCGGCTCTGAAGCGTGTCAAAATGTTCCAGCACATACTCCGAAGTACAGCAGCTGATGCCAAACCCCGCCGGCAGTGCATACAGATATTGCCATCCGGTAGAAACAACTCCCTCCGGCAGCCTGTCCGAGAACACCCATATGACAACATTGTCATAATTAGGAGTCTTCTCCCCGGACAGTATCAGTTCCCGCTCCACGGCCTCCTCCCAGGTTTCCATATTGCCCGCCACCGTCTCATTTCGGAAGGAGGGCTGGTAATCCCTGAAGCCGCCTGTATTGTAGGTCAGAAAATATGCCAGGAGAAGCCCTGTCATCACTGCCTTTTTATAATAAGCGGTTCTCATAAGACTGATCACAAATATCCCCGCTGCCAGAAAGGTCAGCAAATGCTTACAGCCATCATAGAAATTGTACATCAGCAGCTGGGCCATAAGCATCCCGAAAAACGCAAAGGTCAGATGTCCCTCTATCACAAGCTGCCCGTACGCCTTTCTGTCAGGCCCGCCGCTTTTCTGCCTGCGCAGGTGCCAGAAATCTTTCAGGGTCTGGCAGGCAATCACCAGAAACATCCCCATATAACAGCAGAATATAGCCCCTGCCGCAAAACCGCTCATCATGCCCTGGCGCATGTACTGCCAGAATTCCACCCCGGAATAATATAGTTCCCCGAAGAAACTCCGCAGTCCTCCCAGAAATCCCTTTTCAAAAAAATCCGTCAGCCAGTCCATGTAAAACAGCGGCTCAAAATACTCTGCCGCCAGAAAGTGGTTCACCAGGGCGTAACATCCCAGCACGCCGCAGATGACCAGTCCGGAGCCCAGCACTCCCAGCCAACTCACACGGATTCCCTTTTTTGCCTTTCCCTGCCCTTCCCCGGAAGCCTCTTCCATGGGAAAACTCCACAGAAACGCAGGCAGCACCAGAAACAGCAGCAGATAGGGCCGCATCAGGGTCAGCAGTCCCGCCAGGACAAACATGGCTGCCAGCAGCGCTTTCCTCTCCTTCCGGAACCAGGCCGCCGCCAGTCCGTAAAACACAATCAGAATGCTGATGCAGTTGATCTCCGGCATGCCGGAAAGCATGTACCAGGAAAACGGTGTATACAGGGCATACAGCAGGGCCAGAATCCCTGTCTGCTTCCAGCCGGGCTTCGCCAGAAGAACAAAAAGAAACAAGGCCAGCGCCATCAGGAAAATATGGCAGTACACCGGCGACAGCAGATTCCAGCCAAACAAGGTTCCCCACACTACCCAGGGCAGCGCCAGAAAAGGACTCCAGGCCGCAAAGGAAAGCTTCAGGGCATGACTTTCATTGAAGCCAAAATAGCCCTGGGGATATCCGTAGCGAAGGATGCTCTCCGTCTGTTTAAAATAGAACAGTTCATCATTCATCCCCGAGGCAGGCAGATAAACCCGGCCGATGCTTTCCCCCCGGGCGGCACAGTAGACCACACAGCAGACCACCGGCAGGCAGGCCATAAGCACTGCTTTCAGCCAGGTCAGATAACGGTCTTCTTTTTTCCACCATTTCAGTATTCTGTCTGTTTTCATTCCTGCTCCCTGCCCGTAAATTCTGCATCCTCCGGCATTCCGGAAACGCCCGCAAAGACCGTACCATCCTGTTTCCGCAAAAAAGCACTGCCCCGGCGCCGCAAAACGCCCGCCATCATTCCCCCACGGCCGCCATCCAGATAATATCCCTGTACTCGCCGCCGATACGCACATCATCCTTCAGGCAGGCTTCCTTTACAAAACCGGCCTTTTCATAGCTGCGTATGGCCTGCAGGTTCTCCGAAAGCGCACGCAGATAAACTCTGTGCAGTTTTTCCTCCTCAAAGCAGTAGCGCAGCATCAGCTTCGCCGCCGCCGTTCCGATTCCCCTGCCCCTGGCCCGGGAATCCCCGATAAAGATTCCATACTCTGCTTTATTATTTTCCCTGTCAATGTCCCGGATATACACGCTTCCCAGCGGTATGTCCGAAGCGCAGTCGCACAGAATCATCTGCACTGCCCGGCCGGTGTCAATCATGGTCCTGATCCAGTTTTCGTGGCCTTCCCTGGTAAACGGCTTCTGGTAGATAAAATGTTTCCGCACATCTTCCCGGTTCCGCCAGTCAATGATCAGGTCCGTGTCATCCTTTGTCATCAGGCGCAGATAAATTCCCGCCTTTTCGTCCCTATACTGGTTCATGCCTTTTTCCCTTCCCCTGAAACCCTCACACAAACCGGTTGCACAGGTCAATCACCCTGGCAATCTCATCTTCCCGCATCTGCGGGAACAGCGGCAGGGTCACACAGTGCGCTGCCAGATGCTCCGCATTGGGACAGTCGTTTACGCTGTATCCCAGATGGGCATAGGCCTTCTGCAGATGGCAGGGAACGGGATAATGCAGATTACATTCCACATTTTCGTCGGCCATGTATTTTACAAATCTGTCCCTCTCCTCTATCTGTACCACAAACAGATGAAATACCGGTTCCGTGTTCTCCGGATGTGCCTGCATGGTGATCAGCGGGTTTGTGATCTCCCGCAGATAGCGCCTTCCGATCTCCTGCCGCCTTTCCGTCCATTGGGGAAGATATTTCAGGCTGACGGAAAGCACCGCCCCCTGCAGTCCTTCCAGCCGGTAGTTGTAACCGATCTCGTCATGGTAATAACGCACATCACAGCCCTGGTTTTTCAGTCTTGTCATATGCCTGTAATACCTCTCATTCCTGCAGGTGATGCTGCCGCCCTCCCCGAAGGCATATAAATTCTTGCCGGGATAGAAGCTGAAGCACCCCAGCTCTCCCAGGCTGCCCACATTCCTGCCCTCAAATCTGGCCCCGTGGGCCTGGGCGCAGTCCTCCACCACAAAAAGCCCGTGCCTGCGCGCGATTTTCTCCACTGCCCCGAAATCAAAGGGCTGCCCGTAGAGATGCACTCCCAGAATCCCTTTTGTCCGGGGCGTGATCCTGGCCTCCGCAGCCGCCGGGTCCAGTTCCCAGGTGTCAGGGGTGCAGTCTGCAAACACCGGTGTGGCCCCCGTATAGCTCACACCCCACGCCGTGGCAATATAAGTATTTGCCGGCACAATGACCTCATCCCCGGGCCCCACTCCCAGGGCCAGCATGGCAAGATGCAGCGCCGAAGTCCCGTTGTTGACGCCGCAGGCATAGGGAACCCCCACATATGCCGCAAACTCCCGGTCAAAGGCATCCGCGTATTTTCCCCCGGAAAAGGCGGTTTCCCTGCACACCTTTTCGATTGCTTCCCGATATTCCTCCTGATGCGCCGCATAATCCCTGGTCAGGTCAATTCGCTTTATGGGCTCGCTCATACTTGGCCTCCTGTCTCCTTCTCTCCACATCTCTATTTTTTCCGTTCTCTTTTACATCCCTGTTTCGTTTCTATTTTCCCGCGTTTGTGTCGTTTTCCCGTCTTAACGCACTCTTTTTCCCGGTCTCTTTTTATGTCCCTGTCCTGTTTTTCTTCCTGCGTTTCCGTCGTTTCGCGCTTTTTCCACCCATATTCCGATCATGGTTCTCCCCCGCGCTCTTTTTCCCGGTATCCCGTTTCCTTTACACATTCCTCCTTATGTAAAATTCCCAGAACAGCCGCACAATCTGCACCAGATAATTACATATGGTTTTAAATATCTTGACAGTAGTGTCATAATCCTCCTGCCATTCCACCGGGTAATCCAGCACATGAATGCCTCTCTTTTCTGCCCGCAGCAGAAATTCAATCATGTAAAACCAGCCATTGTCCTGGCTGCAGCCCCGGACCAGATCCAGCGCGGTCTCTCTCCGCACAAAGGTAAAACCGCAGATGGCATCCGTGGACTTCATCCCCAGGAAAACCTTCAGCAAAATCAGAAGCCCCTGTGAGGTAATCTTACGGTACCATTTCCTGCCCTGGGTATCGGATTTTTCCGCAAAGCGGCTGCCATTGAGATACGCCACCTCCGGCCTTGTCCGGAAAATGTGAATGGCCTCTCCCAGATGCCGGATATTGGTGGAAAGGTCAATATCCATATAGCCCACAATTTCGCCCCGGCTTATCTCCACACCCCTGCGGAAGGCGGCTCCCACCCCCCGGACAGAGATTCTTTCATACTTTACCGTCTCATATTTCCCACAGAGCCCGGCGGCAATCTCCGGGGTCTCATCCTGGGAACCATTGTCCACAATAATAATCTCATAGTCCGAAAAACCGATATCCTTCAGATATTCCACCGTCCGGCTGACACCCTTTTCCAGCCGCAGGCGTTCATTTAACACAGGAAAAATAATCGTCAGCATCATTGTGTCAGCTTCTCCACTCCTTCTATCACATATCTCTGCCGTTTAAAACCCATATTCAGAATCACGGACAGATACTTCAGAATCATTGTCAGCATCACGGATATCATGAAAAAACCGAAGGACATCAGCGACATAATGGACAGCCAGCCCTCCACCGGACGCACCTTGCTGAAAATGGAATAGACCAGATATCCGAACATGATCAAAAGCGCGCCAAACAGCACCACACTCACCATCATGGACAATTTTTCAAGAACATTGGTGAAAATGATAATGGTATCCGCCGCCAGCATATTCCGGTTGCCCCGCTCTTCCCTGCCCTGATGCCTTCTGCCCAGTTCCTTATTGTCATAACAGATGGTATCCGTCTTCAGCCCGCAGTTCATGTATATGGCCTTCCGGTAAGGAATGTACGTATTCATCTGGTTGACCCGGTTGATGGCACGCCTGGATACCACCCGGAACCGTTCCTGGCGGATTTTCCCCTTAAAGCGGCTGCCCCAGTTATAGACCATGTAGAATAACCTGGACGTCAGCCTCACCCCGAATCTGGGGGCCGCTGCCACCACATCATACCCCTCCAGCGCCCTGCGGTAGATCTCCATGATCAGGGAAGGCTCAAAATCCGGCTTGCACCTGTCAAACTCAAACAGGAAATCTCCCACCGCCAGGTCGCTGCCGGCGTTCATGGCGCTTTCCACCCCCTGGTAATAGCTTAAATTGATCAGGCTGACCACCGGCTTATCCGCCTCGTCCGCCAGGAAAGCCTTCACCTGCTCCACCGTGTCATCCATACAGCCGTCATTGACACAGATAATTTCATATTTTTCAAAATTCTCCCGCATGACGCCGCAGATCATCTGCAGAAACTCCTTCACGGAGCTGCCCTCGTCATGCAGGTAAACCACACAGGATACAAAATTTTTTTCTTTGTTCTGCTGCATTTTTCCCCCGGTTCCAGATCTTTTCCCTACTCCAGATAGGGATCCAGATCATATACTGTATTGATTTTGCCAGACAGCACACTCAGGAAAACCGGCTTCTGGGTTGCATACCGGATCACGGTGGGTCTGGAATCATCTATCTCGGAAGCCTTCAGAATCGGCTTCATGGAAAATAACGACTGTTCATACCGAAACTGGTATTCGTCACGGACATACTTTCCGGCCAGTGCGGACATATATTCCCATGCGCTTTCCGGCTTGTCCGCACAAGTGTTGCAATTGCCCAGAAATCCGCATTTTCCCTGCCAGCCCTGGCAAAGTTCCTCTTTCATGCAGGGAAACCGGGGTACTTTTTCCTGACTGGTCTTGTGGGGCGTAAACGTGACGGAGGTCAGGGAATGCAGGCCCGTCTTTCCAAATGGCATAATAGAAAAAAACGGCCCGTCCATCACCGTCAGGCCAATCCCCTTCAGCTTCTCATTCACCTGGCACAAAATAATTTCACAGAGTTCATATTTGATACCGAAAGGCTCCGCGCCGATCTTCTCCAGCACCTGGTTCACGGAGGCATACGTTGCATTCAGCACAAAGGGCGCCTCGAAATGTTCTTCCCTCCCCCGGTGCAGGGCGTAAATTTCATAACGGTCTGCCGTCTTTTCTATCCTTGTGATCTCCCTGCCGCAGAGTAATTCCACCTCCGGGTATTTTTCCAGTTCTACCAGGAAATAATCCCTCAGAATCATGGCGTCATAAGTGTACTCCCGGGTCAGGAATGCCCCGTCGCAGACACCTTCCTTAAAATATTCCTCCACCGGCAGTACCTCGCAGGGAATCTTCACGTCCCGGCAGAACTTTCGGAATTCTGCCGCGTCTGTCCAGGAAAAATGGCGGGACGTGGCGTACACCTGCCGGAAAGAGGAATGAATGCAGAAGCCATAGTCATCCACAAAACGCCGGAAATAGCTGGCGCTTTTCATGGCAGTGGACAGGGAACGGGGATAATGGTATCCCATATGCACCCGGGCCTGGTTGATATAAGTAGCCCTGGAAAACGGGGCCTCATCCAGCTCCAGAACCGTGACCCGCTGGCCTTTCTTCGCACAGTGGAGCGCGGCATACAAGCCGTACAGACCGGCTCCGATAATCAGTTTATCTATCATTTAAGACTTTTTCCCTCTCTTTTCCGCGCTGATTTTTGTGAGACGGTACTCAAAATCCCGCTTATCCTTTGCCGCCATAACTTCCAGAATCATACCTGCAAAAAAAGACTGAATCCCTGCCAGCACCATGAAACCGCAGACAATCAGCGTGGGAAAACGGGGCACCAGGCCCGTCTGCAGGTATTCCCCCAAAATGGGGATCATCAGCAGCACTGCCAGCAGGATCAGAAGCAGACAGAATGCCCCGAAGAAATGCATGGGCTTGTAATTCCGGTACAGCTGAATCATCTTGCGGATCACGCGCATTCCATCGCTGTAAGTATTCAGCTTGGAAGTGCTGCCCTCCGGCCGGTCCCGGTACTCCACCACCACATTTTCCACCTGCATATTATAATTCACGGCGTGGATGGTCATTTCCGTCTCTATCTCAAATCCCTTGGAAAATACCGGAAAAGTCTTCACAAACTCGTAACTGAACGCCCTATAACCCGTCATAATATCCTTGATGTCCGTGCGGAACAGGCTGTTGATCCCGGCCCGCATAAAGCTGTTGCCAAAATTGTGGAAAGGCCTTTTGTTTTCCGTAAAATACGTGGAAGAAAGCCTGTCCCCCACTACCATGTCCGCATGACTGCAAAGAACCCGCTCTGTCATCTCCCTGGCACAGTCCAGGGGATAGGTGTCGTCTCCGTCGATCATCAGATAACACTCGGCGTCAATCTCCCGGAACATCCTGCGGATCACATTTCCCTTGCCCTGCTTGTACTCCCGGCAGACCACTGCCCCCTGTTCCCGGGCCAGCTCCGCCGTCCGGTCTGTGGAATTATTGTCATAGACATAGACCACCGCTTCCGGCAGCGCTGACAAGACATCTCCCACCACCTTGGCTATGGTCTGTTCTTCGTTATAGCAGGGAATCAATACCGCTATTTTATCCATCGATTAAGGATCCTTTCCAAAATTATACATATATATTATAACACTTTTCCGGGGTATCAGCCACTTTTTTGTGGGAAATCCCAAAAAATTAAGGGCCGCAGCAAAAAACCGAACCTCAATAATATGTGCCCCCCAGAAGAAGATCCTTAAAATACAGAAGCCCGCACAGCAAATGGGCCAGGTAAGCCAGCCACTGCAGGCTGATCCATATGGAATCCGCTCCCCGGGTCGAAGCCTTCCCGTTTCCAGGCACCGCATCCGGTCCCGGGAATTTTGTCTTTCCGGGCAGCCTGCGCTTCCCGTCCGCTTTCTCCTTGCATGCCGGCGTTTCCCCCAAGGCGCAGGATTTCCCCTCCAACAGCTTGCCCGTCTGACCCAGTAATACAACCAGCGCCCCCAAATGGCAGAAAAAGATCCCGTACATATATCCCCAGGAAAAATTAAAATCCACCTTGCGGAATCCTTTTTCATAGAGGAAAAATGCCTCTGCCAGACTTACCAGGTACATCTGCCAGGAAAACCGGAACAAGGTATTCTTCCCGCACTGTTTCCGGTTGAAAACCAGCACCAGCAAGGGAAAACCAATGGCCAGGCCAATCCCCAGCGGAATATTATCGCAGTAATCCGCCCACACATCCCCCAGGCAGAACCCGATTCCGCCCTCCTGCCCCTCTCCGGGCACAAAGACACCTTTGTACTGGTAAAGCAGCGCCCCGAAAGTGGGCACAAAGCACAGTCCCAGCTGCACTGCGGGCAGGAAATTGCGAAATCCGCACCGGATGAGCCTATACAGCATCAGAAGCCCCGCCGTGCTCACCAGCACCAGCGTAAAACTCGGCTTTGTCATAGTTGCCAGAAACAAAAAAAGGGAAAACAGCACGTAATCTGCCGGATTTGCCTTTTTGTCAGTCCCATCGCCCGCCGGCCCGTCCGGATTCCGCAGGGAAACCTTTCCCTGCCATTGCCCCGGCCCCTTTTCATACACCGGAAGCAGTTTCACATACCATAAAAACGCCAGAATCGCAAAAGGCCTGGCCGCCATAAATGTGGCATTGTGAAAGGGATTGGCCGTGAACACCCCCACATACCGGAACCGGATCCCCGGAAGATAAATACCCGGGGGCGGATAGAGCATGGAAATAAAAAACAAAGAAAACGCCAGGAAGCTTACCAGCACCCGGGGCAGCCAGCAGCATACTCCGGTGCCGTTTCTGCCAAAGCGCTTCCGGAACCCCCGTTCCAGTCCGGGCAGAACCATGTGGTCCAGCGCCAGCTTTGTCACCGCCATTGCCAGTCCGTTCAGCAAAGTGACCGTTATGGCCACGGACCACTCCGGCGGGGCAAACAGATGAATCAGCGCCGCCAATTTGAAAAATACAGGGTAGGGAAAGCTGTAACCGCTCTCCAGGCCCTGCATCTCCAGAATATATGCTTTCATGTCCGAATCCACGCCCCCGAGCGTCTGTCTGTAAAAAAGCATCAGGGTAAGCGCCGATACGGCCGTCAGAACTGCTGCAAACACAATGCCGTCTGCCAGCCGTCCCCTGTCCTTCTGTTTCCCTTTCCTGTCCATATTACACATCCTTCCGGTCCGCCGCCTTCTCACGGCCTTCCCGGCCGCACATTTTCCCTTCCGTCATCTCCCGTCCCTTCCGGTCCGGCCGCTTATTTTCCCTTTTGCCAGCTCCCGCACCTTCCGGTCCGGCCTCCGGCCCATATGTGTCCATAACCTCGTGGGATTTTCCCTGTCACATGATGGAAGCAGGCAGGAAACTACAGTTCATGCTTGTGTTTATCCTCCACCGTAATATCCTTCCCCAGCTGGACTTCAATCAGTTTCAGTTCGCTGTCCGCAAATACAGTATGTCTGCAGCCTGCCGGCATGGAAATCACATCCCCAGGCTTTACCGTCCGCTCCGCGCCATCGATAACGGCCCTGCCGGTACCGCTCATAACCGTCCAGACTTCGTCCCGCAGATCATGACTGTGATAATGGAGACCATGTCCCGGCAAAAGTACAATCTTGATGGTCAGGCTCTCCTCCTGCACATCCAGTACCGTAAAACTTCCCCAGGATTTCTCCGCATACATTATCTGCTGTTCCATCTGTTCCACAAAAGGTTTAATATAACTGCTCTGCTCCTTGTCAGACACCAGAATGCCGTCACTGCTGGCCGCCACTACCAGATTTTTACAGCCCATACAGAGGATGGGAACATTCAGTTCATTGACCACATGGGTATTTTCACAGGTTTCATTCAAAACTGCCCTGCCCAGCACATTGCCCGCCATGGCCTCGGTAAAGGTATTCCAGGTTCCCAGATCCTTCCAGCCGCCGTTATACCGCAGTACCTGAATCTCCTTCTCCTGCTCCACCACGGCATAATCGAAGCTGATTTTTTCCAGATCCCCGTAACGGGTATACAAATCCTGATAATCCGTAAACGAAAGCAGCTCATGGGCCCTGCGCAGAAGATACCCCAGCCGGAACGCAAACACACCCCCATTCCAGAGCGCCCCCCGGGCAATATACTGTTCCGCGGTGGCTGCATCCGGTTTTTCCTGAAAAGTACTCACTCTGCTCACCCGGTCAGGGGAAGCAGGAATGATATAACCGTATTTTTCACTGGCATATGTGGGCTCAATCCCCAGCAGGGACAAGTTCGCGTCTCCCGCCTCTGCCATGCGGGCCAGTTCCTTCAGCGCCTGGAAATAGGAATCCTCCACATAAGGGTCCACCGGGCAGACCACCACCGCGCTGTCCTCCCCCACGCCCTGCCGGTCATGGAGGTACGCTGCCGCAAGGCAGATAGCGGGAAAAGTATCCCGCCGCTTTGGTTCCACACATACATGAACCTTGTCTCCCAGTTGATTTTTGATCACGCTGACCTGTTTTCTGCTGGTGGCAATGGTGACGCTGGCCCCGGGATCAGCCTCCATGATCTGCCGGTAAACCCTGGTCAGCATGGACTCCAGCTCTCCCTCTTCATTGGAAAACATTTTGATAAACTGCTTGGACCGGATACTGTTGGACAACGGCCACAGCCTCTGCCCGCTCCCGCCGGATAACAAAACTACATTCATCTGTAACATCCCTCTTTTTCTGTGCCTGCCATACTCACCGCATCCCGCCTGTCATTTTCCCTGCATCACTGCCGAAAATAACAGACAGACACATCTGACTCCGACTGTGCACCGCCGTCTTTCTCACAGCTCCCGACCGCACAAATCCAGCGCCGCGGCAATGACTTTATCCATGTCATAATACTGGTAGCTTCCCAGTCTTCCGCCGAATATGACTTTCTTTTCCTCCCGGGCCTTTTCCTGATACTGTCTGTAAAGCCCGTTATTTTTCTCATCATTCACGGGATAATAAGGTTCGTCCCCTTTTTTCCATTCGCTGGAATATTCCCTGGAGATAATGGTGGTTGGCTGCTCTCCGAATTCAAAGTGCTTATGCTCTATGATTCTGGTGTAGGGCACCTGGCGTTCCGTATAGTTTACCACTGCATTTCCCTGGAAATTTTCCTGTTCCAGCTCCTCCGTCTCGAAACGCACGGAACGATATTCCAGCACACCCAGGCAATAATCGTAATACTGATCAATCATGCCCGTATAAATGACTTTGTCTGCCAGCGCATTCAGCTCGTCCCTGTGCTGAAGGTAATCCGTGTTCAGGCGCACCTCAATGCCGCTCAGCAGCTTCTCCACAATCCTGGTATAACCGCCCATGGGAATACCCTGGAATCTGTCATTAAAATAATTATTGTCATACGTAAAGCGCAGCGGCAGGCGGCGTATGATAAAGGCAGGCAAGTCCCTGCAGTCCCTTCCCCACTGTTTCTCCGTATAGCCCTTGATCAGCTTCTCATATACATCGCGTCCTACCAGGGAAAGCGCCTGTTCCTCCAGATTCCGGGGATTTGTAATATGCAGATCCGCAATCTGGTCCGCAATCTTTGCCTTTGCCTCCCCGGGGGTGACGATTCCCCACATTTTACTGAATGTATTCATATTAAAAGGAAGGTTGTAAAGCTCGTCCTTATAGCGGGCAATGGGAGAGTTGATGTAATTGTTAAATTCCGCATACCCATTTACGTATTCCCATATTTTTTTGTCCGAAGTATGGAAAATATGTGCCCCGTACCGGTGTACCTGGATTCCGTGAATCTCCTCACAGTAAATATTTCCCGCAATATGTCCCCGGCGCTCCACCACCAGGCATGTCTTTCCTTTTTTTACAGCTTCCCGGGCAAATACCGCCCCGAACAGCCCGGCTCCCACAATCAGGTAATCATATTTCACGTCCATACCCCCTCACGCTTCTTCCAGCGCCCGCTTTACCTTGGCTTCCTTTTTCGCAATTTCACGGTCGTGCCCTGCCATGATGCGCACCAGTTCATCATAGCTTGTCTTCTGCGGATTCCAGCCCAGAAGTGTCTTTGCCTTTGTGGGGTCTCCCCAGAGATTGTCCACATCCGTGGGCCGGATCCATGCCGGATTCACACGGATCAGCATTTTCCCCGTGGCCCGGTCATATCCTTTTTCCTCCACACCGGTGCCTTCCCAGCGAATCTGCATCCCGTTGGCCGCAAAGGCCCTCTCCGCAAAGTCCCTCACCGTATGCTGCATCCCTGTGGCAATCACAAAGTCCTCCGGTTTCTCATGCTGCAGCATCATCCACATACATTCCACATAATCCTTTGCATATCCCCAGTCCCGCAGGGAGTCCAGGTTTCCCAGCTCCAGGTACTCCTGCAGTCCCTCCGCGATACGCCCTGCCGCCAGAGTGATCTTGCGGGTGACAAAGTTTTCCCCCCGCCGCTCCGACTCATGATTGAACAAAATGCCGTTCACGGCATAAATACCGTAAGCTTCCCTGTATTCCTTTACAATCCAGAAGCCATACTGCTTTGCCACCGCATAAGGACTATACGGGTGGAAAGGCGTCGTCTCCTTCTGGGGCACTTCCTCCACCTTCCCGAACAATTCCGAGGTGGATGCCTGATAAATCCTGGTTTTCTCCACCAGCCCCAGCATCCGCACCGCCTCCAGAATCCGCAGCACGCCAATGGCGTCCACATCCCCCGTATACTCCGGCACGTCAAAAGAAACCTGCACATGGGACTGGGCCGCCAGATTGTAAATCTCGTCCGGCTGAACCAGGTTGATAATATTTACCAGAGATGACGAATCCGACAAGTCCCCGTCATGCAGCGTGACCATATTCTTCGCAATCAGATGGTCTATCCGCATGGTATTGGATATGGAAGCCCTTCTGGTAATGCCATGGACTTCATATCCCTTTTCCAGCAGAAGTTCTGCCAGATAAGAACCATCCTGCCCTGTAATACCTGTAATCAATGCTTTTTTCATTTTTATACCCCTCTGAAATTGTCTGAAACTTTTCTCATTATAACAGATTCCCCCTGCTATGCCAATCATAAAATGGGAATCAATGGTTTTTTGCTGTGATATTCTTCCTTTGGCCGCCCTATCCACTGCTCGCCGCGAGCTTCCTGCACTACCGGGCGGCATAATTTCTCTCCACTGGGCTGCACAATTGAGTAGGAGAACACTCTTCTCTACCACTCGCCGCGCGGGGGGCATGTTGCGTCAGCAACTATTTTCCTTATGCTCCCCTGCGCATTAAAAAAAACTGCCATAACAACTGTACGGCAGTTTTTCTTTCACTGTTCCCTGATATTGCTTGTGTATTTTAACGAACTACGTACCGCCCTGCCACTTCCATACTGGCAGCACGTTCCGCTTCATTTTGCCTTACCTTCTTCCTGATAGCCCGGTCAAGTTCCTCCATATGGCTACTGGGAACAGCAATCTTCTCCATTGGAGGTGTCTTGGACACAGCTGGCTTGTAATCTAACTTCACTCTCTTAATAGCCATATTGCAGTTCTCCTCTTCTGAACATTTCTAAGTGCTTTAATACGCTATTATATTGTATTTCAGCGTTACTATTCTGTCAATAACTTTTTTATGTTTTTCCACACATTTATATTTTAAGTGTTATGACTGTTGTAAATTTCGTGTTCCCCACCTTGTAACATGTAACCCATTCCTCTTTCTGAATAATCAGCATTAAAGACCTGGCACATTTTCCGGCATGTTTCAAGACGTTTCTGTAGTACATCTTCCTAGGTCTGCCGAGATACAGCCATCAGTGCATTTGCCCTCTACGGTTCTGAACTAATTTAAAATAATTCAGAGGTATCTATTCTTCAATATGTTTTCGGAAAAAATAGTGAATTGTCAGATAATTTTTTGTGTCTCAGAATCAGCTTCCATTTTTGCTATCAGAGTCTGCAAACAGATGAAATAATCCTATAAATACGAAAGTACGGCCCGATGTTGCTGAAGCCGTACTCTCGATTCCCCTTTTATGTATGTTATTATACCTCATAAATGACAATAAGTAAAGAAAATCTCGCCGACAAATGTCGACAATTTTGTAGTAATTTTTTAACAAAACTATGGTAAAAAGTAACAATTGTTAAATAATGACAATTTTGACGTCAAGTTTCTAAAAATTTTTTGTTTTGCGTTTGCTAATGTATACATGTATCCAGTCCGACCGTGGTATAAAGCGTCCCTATCCAAACTGTTTTGCAATTTTTACACCGCGTTGCTTCATATGTATCAACGGTACATCCACCTTTATCATTCTCAGAATGTACTTGAACATATCCTTCCACTACTTTATGACTGATACAAGAATCCAAATTGCCGGTATCATTTACGGGAAATATATTTTTTGAAAGGTCCACAAACTGCTTGTCATATAAAATAATGTCCTTTGACAAATCAAACCCTTCTGTCAAATAATCAAATGTCCAGAAAAGATCACCTTCCGTAGAATCTTCCGCCATCTCAATGCTGCTGTCCTCAAAATGATAAACATCCGGATACGCCAACGCTATCATGGAATTTACCAGAAGCAAAACTCCAAATATACATGCAGAAATCGCCTTCTTCCAACATGCCACCCTTTTCATCCCAATTATCAGCCTCAGTCTCTTCTCAATCAGTCTTCTCCCGTTTCCCAGATTACTGCCAAAAGGAATCTTTTTCATGCACCCCTTTTGGTTCTTTACCAGCCTGGCACCATATGCATCCCTTTCCGCTTTTGCACACCCGCTTACAACGTGCTCATCACAAGAGGCTTCACAAACGAAATCAAATTGATATTTCACCAGATAGATCAATGGATTAAACCAGTGCAGGCAGCACACAAATTCCATTAATACCTTCCACAATAAATCTTTTCTCACCACATGAATCATTTCATGCCGCAAAATAGGATACAGTTCCTCTGGCTCATATTCTCTCTGTAGAAAAATGACCGGTCTCCAAATCCCAAGAGTTAATGTACGATACCTATCACGAATCCAGAATACTTCAGGCACATGCTTACAATGAAACTCTTCTTGCAAACGTTTTACAACATTCTCAAGATTAACATCCTCACATTCCATAGCCACAGAAAGAAGAGTATGCCTCTTCCTGAAATAAATGACAGCTTTAATGAGAATCATCAATATCGCACCCACAAACCAAATACATGCAATCATTATCTGCAGTCGGTAAACTTTAGTCCTATATTCTATCATTCCAATATCAAAGTCCGCAAAACTTAACGTCCCTTCTATATCTCCAACCCTCATATCTCTCAGAGACCATACAAATATATTCGTATATATCCCTTTTAACCATATCCAAGGAATTAAGTATACAAGCAACACTAAAATTACGGCCTTATACTTCATACTTTGCGTTATCAATTTTACAAACAACATTTTCCAGAGACAATATCCCACAAACAAGAGACTACCTGCCGTTGTCATTAGTAATAGATATTCCATATAGTACACAAAACCTTTCTGCGTTTCCTCATATTATAATAAGTTAACTCGTTTCCTACTTACACAATTTGCTTATATTATTAAATACAGTATTATAAACTTTTTAAACATATCCATATATGTTTAAAAATAACCCCATATACGAAACTGGCGCCCCCGTAAAACGAAGCCGCCATATCAAATGTGTATATATAAATACCAGTATGTCAAGCAATCACTTATTAGCTGGTAATTGAATTCTCAATCCCAAACATACAAAACTCTTACCCAGAAAACAGACTCAATGAGGGCATGTTACATACGTGGTCACCCTAATCCGATCCCCGGTCCAAATGGTATTACAAATGATGCACTGTGTAGCCTCATATGTTTTAACGGTGCATCCTCCTTTATCATTTTTCACATGCGTCTGAACGTAACCAGACACAATATCATGCTTGAAGCACCACACTCTCGGCATATGGGTACTTACTGGGGTGACATTTCCTTCCTCATCTACAAACTGGCTATCATAAAGGACCACCGGCTCCTGCTCTTCCACTGCTTCAGCCGCATTTTCTTCTGCCTTGTGTCCATCCGGGCAGGCAAAAGCCGTCATTGAATTTACGGTCAGCATACATGCAAGCACTCCTGATGCCATTACTTTCTGCCATAATTTCATCTTTCTTGTTTTCATATTCAGATTCACCCTTTCATTTTATCTTTTGAATTCTACTTTCACACTATCCAGCCCAAACCAACATTACATTCCTATAAATATATGTACCGATTCTTTCATTCGTCGCCATCCGTCCGCACAGTCATTTCCCCGGTCTGCTTCAGCCACCTGCACCTGCCCCGAAGGGCTACATGCACTGGGTCGGGAATTCCCCAAAACCTCTCCCAGCACAGGCATCCAATAGACAATACAGTTACTGCTTATTCTTCAGTTCTTCCAACAGCGCATCCAGCCTATCTGTGTCTTCTTCTGTCACTTTAGAACTTCCCATAAGCGCGGCAAAGAAATTCCCAAACTTTCCATCATAGAAATTATTCAGAATTTCCTGTGTCTGCACTTGCAGTAAATCCTCTTTAGACATAGCCGCCTGTACATAGGCACGTTTTCTGTGCACAATGCCTTTTTCTTCTAAGCGGAACAACAGAGTATTTAGAGTCTGTCTTTTCCAGTTCTTCCCTCTTTTCTCCATCAGATCCAGCAGTTCCCTGGTTTTGACCTGTTCAGGATGCTCCCACAACACTTCCATGACCTCACGTTCTGCCTCTGTTATCTTATGGCCGACCTTCATTTCACTTCACCTCCTTTCATATACGTACTTATGTTACTACATTTCGCTAGTCTTGTCAAAGATTTCTTTCATTAAGGAAAATTTATTACAATAGTGCATCATTTTCCACAATTTCCGTAATTTTCCAGATCAATCCTGCCCTTCGTTTTTGTCAGACTCAAGCTTTACCCAGCTGGCATTCTCCTCTTTTCTGATCAGGTCTATCTTTTCCACAAACAAAGTGTCCCGTTCCACTGCCACGTATATACCCGCATGGCGGATATACAGTATGGTTTCACTTTTGATTGCTTCCGCTGCTTTCCGGTAATTCACCCGCTTTTCGTGCAGTTTGGAAAATGACTTTGCCGCTGCAGCAAATGTTCCGATTCCCGTGACGGCAATCGGCCCCCATTTACAGTCTTGCGACCCACATTCATTCAGAAGCATGATCAAAGACGGTGAAACAAGTGTTACGCCATTTAAAAAATATTCCAGAAACTTATATCTGCTGCTTTCAATCACATACCACACAAGAGCATTATACACCTGGTTTCTGATCGCTTCATTACATATGGCATTTGTCAGCTGATCTATATATGCCCATTCCACCTTACTTGAAGAATATCTTTTTCTCATGCGGTACCCCTATTGCAACACAGCTTCTCTTCCGTTTTCAATGCTTCCACGTTTTTATGCCTTCCCCCAAATACGGCTGCGCCTTCCGGCACATCTTTACTCTAATATACTTTCTATGCTTTTCATAACAGTTTCTACTTCTTCATAATACACTATATACGTAGAATTACCGGCATCACTTTTTTGTCTCTCCCGGAACTGATAATATGCCAGCCATACACGCTCTTTCATATCATTTGTTTTCTCCGGCTCCATAGCCTGAATCATGTCCGCACACACACGAAAATAATAATACGCAATTTCTACGGCATATTTGCTGTCCGGAGTACTATAATCAAAAGCCTCTTTCAAAAACAAGTAAGTGCTGCACAGTGAATAGAAGTAATCGGAAACTTCCATTTTTTTACCATTTGCAACCAGCTTATACAAAGCTTTGCCTGCACGGTATTTCACATCCTCCTGTCCCCCACTAAAATACTGTTCACAGTCACTTCCCAGAACACAGCTGAATCTTATTACGGTTTCCCGTATATAACGAAATAACTTTTCATATTCCCCGGGATTCTTTGCATATTCAAGTTCTACCGCACCCTCGGCCGATATAGCCGACTGTTCCAAAAAATCAAGTCTTCCCACTTTATCCCCATAATAATAGCAAAGACGGTCTTCTGCATTTCCAAAATATTCTTCTGCCGTCAGTGTACCTCCATTGTTTTGCGTCTCTTTGTCAAATTTCATAATTTGGTTCATGAGTTCCGTGTCTTGTCCCGGATCATAAGCAATCTCTTCCAACATTTCCCAGTATGCTTCCCTACTCCAATATTCATCAAATTTGATTTTCATATTTGCAAGATCTGTTTCGGTAAGATATTGCCCAAACTGGTATTTTCCAAAAAGCATTAACGGCATATAGTCATATGATTTATCTGGCTCACTTATCCCATTCCCCCCTTTTATTTCCGACGGCTCTTTCTCTCCGGAACCCTCTTCTTGTTCTCCCTCCGGTTCCGGTATCGCATCTGGCAGCTTTTCCACTGTCATGACCAAGACACCCGGGTCTTCCTGTCCATGGTAAAGTTCCTCCCCCCACACACATATTTTATCTGCCGTATAATCCGTCTCAGAATCACGGTTCCCCAAAACCGCAGTACACACCCAGTACACCGTATACACAATTGCAAGTAAAAAAAATATCACAACACCCATTCTGGAAAACCGCGCCAGCATACGCCAATGCCTATTTTGCCGTCCCGGCCTTCTTACATTTGCTCCCGTTTTTTTGGCCGCAGACTTTGTTTTCATGAATACCAATAGGGCAACGATAGCTATTGCCCACAAAAGCAAGCAAACCATATCGTCCTCACCCTTCTCTTGTGTCTGTATTCAGCTTTTGTCTTTTTGTAATTGCAGCAGCACCTGTTCCCTCATTTCATCAAGAAGCATCTTCTGTTCTTCTGCATTTTCCCATATTTCGGCTGTCAGCTTTACCCCATATTTCTTTTTCTCCGCAGCCTCTGCATCCAGTCTGATCAAAGAGTCATTTTCCAGAATATAATAGTTCAATTCGCGCTCCTCTGACCCCGGCTGAAGTACGGAGATACACACAAATCCGATTTCTTTCACGACAGCCTCATCCCTGTCATATCCGTTTTCTTCCAAAATCCTTTCCAGTTCCTGTTCCAGCTTTGCGCTGCAGGACTCTGCCAGCAGGCACTCCAGCTTCTGAATTCTGACCTCTTTGCTATTTCGGATAAAGTTTGTCTCTTCATACATATCATCAATAATGTAGGTTTTTACTACTGTACCATCCTTCTTCACAATCACAATCTGACCAATTGCCTGAACCCATGCGTCTTCCATGGTTTTCTCCTGCACAAAAAGGTAGTTCCCTTCCGATACATCGCTCAATCTAAGTTCAGAACCGGCATCCCTGCCCCAGCTCATAAACACATAACACAGCACTATGACAGCCAGTATAATTGCTACAAATAAAACGGCTGCCGCAATTCTCCAAACTGTAACTTTGATTTTTTTCTTTTGACTTTTTTTCCGGCCTTTTTGTTTATCCGTTTTTTTGACATTCTCATGAGAAGTTTTTCCAAGATTAAAATGTGAACCGAAAAACAAGCTCAGCTCGTCTTCATTATTTTGATTATCTTTTTCAAATTCCGTGGATTGTTTGAAAAAATGGCTCTCAGTGCTCCATTCATACGGCACAACCGATACACTTCCGTCCTCTATCTTCCACACGTATTCTATTACACCGATATTTGACCAATTATCCTTCCGTGTTGGAACAGATTTTGCACAACAATAAACGGGAATCTTTTTTTCGCCGCCCAGAAAATAATAGTCTTTTGCGTACCTATGTTTATGCCCACATAAAATAGCCCTAACGTCCATTTTCTCAAACGCACTCCTTAAAAAAGGCTGCTGGGATTGGGCAATAGATTCACAATCATGATGCATAAGCACAATACATGGGTATCCGCAATTCTCTAACTCTTCCAATTTCGCTATATCAACAATTTGCTTTTTATCATGGTCTTTATCGCTGGTCAATGCCGTATTGACACAAAGAAAAGCAATTTTGTCCTTCCATATTTCTATATGGTTGACCAGACACTCGTAATTAACATCTCGCTCATAAAACTCCCTGCAAAACTTAATATACTTTCCGAATCCCCAATAGAGATCCTCCAAATTGTCAAGATAAGCATCCGGGTCTTCCGTAATCCCGTCGTCGATACGCTCTAAAATTTCTTTTTTACCATTAAAATCTGCATTATCATGATTTCCTGGTACAATTATAATATCCTCTCTTTCCAGCTTCAGATCCTCTGCCAGCTGGTTCAGGAACTGACGTGTGGGCATATATCCCTGCCCAAATTCATGCAGGTCTCCTGTTACAACAATAAAGTCTATCTTATTTTTAAACTGTTCGCATAATTTCCTTTTCTGTACTCTTAATTCCGTCGAATCTTGTACATGTAAATCCGATAACTGCAGTCCCCTTATGACGCCTTCATTCTTCACAGTATTTTATACCATTCCATGCTCACGTATTATTGTAATTCATTTTTGACTACAATCATATCTACATTATAAATATACGAAATAACATTGTCAATGAAAAAGGGGAAATATAACCGACGGCTTTTTGCCCGGGAAAAATGAACTACCCCGCCGCAGGCAGCGGGGTATCAAACTTGCAACGCTGCAGAACAGAAAGCGTCCAAAGGACACTTTGGTATTTGACCCTCGCAGCATTCGCATGCCAATAAAAAAAATTAGCATGCCAATAAAAAAAATTAGCATGCCAATTATAAATTCGCATGCCATTTAAGAATTGGCTTTCATATCCATGCAGGCATGGCTATTTTCCTCATTGCTCGCGGAAATAAATAAACCACACCCAGGGTAACTTTATCTTTAGTCGGAAGTTGTTTTGTCTCTCTACCCTACGTGTGGTTTGTTATTTTATTATAAAATATATTCAGGATAGTTTTGTCTTTTGTAAAAGTTTTATTTATTCTTCTATCCTGAATATTTTTTTCTGTGAAATTATAATAACACATGCTGCGGTTGATTACAAGTATAATTTCAAGGTTTTTGCCATTTTCGACAGACAAAACCTGACTCTTTTCGACAATTTCACATTTTTCTCCCTATTTTCTTCTCTTGTCGGACATTTTCGGTTTTAGCCTTTATCCGGCACATTCTCCTATATGTTTCCAGGAACCGGACCGTATTTTTTCCTTTTAACCGGCAACACTATGCCTGAAGCCAGCCTCTTTGCCGGGCCAAAATCAGTATCCGGACCAGATGGTGTCTGAAAAAGCATTTTCAGATGCACTCCAGAGCGGCTGGACTTTTCAGTATATTATCACTTCGGGAAATCAAATCAGAAGTCCGCCGGTGCGGACAGAAAGGTTTATTTATGGAAAACAGCAAAGATCATACAAATCTTACCGCGGCTCTGGCCCAGAATACCCTGGACGAAATTCCCCGGCCCAAGTCAGATGCCAGGGAAATCGTAGGCCTGGTAAAACACAGCGGAAGAATTGACGGATACCAGTTATCGGATGGTTCCACCGTCACCAAAGAAGAAGGCGTTCAAATGGCCAAAGCAGGCGATATCAAAGATGTCGGCGTGGCACACCGTGGAGATACGGAATACCTGAAATCCATTCCCGATGGCTCCGACAGCAATAACCTGGGAAACCTGCCCTCTATCTCCGGATAAGGGCAGGTTTCCTGCCTTTTATATTTCGCGGAACTAACTCTGAACTAATTATCCCGGCCGATGGTTTTTAACTCTTTCTTCCGAATCGCAAAACTGTCCTCTCCGGCAAAATAGAACAGCAGGTAAATCAGTACCCATGTAATCATTCCCGGCACAATCGCCATCTCCGTCATTCCGTAGAAAAATACCGCCGTGAAAAAAGCCAGACAAAGCCATTTATAATCTTCCGTACCTTTTACAGCCCTGCGCCAAAAATGAAATAAGCTGTACACCGTCAGTCCCAGGAACAGAATCCCCGCCGGAATTCCGTAGTCATACGCCATTTGAATCAGCATATTATGGGCATGCTGTGTAATATATCCCCCAGCCAAATAAAAATGCTGCTCATCCGCACCATGGCCCCTGAAATTCAAATGTGCCAGATAGCAGGCAAAAATATTTTTCCGCCGGTCAACCGTTCCCCCTACTTCCGTACCCGGAAGTACAAAGGGATTCTCCGGAGTACTGCCCGGATCATCCTCCAATTCTGCCGCCTGCGCCTCAATGCCAAAAGGCAGATGACTCATATCAATGCCAAAAACCTCAAAGATACGCCCGATATTTGTCTCCAGTGCTTCCTGAAAAGTAATATATCTCTCGCTGTCCCATGGGTCAAAAGATCTCACACTGCTGTTTTCCACATATTCCCCCTCAAACCATATGGGATGATGCAGGATGGCCGGAAGATAGCGGATTGTTCCATAAACCATGGGAAATGTAAGCGCCACACAAACACCCAGCGCCGCCACATGCAGCAGCCATTTATAAAAACTCTTTTTCCACACAATGTCACAGATCACATACCCGGTCAATGTGGCCATGGCCGCCCCCATTAGCGAAGAGCGCCCGCCTGTAAACAGCAGAAAGCTGATACTTCCCGCCGACAGGAAGAAATAAATCCATACCCATACCCGATGCTTTCCCCGGTTTTTCGCCCAAATCCATTTACACAGAAAAGCACAGTACACGATCATATAAAAAATCCCGTTCTGTGTCTCCCCGGAATACATTCCCCGGTATCGCACGCGGTCATAAGGGCGAAAACCATATGCCGTTATCTGCTGCACAAAAAACCATAAAATAATTCCGTCCAGCATTCCCTGAAAAAAGTCTTCCCGGTTTTCCTTTTTGATGCCCAGCAGATAAAAGCCGCCAAAAATGAGGGTCATCCAAGCAGGTCTTACCCCTCCGTATGCCGAAATCTGCATCAGAAAAAACAGCAGCGCCATGCACCAGAAAAAGGGCTGCCTCACCCGCCGGGATACTTCCAGCGTTTTCCTTTCCCGGAAAATATAGATTACCAGGTACCCCCACACTGCCACATTGAGCACTCCCGTGACCCACTGCCCTTTATACTCAAAGTTCTGCCAGCCCCAAAGGCCTGCGGCTATCCCGCCAGTCACTGCAATGACAGACCAGACTGCATAAACCTTATGCCGGAAACACTCTTTTTTCAGGCAGGGAAGCAGCATGGCCGCCAGCACAATTCCAACACAATTTGCCGCGGCCATCTGAACAGTACCCACTGCGCTTCCTCTTCTCTGGTCTATAAAGCCCAGTGCCAGGAAGCACAGCATATACCATATTCTTTTGTAGTTCATTATTTTTTGTTTTTTCATTTTTCCCAGTCCCCCAGGACATGTCTGCAATTCATTCCCGGTATCTGCATGTGCCGTTCCGGCAGCATTTGCGCCAAATCCGGACAGCAACGTCTGATGCCGCCTTCATTTTGCGCAAAACCCCTGTTAAATATCATGATAATACCCAGGCACAGCATTTTCAGACACCGGTCAGCACCACACTTTTATATTACCACGACACCGAGTGTCTTTACACTCTGCTCACGGCACATCCCGATTTCTTTTCCAATGGCTTCATATGCAGACACGCCCAGCTTCTCAACCATCACTGCCTGTCCTATATCCGTCATCCTTTCAAAAGAAGCCGCATTGGAAGTAATCCGCTCACCATATTGTGCCTGAATACCCATTTTCTGCAGCTCTCCCATCAGTTCTGTTATCTGGGCCTTATCCGCTTCCTGCAAATGTACGGAGGAAGTCAGAAATACCTTCCCAATCTGCTCCTTCCTGCAGGTCACTTTAATATTAGTAAGAATCAGGTCTAACTGTTCCTCTTTGGTCCACTTCTCTTTACTCCGCAGAGAATCCAGCCATTTGTCAATCCCGGAAAGAAATCTTTTTTTCTTTTCGGTTTCCGTAATGCTTCCAAACACCCTGAGCCCATACATCTGCTGGATATCATCACTATTCCGAAGCCTTGTTGTAAGCAGGCTGCGCATGGCAATCCATACACACCCCAGGAAAACACCTGCGACTCCCCCCAAAATGATATACTTCAGCACACTCACTATGGATATGCCCGCGGGTTCCTTATCCAGCGGCTTTTCTTCCTCCATAATGTTTTTCTCGTTCTTCCAGACCAGCTGCTGGTTCGGAGTGAACGCTTCCACCATGGCATCCAGATTCGCCTTCGAAGACTTAATTGCCGCAATCACATTTGCCTGCTCGGTTGCAAGGCTGGTGTTTCTCAGAACACTGTTATACCGGTCCACCAGGATCAGGTCATGCTCTCCTATTTTTGCGGATAAGGTGGGCTTGTACTTGGTGATCAGATCATCCAGCGCGTCTGCCATCGAGTTGGCGGCATCCGCGTCCACCCCCATTGCCGTAACCGTAAACATGCTCCCCATTCCGGTTCCCGCGCTGATCAGCTCGCCGGCATAGTACTCCGTCATGTCCATGCGCTTGCTCAGTTCAGCCCGAATGCCGTAATTATTGACATAATACACATATGCCCCCATGATATTGCTCACATAATCCGGCACGTAATTCTCCATTAAATTATAAGTGTAGTTGGTGTCCACATAGTACTGCAGCACAACGATATCCTGCTCATAAGGGTCTATATGCATCCGGGGAGATTCCTCCGCATACTTTTCCTGGATTTCTATCTGGTCCCACAAGTCCCTTGCATCTTCCAGCTGGAGAAGCTCATCTTCCGTCAGTTCCTCTTCCACCAGCATAAGGTCCTCCTCCGAAACCTCCTCCGGCTCTTCCGTTCTCGTCCCGCGCCACTCTTTGACAAATTTCAGCCCGCCAAGCGCCACAGCCAGGATCACCGCCCCCACAATCAGCAGCCGCCAGCCGTACACAATCTCCCACAGCAAATCTGACAACTTTACTTGTCTCTCATTTTCATTGCCATAAAGCATATTGTTATCCATTTTCTCCTCCATTCCTTAAATGCGCTTCCACTGTCTTATTTTTTTAATTTCAGAATATGTCAGGCCCTGTTCTTTTTTATAAAGTCCAGAATGTGCTGTGCGATAAAGCTGATTTCTTCCTCCTCCAGATAAGGATGCATCGGCAGCTCCAATACCGTCCTGCACAGCCTGTCTGACACCTGAAACTCATCCTCGTCAAACACCATTCCCGCAAAAGCCTCCTGACAGTGCATGGGCTTCGGGTAATATATCATGGTAGGAATCCCCTGTTCTTTTAAATATGCCTGCAGGGCATCCCTCTCTGCCTCGTCCTTCAACTGAATACAATACTGCGCCCAGGATGAAATATATTTTTCGCCTACCACCGGCGTCACCACAGCATCTCCAAGCAACTCCGTATACCTGGCCGCAGCCTTGTTTACAGCATCTCTCTCATACTTGATAAAGGCATGCAGCTTGGGCAGCAAGATCGCAGCCTGCAGGGTATCCAGGCGGGAATTCCACCCGATTCTCACATTGTCATATTTAAAGCTGCCTTTTCCGTGTACCCTGATAGAACGCAGATATGCATCCGCCTCGTCGTCATCCGTGAAAATGGCACCGCCATCCCCATAACATCCCAGCGGCTTTGCCGGGAAAAAAGATGTGGTGGAAATGTCCCCGAAGGAACAAGCCCGTTTTCCGTTGATCTCTCCCCCGAATCCCTGGGCGCCATCTTCCAGAATCTTCAGTCCGTACTTATCGGCAATGGTGCGGATTGCTTCATAATCCGCAGGAAGGCCAAACAAATCTACCGTGACAATCACCCTTGGAACCAGTTTTCCCTCTTTTTTCACTTTCAAAATGGCCTCTTCCAGTTTTACCGGATCCATATTATAGGTCTGCTGGTCCACATCCACGAAAACAGGCGTTGCCCCTTCAAACGCAACTGTCTCACCGGAAGCAAAAAAAGTGAAATCCGGCACAAATGCACATTCTCCTTCTTTCAAATCCCATGCCATCAATGCCATGGACAACGCATCCGTGCCATTGGCGCATGTCACGCAATGCTTTACCCCCACATACTCGGCCAGTTCCTTTTCTAATTCTTCCACCTGCCTGCCGCTGATAAAGGATGTATTGGTTATGACATCATTTATTCCTGCGTCAATTTCCTCTTTCAGCACATCATACTGTTTCTTCAAATCCCTAAACTGCATCTCACTTACCACCTTTTATTTCCTTATTTATCCACTTGCCTGTCATAAAAAAAGAATCACTTTCAGAGCAGCTTTCTCTTTTGTATCAGTTTTCTCATTCTCTACCCCAAATATGACCCTTATGGAGCACATTATAGCATACCATAAACTGTATGACTAGTTTTTTGCAGAAAAATATGCTTATTTTCAGTTCAATTAATATATAAATTCCAGATTATGTTCTTCTGCCGGCTGTTCCGCCATTTTCCATGTGATCTCCAGCACCCCTTCTTCTCCGGCCGGCAGTGCAAAATCCTTATTTTCTTCAAAGTCCTGAATCAGCCTGTACTCACCTTCCTGCGGCACGGCAGCAATCCGATATGCCATCCCCGCCTTCCTGTTGGATATTATTTTAAACAGTACCTGGTCAGGGTCATCATTATCTGCCGGTCCGGCAATGCCATATACCATCGCTTCCCTCTGCCCGAGTTTCTCTTCATATGTGTTCCAGAACAGCTTTTCCCTCTCTATTTGTCCCGTAAAAAAGCCGGAAAATACTTCCGTGAACTTCCGTGCACCTTTTGTATTTAAATGTGCCGCGTCTATGAAAAAAGTTCTGTCCGTGGAATCAAAGTATTCATCCTTACATAAATTAAAATCAAAATAATCAATATGGGCCTCTCCGGCAATTTCCTGTATAAATGCACAGTATTCATCATAATTTTCTTTTCCGGCCAATGTGATCTCCGGTCTCGGCGCCGAAAATAAAGTTAAGGAAATCTTGTTTTCATGGCAAAAATCTATAATTTTCCCAAGATACCTAATCCAGTCTGAAGAAATGTCCTCAACCTTTATTCTGTCATAGCCTTTGGAATTCCATCTGAAATCTTCTTCCTGCATTTCACTGTCATTCGCCACAAACCCTCTTTCTACATAGTATTCCAAGTCATCCTCTTCATAAGTCCATTGATAATTCCGATAATTCTCCGTATTCTTCTTTTTCCATAAATCTTCCATATATTCATAGTCAAATAGTTTTTCCCAGTTTCTCCTTGCCAGGATGAAACTGTTTATATAATGTTCCGAAGAACTTGCCTGCAGGAGATATTTGACTTTTCCAAACGATGGACGAAGGTAATCCGACACAATATAGGTGCTTGTCATCTGTGTCCTGTCCTGATTATCTTCCAGCAGGGCAATATCATATGACACTTCTAAATAGATATGTTTTATGTCATGGTACTTCATGGCTTCCTTTATTAACACCAGGGACGCGTCCATACCCTGGCTGGAAGATCCCATATTAAATGTACTTGTACCAAAATATTGGTCTGCGATTTCCGGGACCAGAGACCTGTAAACCAGGGATGCGCCCACAAACAAAACATCTATATTGGACTCTTCCGTATACATATCATGCAGCATAAGCCTTGTATAAGATTTGGTATCGTCCACAATTAAATAGCGCAAAACTTCTGTCGTGGCTATATACAGGACAATTATACATAATATGGGTATCACTTTCTTCAAAATGCGTTTTTTCATTTTTACATAACCTCTGAAACGCAAAATGCATTTCGCTAAAATGACTGGTACATAAAAGTTGATGTATCATATCCCACACCATAAGTACCAAACAATACAACAGACACAATCATAAAATACCAGAACACCCATTTTAAAATAGCCGGAAATTTGGGAGCGGCACTTCCTGCACTATTATATTTTTCCTGAAAGGCTGAAAACAATAACATCACAATCGTTCCGAATATTATGAGTATTATACTTGTTTTCGGGATGGTTCTAATGTAATGCAGTAACGTCTGAAAATCAAATACATCTCCCCGGGCAAATATTTTTGTCAGGCACAGCCCTAACTTTCCTGGTCCGGCACAAATTATGAGATCTGCCAACAGCACAATCAAATATGTTCTGGCAACACAAACAACATGATATACTTTTGTTTTGAAAAATTTCAGTTTTGCTTTCTTCTGTTTCCAGAATTCTTCCGTACATAACGATATACAGATAATGACACCATAATAAATCCCCCACAAAATATACCCCCCCGACATGTCATGCCAGAGTCCTGTCAAAATCCATACTATCATGGTCCCCATTAAGGCAGGCACCAGTTTTCCCCAATACTTATTTTTCTTTTTTATTTCTCTCCCGATTCTTTTGCCCGACCGTGACATTACAAATCCATACATCACATAATCCCGGAACCATGTTCCAAGACTTATATGCCATCTGCGCCAGAATTCTGCAACTGTACACGAAAAATACGGGCGCTTAAAATTTTCCGGAATCATAATGCCAAATGTTTGTCCAATCCCCAGTACCATATCCGTGTATCCCGAAAAGTCCGCATATAGTTCAATGGAAAAACAGATCACGGCAAAAATAATCACTATGCCACTCTGACTTTCAATACTTCCAAATACTTCCCTTGTAACAGCGTTCAGCCGGTCAACCAAAATCAGTTTTTTGAATAGCCCCCAGATAAAACGTCTGATTCCCATCAGGATGCTGTCTGCCTGAAAGCTGTGCTTTTGAAAAAGTTCCTTATGTAGTTTATCATATCGATTAATAGGCCCCTGAATCACAGAAGGAAAAAAACAAAGAAACAACAGAAGTTTTGCAAAGTTTCTTTCCGGAGCATACCGCTTCCAGTGAATATCTATACAATATCCCATTGAAGCAAGTAAGAAAAACGATGCCCCAACCGGAACAGCCACATCCAGCCCCAGACCTAAATAACTTGTCTTAAAACATAACAGCATCATGATATGAACCAAAAGAACTGAGCGGAAAAATATATTTTTCCCATCTACCTTTACCACATGCCCAAATCCCCATAACACTGCGGCGCAGACAAACATGGCCACCGGTATGCGGTCTGCATATAGCATATAGAATGCCAGGCTTGTCGTCAGCAAAATATGCCATTGAAACTTTGGCACCATATAATATGCAGAAAGGGCAATCGCCCAAAAAAGAATAAAACCAAACGATATCAGCTGCATTTTATGTCCTTATTGTTCTCACTTTCCAAATTTTTATCGATTCCTTCTGTAAGTCTTTTATCTCACCCGCGGCAGTCTTTTCAAGGCACGGTCGGAATATAGTGGGATTTTCTACCACTTTGGTATTTTCATAGATACCTTTTTCCTGGCAGATGAAGAGTGTACATAATCATCACTGCTTTTTCTGCAATCATTATATAAAGCCATCGTAATGTTGTCAATGTGTTGACTCAGACAGCTGGGGCAAAACCTTTTGAAAGGTATTCTGGCTGGGCAAAAGCAGCCAGCGCCAGATCCATGCGGGTTCATTCAATTTTCAGGCGACTACATTGTGTCGTAGTTTGTTTCTAATGTTATATTTCCACAATTATGCTGACTAAAGTCAGCTAAAGACCATGCTAAAGCACCTGCCTACCACTCCTCAATCTGAAAGTAATCCTCCTCGTTGACCCGTCCCTGCATCTCTACATACCGCCGCATCACCTCCTGCTTCTCTTCCCCCACTGTACAACAAAAATATCCCCGCTCCCAGATATGCTGCCCATGATACATCTCCTTCAATTCCGGAAACGCCTCCTGTATCAAATGGGAAGACCGTCCTTTTAAATACTGCGCAATCTGGCTGGGAGCCAGATCCGTCGGACACGACAACAGCATATGTACATGATCGCTAACAACACTTCCCCTGACTATCTTTATCTTTTTTATACTACATCCCTGCTTCAGTAAATCACGCATTTTCTCTGCCACTCTTCCCCTCAGAATGTGCCTTCGCCCCTTCGTTATCCATACGAAATGGTACTGAATATCATATACCGTATGACTGCCGTTTCTATATTCTACCATATCCCTCTCCTTTTCCACAAATTATAACATATTTTTCCATTTCCCGAAACTACCACATCCAAATACCGCCTAAAGGCGGTAAAAAACACCCCACAGCACCGGCCCGGCCCGGCACACCCCGCCACATTTTGACCCACAGGGAAGGAGAT
>OFFK01000068.1_pt1 | contig 76898 bp, 67 predicted proteins | sample 1521361 | NCBI WGS metagenome assembly OFFK01 (sample SAMEA3504096, study PRJEB24116) | mouse gut metagenome | biome: mouse gut; feature: mouse-associated habitat; material: faeces | place: Denmark | collected 2011 | reverse complement strand
ACTTGCTTTTTCCATATATTTCTGTTAAGATACTAATGTTGTGTACAATAAAATACAAGCGTTGCACGCGCGGGTGTTGAGGAGGTGGCAAAATGGCGAAGTGTGATATTTGTGGGAAAGGCGTTCAGTTCGGTCATAATGTAAGCCATTCGAATAGAAAGACCAATGCAATGTGGAAAGCGAATGTCAAGCGGGTAAGGTGCAAGGTGAACGGCGCTTCTAAGAGGATGCATGTCTGCACCCGTTGCTTAAGGTCAGGCAATGTGGAGAGAGCGTAAGCTTTTTCGTACATTTGGCAAGAATGGAAGTTGGAAATTGACGTCAACGGAAAGAGGCTGTCGCTGCGGCAGCCTCTTTTAGTGCTTTTCAACGCGCCCGGTACGCCTCAATCCCCGCAGAAGCAATTGTATCCCACAAACAGCAGCAGGGCGATGATGATCAGGCCCACCAGCCGGTTGTGGGCGATCAGCATGATCAGCATGCCAATCGCTATGAGAAGAGCAACGAGTCCTATGATTTTCTTCATGATGCCTCAGACTTCGTGGTATCACTCTATCATATGCGCCCCGGGCGCGGAAAATGTCAATCCTCCGGCTCTTCCGCGGAATGCCCTTCTTCCACGGAATGCCCCTCTTCCGTTTCTTCCTCCGGGAACGCGATGTCCACCACCTCCGCGTCAGAGATTTCTTCCATCCCGTCTGACCCGTCCTTCCCGCCCTTCTTCTTGGACTTGGTGAACTTGTCCACCAGGTCGGGGATCATGTCCAGCACCTTGGTGACAGCGTCCTGGTTCTTGATGTTCACCAGCTTGACGGCATTGTCCTTTATGACCAGCACCGCGCTGGGGGTCATCTTGCCGCCCAGGCCTCCCGCGCCGGACGAGGAGCTCTTCTGTCCGTTGCTGCCTGCCCCTGCGCCTACGCCGAAGCTCACGTCCACCAAAGGCAGGATGATGGTATCGCCGATTTTTGTGGCCTCTCCCACCACTGTCTTGGTGGACAGCACCGTATCCATGCCTCTGAGCAATGACTCTACGACTCCCTGAAACTGATTTTCTCTTTCCTTCTCTGCCATCTTCTCCTCCATTCTCATGCCAGTTCATGCCCGACTTTTTTTGCCGTGCTTACCTGTATAAATTCTGTGTCTTCTTAGATGTTCCTGTCCGCACCGCTATGCGGCAGCGGGTTTCTTCCGCCCTGCTTTCAGCCTTCGCAGGAATATGCGCAGCTTTTTGTCCAGGACGAGCCTCAGGCCGTTTATCACGAACGTCCATACCAGTACGTGTCCGGCTATGTCGAACTCTCCCTCCAGCCTTTTCTCCTCGAAGTCGGGCGTAACGCACACTCCCGCCCCCAGCGGGGCGGACAGGATGCAGTAGGCGCCGTAGAGGTAGCCTGTGGTATCCGGAGAGCCTGTGCCGAAGAGCAGCCTTACTTTGACATGCTTTGGCCGGATGTCCTTGAGAATCCGGCCTGCCCGGGAAAAGGCGTGGGCGGCCAGCTGCTTTGTGTTTTCCTCCTGCAAAAGCTCCATATAATAGGATATATTCTTCCAGATTCTTTTTATTTTATCATATATATTATAGATTGTGTACTTTATCCCCTGAACTTTTTGAGAAATCTTTCCAAAGGGGCCGCCCTCCTGAGCGGTCTGCCCCTCGCCCTCTCCGCCGCTTCCGGCGGCAGGGTCGGCTTCTGATCCTATTTCCGGGGAACCTTCCGTATTGGGGCCGTTTGCGGCCTTTGCAGCATTGGGGACGGCTTCTGCGGGGACGGCTTCCGAATCAATTGCTTCCGGTTCCGCAGGTTCCGCCGCTTCCGGCTCCGAAGGCTTTGAGGAGTCCGCTTTCCGCAAAGCCTTTTTCCCTGAGGGGGAGCCTGTATCCGCCGAACCGCTGTCCGTCTCCTCCTGAACCGTCTTCTCCGGGGGGATTTTCATATCGAGCAGAGAAAACCACAGCGCCTTGGCCGTAAGCCGTCCGGGCGCAGGGTATCGGAACCGCACCCGCAGCAGGCCGCAGAGCCAGTTCACCTTCACGGAAAGCCGCAGGCCTTCCGCGTCTTTGCTGCCGGAGAGCCGGTAGGTGAAAGGAAAGAACAGAACCAGCGCAAGCCCCAGGAGCATCACCGCCAGCACTGCCAGAAGGACTATGCCGAGTATGGACAGAACCTTTAAAACGATCGCTAACATCGCAGATACTCCTTCAACGCGCAGTCGCCCCTGACCGCCAGGCATTCGGTTACGATTTCCTCCACCAGGGCAATGGCTTCCTCCCTGTTCTTCGCTATGCCTACCACATAGGGCGGGCATTTGCGGTAATAGGGCTGGCACAATTGTCTCGCCTCATAGACTTCCAGCTGATCGAACGGGTTGCGGGAAAGGGAAATCAGAAATACACTGGAAAAAAGGGGCTTGTTTTCCAGCTTTTTCTTTATTTTATCCAGTTTTTTCTTCTTAATGCCCTCACCCAGGTACAAATTCGGATGATATTCTAATAATACTTCTTGCTGCCCCATAGATTGCTCTTCTTCAGCTCCAGATACTCCTCGTATGCCTTTTCCAATATCTGCTTCTCATTCGCGAACTTCAGCAGATGATATGCCTCGTGGTACTTGTAATAGCCTGAATCCGAAAAAAATTCTTCCTTTTGTGGTTTGCTGTAATAACTGTCGGCCATCATCAGATACCAGTGCACTTCCTTCTCCACGATATCCTCGGGCACGTTGAACGTATACTCGCTCTTCCCGATATACTTTATGATGGTAGCCTTCGCTCCTGTTTCCTCCAGCACCTCCCGCAGGGCCGTGTCCTTGTAGTCCTCCCCCTGCTCCACGGTGCCTTTCGGCAGAACCCAGCCCTCGTACTTGTTCTTGTAGTTCTTGTACAAAAGCAGGATTTTTCCACGAAAAATTACCACACCACCACAGCTTGTTGCTTCCATCATTGCAATTCCTCCTGATTGGTGTGCCACTTGCTTGACTAGGAATAGTATAGTCCAATCTCCCCGGAAGTGCAATACTTATTTTTCGCGCGGCATTCTGCCGGAGGGCTATCTCCCATCGTTAAAATAGGCATCGAAGATCCGCTTGGCGATGGGAACCGCGTAATCCCCGCCGCTGCCGGCTCCCTCCACGATGATCGTGACGCAGATTTCAGGATTCTCCACCGGCGCGAAGCCGGTAAACCATGCATGGCTGTCCTCTTTGTCGTCATTGTATTCCGCGGAGCCTGTCTTTCCGGCGGCGGTGTAGCTTAAGCCGGAGAGCTTCCTGCCGGTGCCCTCCTCCACCACGGATTCCATCAGGCCCTTCAGGATTCCAGCCTCCTCCCCGGTCATCAGGCTCCCGTAGGCGGAGGGCTCGAAAACCTTCACGATCCGCCCCTCGTCATTCTCCACCCGGTCTACCGCATAGGGCTTCATGAGGATCCCGCCGTTGGCGATGGCGCTGGTGATCATGTTCAGGTGGAGGGGCGAAATCTGGGTCCTGCCCTGGCCGATGGAGGTCTGCATCAGCTCGTTCATGGACACCCTGTCCACCACATTGGCCTTGCTCTCCGAATAGGGGAAATCGACGGGAAGCGGCCTGTTGAACAGCAGCTCCTCCAGGGTCTCCTCGAAGCTCTGCTGCTCCAGATTGACCCCGATATTGGCAAAGGAGGAATTGCAGGATTTCGCGAAGGAGCTCTCGAAGCCCACCTGCCCGTGGGTCGTCCCATGGTAACAGTTGATGCGCCCTGTGCCGGAGCTGAAATACCCATTGCACTGATAGGAATAATCGTCGTAGGTATCGGGGTTCTCCCGGATGTATTCCAGCGCCGTCACGATTTTGAAGGTGGAGCCGGGTGGATATTGTCCCTGGGTCACACGGTTCAGCAATACGGAGCTGTCTTCATCCTCCACGATGGAATCCCAAATCGCTCCGATCTCATTGGGGTCGAAGCCCGGATGGGACACCATGGCCAGTATCTTCCCCGTGGCCACTTCCGTCACCACGATGGCTCCCTTGTAGATATTGAGCTGGTCGTCCGCCACCTGCTGGAGGTCCACGTCCAGGGTGGTATAGACGCTGTCGCCGGGATTCTTGATGCCGGCCAAATCGTTGGCCGCCTTGTTGGCCAAGGAGGTACTGGTGTTGATCAGGTAGTAGTTGGCCAGGGCCTCCACGCCTGTGCGGCCTTTGGTGGAATAGCCCACGGCATGGGCGAACAGCTTGCCGTAGGGATATATCCTGGTCTCTTCCTGGGAATCCTCTTCCCCCACGCCTTCATTCAGCCGGGTCTCGGCCAGGACATCCCCGTCCCTGGAGTAGATCGTGCCGCGGTAATTCCTGGACAGCAGAATCTCCTGCCTGGAATTGTAGCTGTTGTTGATCATCTCCTCCTCGCTGGTGGCCGTGAAATAGCTCAGATATCCGATCAGCGCAGCGAACAGCAGCCCGAAGAAGCAGCATGTGGCGATGATTTCAGGCCTGTTGGCGCTGTAGCGGGCGCTGCGGCTTTTTTTATGACTGGCCTTTTTCCCGGGCGCTGCCGGACGGCGTTTCTTTTCCTTTTCTGGCATTATGCCTGCCTCCCTCCTGCTGTAGCCTGATATAGATGCCCTGGATCAGGAAAAACATGATCATGGTGGTCATCACGGAGCTGCCTCCATAGCTGATGAAGGGCAGCGTGACGCCGGTCAGGGGAATCAGCTTGATGCCGCCCCCGATGGTCAGGAATATCTGGAAGATGTACATGATGCCGATTCCGTATACCACCAACTGGTAGAACCTGTCCCTGATCAGGGCCGACATCCGCATCATCTCCAGGAAACAGGCCACGGAAAGCAGGATGACGCAGATGCCGAAGGCCACCCCCAGCTCCTCGCATACGGAGGAAAAGATGAGATCCTTCTCCACAAAGGGAATCGCCGTGGGATTTCCCTTCAACAGCCCCATGCCGAACCAACTGCCGCTGCCGATGGCGAAAAGCGACTGGGTGATGGAATAGCCCTCCTTATCGATATAGCTCCAGGGATCGCGCCAGGTAAGGACCCTGTCCCTTACATGGCCGAAGAGCTTCAAAGCTCCCCAGGCCGCGCCGCTCCCACCCACTGCCCCGGCCAGCAGATAGAGATAATTCCGGGTGGCCGCAAATACTACAAACACGTAGCCCACAAAGAAGATCAGCGCGCTCCCCAGATCCTTCGACATCACCAAAATCACCACATGGGCCCCGGCAATGACAGCCGTCATGCCCACCCTGACTATGGAGGCATCCTCCCAGAGGGCAGCGGCCAGAAAGAAGACGAAGACGATCTTCACGAACTCCGAGGGCTGGAAGGTCAGGCCCCCTATGGTAAAGGAGATTTCCGCGCCGTAGGTGACCTCGCTGTAGAGCAGGACCATGCCCAGCATCACGATGCCCGCGATCCCGTATAACCAGGTCAGCTTCTTCAGGAAATGGATCTGGGACAGTATCCAGGGGATGAACAGGGACACCGCCAGGGACAACAGTACGATGATATACTGCCGCACCGCCTGGTTGAAGGAAATCCGTGAGATGACGCACAGTCCGGTTCCCATGAGCATGCACATATTGTTCAGCAGCAGCCGATTGGCCTTTTCATATATGACAGGAACCATGGCCACGGCAGCCAGAAGGAACACCTGTACGAACACATAGAAGAATACATACTCCATGTCTCCGCTGACCAGGGCTAGGTCCGTGAACATGAGCAGCTGAAGGAAGAACATGATGATGTTCTGTATCGTGTAAATGCCTGTGCTCCGGGGGGCGCCCTGCTTCCACGCCGTCCCTTCCACCAGGCAGGCAAAGCTGCACAGGGTATAGACCGCCATCAGCGCCGGTATGATATATCTGGAAAGCTCTGTGATATATTCCCGCATCTTTTTCCTTTCTCCATCCAATCGTAAATCTTTTCACACTGCGCCGCGCTTTTCGTGGGCGGTGGTGTAGTCCTTCAGCGGAAAGGGCATTCCCCGGAAAAAGGCGTCCAAAAGCCGCTTTACCTCCTCCGGGGATTCCAGGGTGAAGTCCATCCGCGGATCCACGCGTCTCTTCCAGCCGACAGGCTCCCGCTCCCCGGCATGCCCCTCTTTGGAAAGCTTCTCTTTCATGGAATGCCGCTCTTCCATGGAATGCTTCTCTTCCATATACAGCGAAAAGGGGACGCTGTTGTAGATGATGTTCATGCAGTGCCGACAGTCGATCAGAACCGGAAACTCCTTTCGGTATCTGTCCGTGAGGCTTACGATTTCCCTGTTTTCCTTCCCTTTCCCGCACTCTCCCGCAGTCCTGCGCAGACAGTTGGCCGTGACCATCATAGGAATCCGGCTGTATACGATTTTCTCGCAGGAGAGCTTTTCCGAAAGGCCCTTCCGGCAAAGCCCCTCCCAGAGATGCCTCTGGGCGGAGGCGTTCAGCTCATAGGGCAGACAGAAGCCTTCCGCCAGGGCGGACAACTCCTCCAGGGAGGAATCGTTCCACGCGTAGACGCCTGCATCCGTCCTGACAGACAGAGCGGCCTCTTCCACAGGGCGCAGACTTCCCCCTGAAACGCCCGCCTCCTTCTCCTCGGGATCCCCTTTCTCCCCGGGATGCTTTTTCTCCCCGGGATGCTTTTTCTCCCGTAGGAAGCCAAGTCCGTCCATGGAGCGGACCAGGAAGCCCCGGAAAAGGCCGCTCTCATGCACTTTCTCATATAATTCCTCCAGATATTCCCCGTCCATCTCCCGCAGGATATAGGGAAGCGCCGCGAACAATGCCCCGCTGCCAGAAAGGCCCCTGCAGATGTCCGCTATGTGGGGCCACTGCTCTGTGAGCAGGTCGCCGTCCACATAGATCCGCCAGGGAGCGTCCATGGGATTTGCGGCAATCCACTCTCCCAGCGCCTTAAGCTGCCCCATGGTGCGGACATAGAAAGCGTAGCTGCGGGGCGAGGGCTGTTGGGACCTGCCCTTCGATAGTTCGGCTTCCGAAGACAGGAGTGCAGTCCTCTCCCCCTGCCGGTTCTCCCGATATCCCCTTGCCCGGAGGATTTTCCGTTCCAGCTCTGCCACGGCCATCCTGCGCAGCTCATTGATCCGCTTCAGCGGGTAAAAGCTGTTCGGATCCATGGAAATCTCAGCCCCGTCCGCGCAAAAGGCGCTGTCCCCCAGACGGCAGAGCAGCTTCCGGACATTTTCCTCGGTGATGGGCTGCTTCTGGGCCTGCGCCACAGGCTCGCCCTCCGCGCCGGCGGACAGACGTCCCAGGGAGGGGCACTGCGTTTCCAGCGTTACCTTCGCGGGCCTGCCCACATGGAAAAAGGCCCTGACCGTCACAGGCAGCTTCAAATGGGCGTCCAGGTATCTCTCCCGTATCCGGCACAGCACCCGCTCATCGCTCTCCCGGTAGGCGGGGCTGTCGATGCTGACCATATCCCGGCCGTTTCGCCTGAAATAGTAACCGTCCTGAAGGCCGTCCCGCACATATAGGGAGGCCAGCTCCCGCCTGTCCTCCTCGCTGACCCGATATTCTTCCGCGGCCTCCCGCGGCCCCATCCTGCTCCTCAGCGCATAGTAATTGTCGATACAGCGTCTATAGATATCCGTCACACCGGCGGCATACTCCGGCCGCTTCATGCGCCCTTCTATCTTAAAGGAATCGATGCCCGCCTCTATCAGCTGGGGGATATGCTCGATAGTGCACATATCCTTCAGGCTCAGCGGATAGCATTCCTTACAGCCCTTCCCCTCGCTCACCGTATAGGGCAGGCGGCAGGGCTGGGCACAGCGGCCCCTGTTTCCGCTACGTCCCCCCAGGATGCTGCTGAACAGGCATTGTCCCGAATAGCAGTAGCACATGGCGCCGTGGACGAATGCCTCCACCTGGACGCTTGCCTCCTCCCGCATGGCGATGAGCTCCTCCAGGCCCAGCTCCCTGGCGGGGACAATGCGGCTTGCGCCCATATCCTTCAGCAGAGAGGCCCCCCACCGGGAGCAGATGGTCATCTGCGTGCTCACATGGAGCTTCAGCCCGGGGAACCGCTCCCGGATAAAGCGCAGCACCCCTAAGTCCTGGACGATCACCGCATCCAGCCCGGCCTCATATAGGGGGGCCAGGTAATCCTGGAGCAGCTTCATCTCCTGATTCTTCAGCAGCGTGTTCACGGTGAGATAGATCTTCCGCCCCAGGAGATGCCCATAGCGGATGCACTCCAAAAGCTCCTCCGTGGTAAAATTCTCGGCGTAGGCCCTGGCACCGAACTGGTTTCCGGCCAGGTAGACGGCGTCCGCGCCCGCGTGGACAGCCCCATAGAACCCGGCCGCGTTCCCGGCGGGCGAAAGCAGTTCGACTCTGTCATTCTTTTCCATAAAAAACTCCCCTGCGTCAACAGCCTGTAAGCTATAGCAGCCTATAATGAAAGAAGCTGTCCGGGATTCGGACAGCCCCCTATTACTTTTTCTTTAACTCTGTTTCCAGACGCACGATTTCTTTCTCACCCTCGTTCTGGGCCTTCTGGAGCGCCTTTACCTGCTCCTCCACGCCCTCCAGCTTGATCTGGGTGGAAATCAGCTCATGCCGCAGGTCGTACAGCTCCTTGTCCTTGGCCGCCAGATCCTCCTCCAGGGCGGATATCTGCTTCTTCGCCTTGAAATAGTCATCGGCAATGTTCAGCTGGAGCAGCACCCCCTGGGTATCCGCAGGCTGCCGTTTGAACCCGTCCAGCTTGCTGTACTCGTTTATCTTGTTGTTGATATAGGACGCCACCTTTTGCAGATATTCCTCACTTTCATAACCGCTCAGAGTGAATACCTTGCCGCCGATGATTACCTCTGTGTCTGTCTTGGAAGACGAAGCCATGCCCCCACCCCTTTTGTGAAAATATGTTTCCCTTTTTGTCCACTCACATTATATCTCATAATGGGGTGACAGGCAAGCATTAATTTCTCGTCCGCTTCGTTTCCGCTATACTGTGAAATCGAACGTTGCTGTTGTGTAGTCCTTAAATAAGATAGTCAGGGTATGACTGCCCTCAGGAATAGAGATGGAATGATCCATCACAGTGAGAATCAACACATTCCCCTCCAGGTCTCCTTCAGAGTCATAATGCGCATCAAATGCCAGCTTTTTATCGATTCCGCTGATTTGGGTTTCGTTAGTATCGCACAACCACTCTACAGTTTGGTTGAACACCACCTTAAGCGTCGCGCCATCGGAAGCCTTGAGGACCTCCACGCCTGTAATCATCGGCTTCTCTGTATCGTCCGGAGCCGGAGCCGTGTACTCGGGAATCTGCTTATAGCTGTAGAAAGACTCCCTGTTGTTCCGTTCGTCCTCCGACGCATAGCAGAACCATTGCCCCGCCTTCGCGCCCTTGACCGTTATATAATTCAGGCCGTATCCAATGGAGACCTTCGTGCCCTGGGCGTAGATCTGGGCGGGATCCTTGGGGGCGATCGTACCTTCTCCGTCCACCTGATCCTGGATCGCATAGTAAAGGCTTCCCGCTTCGTCAGAGTTGACGGTGACCTTTATCGTGTCCTCGTCTACCCACTCGATGTTTCTTGCATCCACCCTGGGCGCCTGCAGGTCAAGGTAGCAGCTTCCCTTTAACTGCGTACCGTCCTTCAGGGTGATCAGAATCGTATAGGTATTATTGCCCTTGGGGATGCTGCCCCTCTGCATATACACGCGGTAGATCCTGTTGTCCGAGGTCCTGACCTCCCCAAGCGTGGTCTCGTTCTGGGGACAGCTTATGTCAAACTGGTCCAGAGTCAGGCTTTCCGCAGTGGCAGTCTCCAGCTCTATCTCGAAGCCATACAGGAATTCGCCGTTCCACTGCTCCTCGGCGAACGCCTCTGCTCTTTTGATTGTGGTGGCCGTCTCCTCATGGACTTCGCTGGCAATGGAAAGGCTGTTTACCAATGTGGCCCTGTCCTCTGTATCGACAGCCATATAATACATGGTGTACGACACGCCCCCGGCCAGGCCGGAAACGGTAAAGCTGTTCTCATGCTGCCTCATCTCCGTTCTGACGCCATTGCCGATGAGTTCGGATTCTGTGGGCACGGATCCCCCTGCCGCCCGGGCCGGGCCGGACGCGTTTTCCCTCAGCATATAGTAAAAATACCCGGGTGCGTCCGAATTATAGGTGATCCCGGCCTCACCTGCGCTGGTGCGGACGGCGCCGATGCCCGAAATCTGCGGGCAGTCCGTCCTGTAGGTAAAGACCTTGGAAATCGTACTGCCATCGGGCAGCGTAATCTGGATATCGTAATCCTGATCCCTGTAGTAGGTCGTGGTCAGGTCATAGACCCTGTTATCGTTGGTGGACACGGACAGTATCGTCATATCGGAGCCGCCGCTGTTACATATGATGCTGAAGGCTTCCAGGGTGAGGGGCCGTTCCGTCTCCCGGCTCAGAGTGACCCTGATGCGGCCGGTGCCTGTGACTTCCACGCTCTGAATCTCAATGGCTTCTTTTTCCGGTTCTTTACCCGGCTCTTGTTCCGGCTCCGAAACATCGGGGGATTTCGGCGGCTCATTTTTCTGGGCCGGTGCCTGTGTCCGGGCCGCGATTACGGCAGCCTCGCTTCTGCCCTCTCTCCCCTCCTGCTTCCCATGTGTCTCATAATGCCGATAGGCGGCCAATATGTCCATGCCGAAGGCCTCCTGCAGGTCGCTGTATCTGTTAAGGTAATCCACCGGGTCGAAGTCCGTCCCGTTGTCCCTGTGCTCGAAAGCCCCATAGGTAAGATAGTGCTCCACATAGGCATCCCAGTCGTCCCCAAACGCCTCCTGGAGATCCGGATATTTCTCCCTGTATTCCACAAGGTCCAGCAGCCCATTCATGTTCCTACCTTCCGAGAGGCCGAAGGTCATGAAATGCTTCAGCAGAGCCGCCCTGTCATAACCGTATGTATCCCGGAGGTCCGGATAGTTCTCTACGTAATAGCGTTCATCAAAAACGTCCTCTATGCCTGCCCCTCTGCCGTTTGCCGCCTGGACATAATCGATGCTGGTCATCGCCAACACGCCAGCGGCCGCCACGATGGCAAGCCTCCTGCCCTTTCTCGCCGCCTTTGCCAATCTTTTCCTGACTGTCTCCGTCATTGCCCTGTTTTCCTTTCCTTCTTTAACCTTCTTCAAGAGCACTTTCGAGGTCATTGATTTCCTCGCATTCTACATTATCATAATGCTTTTTCGTCCTCGCGTCAAGTGATGGATCGGGCATTGGGATAAAGTCTTTCCGCCTCAGGCCAGGAACCTGTCCACGATCTGCTGCCTGTATTTCGGCGACAGGGAGGAGAAGAACGCGGAATACCCCGTCACCCGCACCACCAGGTCTGGATCGCTGGCCGGATCGGCGTGGGCCTTCAGCAGCCTCTCTTTGGTCAGGCAGTTCAGATTGATCAGCGTCCCTCCCATGTGGTTGTGGGCATGGATCAATGTCTCCAGCGCCTCCACGCCGCCCTCTTTGGTAATCATGGAGCTGTCCACGTCCAGGTGTAGAGGGGAGGAATTCCCGTAGCCCGGCTGGAGTCTGGCCACTGTATTGGCCTTCAGAGAAGGGGCAAAGGTATGCAGGCCGCTTGCGAACCCGGGATCCGGCTCATTGGAGTGGGAAATGGGCTCCCCCGCTTTTCGGCCGTTGGGCGTGGCCGGAAGGCACTCTCCGTACCTGACGATATCTCCGTGGGAGAACATGCCCGCCACCACCTTCAGATGATGCTTCGGGGTAGGCTCCTCCATGCACAGGCCCACGAACAGGTCGCGGATTCGCTCCGCCCACTTCATGGAAGGGGAATGGGGCGCCCCCAGCCTGTCTATGTTCTTCAGCATCAGCCGTATCCTCTCATATCCCTGGTAATCCGCTTCCAGAGCCGCATACAGTTCCGGATAGGTGAGTGCCTGCTCCGTCTCGATCCGCTGCCCCATGGCGGCAAAGGAATCCGCCACCGTGGCCAGGCCGATGCCGTCTATGTTCAGGTCCATGATGTCCACGCCGCCCTGGGCGCAGTTCAGCCCCCGCTCGATGGGCCCGTGCATGAACAGGTTCAACACGATTTCCGGCGTGTCCTGTGACACATGCTCATAATGCCAGTCGTACCCCTCCTTCACGCAGTCCACCATCACCTTCAGATGCCCGGCGAACAGCTCCCACAGCTTCTCCGTCCCCGGCTGTTCCATGCCCTTCATCTCCTCCATGGCGTGGCAGAGGGCCATGGGCATGCTGATCCTGGTCACGTCCTGCAGGGGGTATTCCACCCCGGGAATGGCCGTCCAGTTGCAGCCGCATTTCACCCGCATCCGGGCCAGCTCCCTGGGGAAGCCGTTCCTGGCGAATCCCTCCTCGCAGCCCTGGCTGCAGGAATAGCACACCCCTGTGCCGTCCTCCATGTTGTATTCCAGGGACCTGCGCAGAAGCGTCCCGTCCATCCCATCATGGACGCGGATCCCTACATTGGAAGGAATCTTCAGGTAATGCACCGCGTCCAGGATGAGGAAGCTGACCCTGCTGGTCAATTCCGCGTCTCCCGTGGGCGTCAGGCCGCCGATCTGGGAATAATGGGTATCGTTGAAGAACAGGCTGGCGAAATACCAGACGGCCTCCTCGTCCGTAAGGCCCAGCTTTTCCCTGTCCCTTTCATAATAAGGCCGGAACAGCTCGTCCATCTGCCCCAGTGCGCCTCCGGCGTAGTACATTCTGTCGATGCACTGGAAATGGGCCGTGAACTGGCAGGCCTGCCGCAGGGTGCGGGGCGGGTTCTCCAGGAGCCATGCATTGCAGTCCGTCACCTGGGCATAATGGGCCCGCAGCTCCTCCGATTCCGCCTCCTCCGCCATCTTCCCGGCGGCCTCCACATGCCGTCCGATCCATTCCAGGACTCCTAAGAGGAGCTGCTCCTCCCCCTCATAGAAGGCCGGATTCCCGTGGACATTCTTTTCCTTATAGAACCTCACCTTCTCCAGCAGCCCCTTCCACCCAAGCTCCAGTCCGATCGTCAGGTCGGGGCACAGATGGTTCATGCCGCCGCAGCCGTGCTGCAGGATATTGTATTTCTCATGGACGGGGTAGAGATGCTTCGGCCTGTTCTCCTCCCGCAATCCGATCTCCATCCACCGGGACAGGTTCCCCGGCCAGCAGGTGGCCAGGGCGCTGGCGGGATTGCAGTACACGGGCATCTCGTTCAGGATCTTCCTGAAGTTCTGGCCCAGAAGCTCCATGCCGTATACCATGCCGTCCTCCCGGGTGATGGGCTGGAACTGAAAATCCGGGAAATCGATGAAGCCGTGGTCATCTATGTCCAGATGCCCCAGATGCCGGATTTTCTCCTGATTAATCTGTATCTTGTCGCTGTGGAGCCTGTCTATCCGCTCCCGTATTTTTGCCGACAGAATTGTCTTCTCTATGTCAAGCATATGCTCCCTCCTTATCCTCTATATACCCTCGGAATCTCTAAGCCGCACTTCCAGGGCTCCATTTTCTGCCAAAAGATTCCGAAAGCCTATCTATCCGAACATCTGCTGATATTTTTTCAGTGATTCTCCATCCACTTCCCGGAAGGCTTTCTGGGCAAGGGGCTCCAGGAGCAGCTCCGCTTTCCCCACGCCCATCCTGTGGTAGCCCAGCAGCTCCACGTCGCGGATTCCGTTCTCCCACAGAAAATCTCTGATGAAAGGAAGCTCGCCCGCGTTCAGCTCCTCTATCACAGGAATCCGGATTTTGATCTCCTTCCCGGTTCCCGCAAGCCGAAGCAGGTTCTCTTTGATCCTCTGGTTGGACGCCCCTGTCAGCTCCCTGTGCACCTCTTCGTGAAAGGCCTTCACATCGTACAGGAAGAGATCCGTATAGGGCAGGATCCGCTCAAAAGACTCATAGGGCACATTCCCTGCGGTGTCCACCGCCGTGTGGACGCCCTTTTCCTTCAGCCGCCGGAGCATCTCTTCCAGGAAATCAGGACAGAGCATGCATTCCCCGCCGGAGAAGGTGACCCCGCCGCCGCTTTCCTGATAATAGGGCATATCCTCCAGCAGGTCTTCCAGCAGCTCCCCCGCCGTCATCTCGCATCCGATTCTGCTGAGGGCCTTTGCGTAACAGCCCCTGGCGCATTTTCCGCAGTCCAGGCAGTCCTCTCTGCGGTAGAGCAGCCCTGCCTCCGGGTCGGGCAGGAGACACAGCCCCGGGCAGTTCCGGATGCAGCTCCCGCAGCCGATGCATTTCTGCCTGTCGAAGGCGAGCTGGGGCCTGCGCTCATAGGACTCCGGATTGTGGCACCAAAGGCAGCGCAGATTACAGCCCTTGAAGAACACTGCCGTCCGCACCCCGGGCCCGTCAAATACGGAGAAGCGCTGTATGTTGAAAATCACTGCCGTCTTCTTCTCATCCAAGGGAAACACCTCTTCCAAGCACATGCTTCACTGCCCTCTCAAAATCCTCTTTCAGCAAATCCGCTCCCTCCAGCCCGATGTGCAGACGCACCAGGCCCTTCTTCATGGTCTCATTGTCCCGCTCCAGGTCGGCTCCCACCGGGGAGGCAAGGCTCTCATAGCCGCCCCAGCTGGGCCCTCTGTAGAAGAACTCCAGCGCCTCCACGATCCTGTGTATCTGCTCCCCGGGCAGGTCGAAGACCACGCTCATCAGCCCGCTGGCCCCCGTCATCTGCCGCTTCGCCAGCTCGTACTGAGGATGGGTGTCCCAGCAGGGGTAGATCACCTCTTTGACGATGTCCAGCTCCTGGAAATAGGCCGCCATCTCCAGGGCGTTCTTCATGTGCTGCGGCATCCTGACAGGCAGCGTCCGGATGCCGCGCAGCATCAGCCAGGAGTCGAAGGGGCTCATCACGGCCCCGAACAGCTCCCTCTCATTCTGGGCCATCTGCTCCACATCCTCCCTCCGGCCTACCACCACGCCGCCGATGATGTCGCTGTGGCCTCCCAGGTATTTGGAGGCGGAATGCACCACCATGTCAATGCCCATGGTCAGGGGCTTCTGGAAGATCGGCGTGGCGTAGGTATTGTCGATCACCGTTGCCGCATGGTGTTTTTTCGCGATTTCCGCAATCCTTTCCAGGTCCTGCACCAGGAAAAGGTATGTGGAGGGGCTCTCCAGGTAGATCAGATCCGTCTGTTCGCAGACCGCCGCTTCCAGCTCCTCCGGATCCGTGCCGCTGACGAAGGTGACCTTTATCCCGAACCGTTTCATGTACTCCGACAGGAAACGGCGGGCCGGGCCATAGATGCTCGCCGTTGCAACTACGTGGCTATCTTCTTTTATGTAATGCATCATGGCCGCGCTGATGGCTCCCATGCCGGAGGAGAAGCACTTCGCCGCCTCCCCCTGCTCCAGGGCGGCCACCTTCTGCTCCACCACCTCTGTGGTAGGGTTGGACACCCTGGTGTACGCGTACCTGCCCTCCAGCCCGCCTTCGTTCCCCTCGCAGTCAACGAACAGCGAGGTCTGGAAGATGGGCGTGTTCACCGCCCCGTGGAACCTGGCCGGGTCCTCCCCATAGTGGGTACAAATCTCTTCCGCTCTCATTTTGGCACCTCTCTTTTGTCCTGTTATTCCTTCACCGCTCCCGCGATGTTTTCCACGAAAATCTCCTTCATGAAGCTGAAAAGAAGGATGGCGGGAGCCATGGCGATCAGCGTCCCCGCCGCCACGTTCCCCCAGTTGATGTCATATTTTCCGATCATGGAATATATGGCCACCGTCAGCGTCTTCCTGGCGTTGGCGTTGATGTACAGCACGGAGGTGTACACATCGTTCCAGCAGGCCAGGAAGACGAAAATGAACACGGAGAACAGCCCCGCCTTTGCCAGAGGCATCACGATCAGGAAAAATGTCTTCACCCTGCCGCAGCCGTCCAGCAGCGCCGACTCCTCCAGCGCCTTCGGAATCCCCTTCATGAATCCGATCAGCAGTATGGTGCCGAAGGGAATCTGGCCTCCCGCCAGGATCAAAATCACCGTGGACAGCCTGTCCACCATCCCCAGCCTCGTCATCAGGATATAGAGGGGCGCGAACCCCACCGCGCTGGGAAGCATCTGGGTCATCATGAAGATCATGAAGACCGCAGGCTTGGACTTGAATTCCATCCTGGAAAGGATGTAGGAGGACATTCCCGCAATCAATACCACCAGGCACGCTCCCGCCAGGGCCACCGTCAGGCTGTTGCAGATATACCTTCCAAAATCCCCCATCTGTATCACTTCCCTGTAGTTGCCAAGCGTCGCCTCCCTGGGGAGATAACGCACGGGAAATTCATACAGCTCCCTGCTCCCCTTCAGTGAAGTCAGCAGGAGCCACAGAAACGGGAACACCGTAAATACGAAGAACAGCGCCAACAGGACATACCTGCCTGCCAGCGGAAAGATATTTCCCCTCTTCCCCATCATTCGTCACCGCCTTTCAGAGTATTGGTGCACGCCAGATAGATGCCCGTAAAGACCAGGGTCACCAGCCACAATACCACGCCTGCCGCCGATACCATGCCGTAGTCGTTCCCCTTGATCACCTCCGTCATGATATAGCTGGAGGCGATATGGCTGCTGCCCGCGGGCCCGCCCTGTGTCATGCCGAAGATCAGGTCAGGCGCGTTCATGGTCTGCACCGCCCGCATCAGCACCATCAGCAGCAATATGACCCGGATGGAGGGAAGGGTAATATAGAAGAACTTCGTAAGGGGCCCGGCCCCGTCTATGGCCGCCGCCTCATACATCTCCTGGGGGATGGTCTTTAAGGCCGCCATGGTAATGATGGCAAAAAAAGCCATTCCTGTCCATACCTTGGCCACCATGACGCTGCCCAGGGCATAGTCCGGGTTGGACAGGAACCCTACCTGCTGCTCCACGATTTCCAGGCGTATCAGGATATCGTTGATGACGCCGTTGCTCCCGTTGAACATCCACTTCCACATGATGCCTACCATGAAGCCCGACAGCGCCCAGGGCATGAACACCACACATTCGTAGAACTTCTTACCCCGGAAGGGCTTTTGCAGCAGCAGGGCGATGCCGAAGCCCAGGACGAACTCCAGGGCCACGCAGCCCACCACCCACACCAGCGTGTTCTTCCAGGTTCCCAGATATGTAATGTTGGAGAACAGTCTGCGGAAGTTCTCCAGGCCGTTGAACTCCCTGCTGAAGATGTTGTAGGCCTTCACGTCCTGGAAAGCCATCACCACGCCGTCTACAGCAGGGTAATACAGCATCACCAGAATCATGAACAGCCCAGGCAGAAGGAACAGAGCGATGAACCATCTGTCCCGGGCCTTCTTTGACAATTTGATTTTCTTGTTATGCATCTGTCCGATCCTTTCTCCTGACGTCAAAAGGCTGCCCGAAGCCGTAACCAGCCCGGACAGCCTCCTCGTCGGATTGCCTGTGCCTGTCTTACTGGGCGAACCTCTCCTTCACCCATTCGCTGTCCTGCGACCAGCTATAGAAGGATGCAAGGGCCTCGGCGCATTCCTCGGGCGTGGTCTGCCCCAGGAGCATGGCCTGCACTGCCGGATCCGCTGCCGGGCCGAACTGGTTGAGCTGCTCCAGCTCTTCCTCGGTGGCGAACCTGTTCTCGCCGCCGTCCACATACCCCACATAGGAATCCGGGTCTGCCGCCATATCGATATAGCATCCGTAATACCCCTCGCTGAAGAAGGGATCCTCCTGGGCCGTGGTGTGGATGGGAATGTTCCCGTTCTTCTTACAGAAGGTGGTGTTCCCCTCCACGCTGGAGAGCGCCTTAATCACTTCCCAGGCCGCCTCCTTGTTCTGGGAGCTGGACGCGATGCCCCAGCCCGCGAATCCCGCGGGGAAGAGCGCCCGGCCGCTGGGGCCTACCGGAAGGGGCGCAACGTCCCAGGTGCCTTCCTCCATATACTCCTCGCAGGTGGCGATGACCTCCGGATCCTGGATCAGCATAGCCGTGGTGCCGGAATAGAAGGCCTCCACCATCTCCGCATAGCCCCAGGCGATGGAATCCGGATGGGAGCCGTCCTCGTAGAGCTTCTTATAGAAATTCATGGCCTCCGCCGCCTCGGGCTGGAGGTATACGCTCCTGCTGTCCCTGGAGATGAAGGGAACCGCGATGTCCACCTTCTCCGGATCCGCAAAGGAAAGAATCGTCATCTGCAGGAAGCCGGTGGTGCCTGCACCGCCCCGGAAGGAATAGCCGTAGCGGTTCTGGGAAGGATCCGTCAGCTCCACTGCCGTATTGTAAAGCTCCTCCCAGGTCCCGGGAACAGAGAGGTTCTTCTCCTCGAACCAGTCCTTCCGATAGAACAGGGCCCTCTCGTACACGCCATAGGGGATGGAGTACACATTTCCGTCATAGGAGGTGAGCTGGGCCTTCAGGAATTCGCTTACGCTGCCCCAATCCTCCCAGCCCTCCACATAGGAATTCAAAGGCTCGATGAATCCGTTGGAGATGTGGGTCACCGGCACGGAGTCCACCTCCACGATATCGATGCCCTGCCCGCTCTGGAGCATGGTGGAGATCTTCTGCTGTGCCTGATCCGCCGGAGGCGAGATGATCTCCAGTTCTATATTGAGGTCCGCCACCAGCTCCTGGATCAGGGCGTCTCTGGAGGGATTCCCCAGGTAGGTCACCATAGTGAGCTTTGTTTTTTCCGTGGAGCCGGAAGCGCCGGCATCCGCTCCCTCATCGGCCCTGCTTTCATCCGCCGTGGATTCCGCGCTGCTGTCCTGTGCGCTGTCCGGCGTACCTGCGGCATCATCGCCGCCGCATCCTGTCAGCAGAGCGGATACTGTCATTATTGCCGCCAGAAACACAGCGGCCACCCTGCCTTTTTTTCTTCTTGCCATTTCATAGTCCTCCTTTTTGTTCTGGTATCCTTACCGTCTGCCTCCAAGCTTGGCTACGAGGCCATTATAGCAAAGTGATGCCGGGTGTGGAAATATATATTTTTCACCTCATATGTGGAAAAATGTCAGATTTTCTGCCAAAACTGTGATAAAATTCCTCTTTATGCACATTATGTCCTATAGTATAATAATGGCACACGGAAATGTTCTGGATATAGCATGGAAGAAGGGCATTTCAAGGAAAAAATAGACAAAAAAGGAAATACTGCCATGAAGCTTATCCGTTCCCCCTGGAAACACTATCTCTACCACACAAGGCTGATGCACAAATTCCTCTTTCTCCTAATCGTGCTGCTGCTGGTGGAAATCGCCGTGTCGAATTTCTTCTTCCAAAATAATGCGAAGAACCTGCTGACCAAAGAAATCCAGGCCACGTCCAAACAGTTCATCGAGCAATACATGGACAATATCGACTACAGGCTCACCAAATTCAGGACGATTCTGAACAATCTGAGCGGCGACCGGCAGATTAGGCAGGTCTTGGCGAATCCATCGCCCACACAGGCAGACATGGAACAGGCGGATGCGCAGATCCGCCAGATTCTGAACAACCAGTTCCCCTACGGCCTCTATGGACTCACCTTCTATGCGCTGAAACATCCGTCAGACTACAGGAGCACCTTCATAAAGCCCCTGGACCAGGAGCAGGCACAGTGGAAGGACCATCTGGAGAGCAGCGATTTCGACCATTTCTTCCTGCATGAGGAGGGCCGCTATTCCGTAAAGCTCCTCTCCGTCCTGAAGCCAGTCTATTCCCCGGACGGTTCGGAGGTCACCGGCGTCATCAAGCTGAGCCTCTTTCCGGAAAAAGTCTTCAAGCCGGTCAAAAGCGTGGACGGGAAGACCTTCCACCAGGTCTTCATAATGGACAACAGGGGAAACTACATCTATGGGGAGGAATTCCCTGAAATGGAAGAATATTTCCGCTTTTTCCATGAGAATTACGACATCATCTACAACGGCTACCCTGTGGCGGATTACCAGGGGCAGGACGGAATCTATCTGACCAGCTCCAACTCCGCCTCCGGCTTTCGCAGCGTCTGCTACCTGGCATCGGCCAGCTCTATGGAGAGCATCGAAAAGCTGAAGCAGACATTGATTACGGGAAATCTGGTGCTGACGTTCATCACGCTGATTATCGGCTTCCTGCTCTCCGGCAGCATAGACAGGCGCTTTTCCATCGTCCTGGGCAAAATAAAGGAGGTCAGCCGGGGGAATATGAAGATTTCCGCTTCTGACCTGGGCAGCGATGAGATCGGTATCTTCGATGCCTCCTTCACCGACATGGTGAATCAGGTGAACCGGCTGATAGAGCGCAACTACGTGGCTGAGATCCGGAAGAAGGAAGCGGAGTTCATGGCCCTCCAGGCCCAAATCAACCCCCATTTCCTGTTCAACTCCCTGGAGATTGTCAACTCTCTGATCGAGGTAGAGCGATATCAGACGGCCTGTGAGGTCAACGCCAGGCTCTCCGACCTGCTCCGTTACAGCATCAACCACAATTCTTCCGGCACCGTCACCCTGGCGGAAGAGATTGCCTATATGAACAATTATGTCTATATCCAGCAGATCCGGTTCGAGAATAAGTTCTCCTTCCGGACAGATATCGATGAGCGATGCCTGGGCTGCCATATCGTCAAGCTGGTGTTCCAGCCGTTCATCGAGAACAGCATCCAGCATGGTCTGCGCGGCATCCATTCCGGCGGCTCCATACGGTTCTCCGTCAGGATGGAGGGCGAAAACCTCCTGATATCCATCGAGGACAATGGAAAGGGCATGGAGACGGAGAAATACGCCGGTCTTATGGCACACCTGGACAAAGAGGACATCGATGATTTTCAGAAACAGAACGAAAGCATCGGAATCCTGAACATCCATTATCGGCTGAAGCTGAAGTTCGGCGCCGCCTACCGGCTGTCCATCACCACGAAAGAAGGACAGGGCATGTGCACGCGGCTCCTGGTTCCACGCATATGAGAGGTATCTTCATGAAACTATTGATTGCAGACGACGAGACGCTGATTCGGGAAGCCATTCTTGCCAGGCTGAAAAAAGGGAACTATGCCTTCGACGAAATCTTCCTGGCCGCGGACGGCCTGGAGGCATGGGACATCGCCCGGAGGGAGCGCCCTGAAATCATCATCACTGACGTACAGATGGACGGCATGACAGGGCTCAGCCTAATCCAGAGCTGCCAAAATGCCCATATCCCGGCTTCCATCATCGTGATCAGCGGCTACGCGGAGTTCGAATATGTACAGGACGCCATGTACCATGACGCCTGCTGCTATCTCCTGAAGCCGATCACACAGGAATCCCTGTTCGATGCCCTGGAGAAAGCTCTGGCAAAACAGGCCGAGCACGCCCGGCTGTCCAGGCTGCAGAACGATACTGCGAATCCGTCTTCCGACATCCTGCTCACAAAGCACGGCTCTCCCCAGGAGCCGGAGTCTCCCCTGTCCGTGACGGAGCAGGCCCGGAGATATCTCACGGAGCATTACAGGGAGCCGGTCTCCATCGAGACCCTTGCGGAATATCTCCATCTGAATCCCCGGTATTTCTCCACCCTATTCAAAAAGAAGGAAGGCGTCTCCCCGCTGGATTACCTCACCAGGATACGCATGGAGGCCGCCAAAGACCTGCTGCGGGATACGGACATCCCCGCCTCGGAGGTCTCCTACCTTGTGGGCTACGAGGATCCCCGGTATTTCTATAAGGTGTTCAAAAAATATACAGGGCAGACTCCCACGAATTTCCGAAGCTGAAACCAGGTCTCTGTGTGCGCGGCCTCTTTCGCCGCCGTCATCCTGTGCACAGAAAACGCCGCCAGATCTGCTCGGCGCACCATCTAAGGTCGATGGCCTCCACCGCGTCCTCGGTGACGATGCTCTCCTGCTTATACAGGATGCCGTCCACCATATATTCCACCTTCCCCACTACGCTCCCCGCCTCCACAGGGGCTGTCAGGGAGTCCTTCATGCTGTACCTTACCTGAATCTTCTCGTCCGGGCGCAGGAGCAGCCCGTCCAGGCCCCCGCCGCCCTCTTCCGCAGCCGCTTCGCCCTGGCCGGGGCCGCCATTCTGGCCCTCTGTCCTTCCGGAAATCACTACGTCCGTGTAGGCTATGGCGTTCAGGAGATCCGTCCGACCGTTCTGCACGGGAATGGGCTTCAGCCTGCTTTCGTCAAAGGCCACTCCCTGGTCGGAAAAGCTCCTGTAAAAATAATTGTCGATGCCGTACTGCATGAGCTTGCGGGTATCCGTCCATTTATATCCCTTGTTGTTCGGCCAGCCGCAGGCCAGCAGCGCCACCACGAAGGTCCTGCCGTCCCGCTCCAGCGCGCCCACGTAGCAGTATCCGGCCTTGTTGGTGAAGCCGGTCTTCCCGGTGAGGGCCCCGTCCATCATGGTGAGGAAGGCATTGTGGTTGGTGCAGGAGAAGCTGCGCCCATTGGCGGAAAAGCCGTAGCTCGGGGCCCTTGTGATGTCCAGGAACTCCTGTCTCTTGGGCGACTGCCTGATGCAGTATGCCAATATCCCGGCCAGCTCCCTGGCCGTGGTGCAGTGCTCCTTCTGCACCGTGCTGCCGTCCGCAAGCCTAAGCGTCTCGGTGGCGTCCAGGCCGTTGGGCGTGATGAACCAGGTGTCCTCACAGCCCAGTTCTGCCGCCTTCCTGTTCATCAGGGCAGCGAAGGCCGCCACGGCCGCCTTGCTCTCCTCCGCCGTATATTCGGCGGTGTCCTTTTCCCGAAGCTGCTCCGGCAGATGCTGCTTGCCTATGTATTCGGCCAGGGCCACCGCCGTATCGTTATGGGACTCCAGCATCAGGGAGTGCAGCAGGTCGCGGACGGTATACTGCTCCCCCTTTTGTATGTACAGCTTGACCTTGGGCATGCTGGCGGCATAGGCGGACACGGTGAGGGTCTCGTCGGGGGAGGCGTTCTCCAGGACCAGGATGCAGGTCATGATCTTCGTGGTGCTGGCCATGGCCATGACGGCCTCCTCGTTCTTGCCGTAGAGCACCCGCCCGGAATCGGCGTCCATCAGGACCGCGGCGGTGGCGTACAGCTCCCCGGGGGCGCCCTCCGCCGCGTCCGCCCGAAGGCCCATGTCTGAGAGCAGCAGGCAGCAGGCGCAGAAAAAGCCTCCTATTATTTTCTTCATCCGCATTTTCATGGTCTTACTTCCAATGGGATTTTTAATAATATATGAGGCTTTGTTTCCGTTTTATGTTTGTAGGCATGGCCCAATCTCAGACATCCAGCTGGAGCTGCACCTCAGCCTCGGCCTGCTGCTTGAACTCCTCTATCTGGACAGGGTTCAGCTCCGGCAGCTCCTCCAGCTTCCCCACGCCGAAGCAGCGCAGGAACTGTTCCGTGGTGCCGAAGAGCAGGGGCCTGCCCGGCGCGTCCAGCCTCCCCAGCTCCGCGATCAGGTCGTATTCCAGCAGCTTGTTGATGGCATGGTCGCAGTTGACGCCCCTGACCCGCTCTATCTCCGCCCTGGTCACGGGCTGCTTGTAGGCGATGATGGAGAGGGTCTCCAGCACCGTATCGGTGAGGCTCATCTTCTTCGGCACCTTGGCAATCTTCACCAGATATTCGTACATGTCCTCCTTGGTGCACAGCTGGACGGAATCCTCGAACCGCACCAGCGTGATGCCCCTGTCTTCCCTGGCATAGCGCTCCTCCATGCCTTTCAGGATATCCTTCAGCGTCTTCACGTCCTCTTCTATCACATCGGCCAGGCGGCCGATCTCCACGGATTCCCCCATGGTGAACAGCACCGCCTCGATGACCGCTTCCGCTCTCTTCCTCTTCATTCCCGCCGCTCCTTCCTGTCCCGGACATTGCCGGATGCCCTGCAGGGATCTGCGCCGCACGGGCGAAATCCTCCGCCCCGGCTAGGCCGGAACCGGCATCCACGTTATCATGATATCGTCAAAAAGATTTTCCTGATTGATGGAAATCCGTCCCGTCTTCATCAACTCCAGGACGATCAGGAAGGTGACGATAATCTCCATCTTGCTGGCCTGCTTCTCCAGGAGCCTCCGGAAGCTGAAATGTCTGTGTTCCCGGGCGTAGGCCTCCACATAGAGGAGCTTCACGTCCATATCGATCTCCTCCTTTTCGATATTGCCGTAACGGCTCCGGATGGGGTCGATTTTCTCCTCCTGACGGCGGATGATCGTCTTGAAGATCTCATGCAGACGGCTCAGCGTCATATCTCCTATAAGCTGGTCGTAGTCCAGCGGGGGCTTGTACAATGCCACCTCCGGCGGGAGCTTCTGCTCCCGGTACAGGTTCTTGGCCGCGTCCACCTGGCGGTCCCGCAGCTCCAGGGACATATATTTATAGAGCTTGTACTCCAATAGCTTCTGCACCAGCTCGGCCCTGGGGTCTTCCTCCTCGCCCTCCTCGTCCACTTCCTTGGGCAGCAGCATCCTGCACTTGATGTCAATCAGGGTAGCCGCCATCACCAGGAACTCGCTCATCACGTTCATGTCGTTGGTCTCCATCTGCCTGATGTAGTCCAGATACTGCGCCGTGATTTCCACGATGGGGATATCATAGATGTCAATCTTATTCTTTTCTATCAGATGAAGCAGAAGGTCCAGGGGGCCTTCGAAGGCTTCCAGCTTTATCGGTATCGCCATTGTCTCCTCGCTTCGGGGCGCTATTCTTCCCGGAAGGCTTATTTGTGGAAAGCATCTCTTCCGTTTCGGGCCTAGAGTATTATTTTACCCCTTTTGCCCCGGCTTTTCAAGAAAGAACATCTGTTTCCCCCGGCCGGAAATCCAGCACCCACAGCTCCCCCGGATTGAAGGCGCGCACGGGGATGGTGTGGCTCCCCAGGCCCCTTCCCAGCACCATGACGGACGCCCCTTCCCCGAAGATACCTCCGTCGTATTTTGGAAAGAAATGCCAGGCGGGGGAAAGCACGCCCTTGCCCCAGAGCGGCACTCTTGCCACGCCTCCGTGCACATGTCCGGACAGCGTCAGATCCGCGCCCCAGGCGGCGTACTGGGGAAAGTAGTCCGGATTGTGGGCCAGCAGCACTGTGTAGGCATCTGCCGGAGCCTGTCCCAAAATGCGGGGGAGATAGTCCGGCGGCATCTGCACGGTCCTGAAACGCCTGTAATATTCCATGTCGATTTCAGCGCCGTAGACGGCGAGGCCATATTCCGGTAGATCCACATGGCTGTTCAACATGGGCTCCACGCCGATCCTCTTTAGGGCTTTCCTATATTGCTTTGCCATTTTTCCGTAGTGCCTGGAGGACAGCCTCAGGCGCTGCTCATGGTTCCCGTTGGCATAGTAGACGGGGTATTCCCGGACCAGATTCTCCAGGAGCTGCACCGCGGGCTCCAGCGGCGCCTTGGTATTGGCTGTGACCAGGTCGCCCGCTATCAGGATGAAATCCGGCTTCTGCCCGCGGATTGCCGCCAGAAGCCTTTCGTTCCCTTTTCCGTAGCATTTATTGTGCAGATCCGTCAGGAGGACGGCCCTGCAGCCGCGCCTGATCCGCGGATCCGTCAGGGTATGCTTTCGGATGACGAAGCGGTTCGTGTCGTAGAGCATCACCCAGAGCAGCGCCAATGCCGCTGCCGCGATGATAGTGAACAAAATATCTGTCATGGAGTTCCTTCCTATCTTTCTATGTGTCTGCGGGATGGCCGGGGAGCACCCTGGCCATCCTGCCCGATCCATTCATGCATTCATGATACCAGATGGTCATAACAGGAAAAAGCCGAATATTTTCCTCAGATAATCCGGGTAGCCGGCCTTTTCGATATCTTCCGTAAACAGGATGGGGATGCTGCCGATCTCGCTTCCGTTCAGCAGGTAACGGGCCCTGCCCGCCTCTGTCCCCTGTTCCACCGGCGCCCGCACCGTCTCCGGCAGCTCCAGCACCTTCTCCACCGCACCCAGGTCGTTGCCCGCGATGTCCAGATGGCGGAATTCTCCCTGATACGCGATTCCCGCCTCGTCCGCCTTCCCGCCCTCCACGGGCAGCGCGGGAAGAGGGTCCTGGTTTCCGTCTATGTACAGATTGCACACGCTGAAGCCATAGGTGAGGAGGGCCTGCGCGTCCCCGAAGCGCGTCTTGTAGTCCGGCGCGCCCATCACCACCGCTATCAGGTCGATGCCGTCCTTGGACGCCGTGGCGGAGAAGCAGTATTTGGCTTTCGACGTAGAACCCGTCTTCAAACCTGTGGTCCACTGGTACTGCTTCAGCAGCTTGTTGGTGCTGCTCAGGGTAAAGGTCGATGTGCCCTGTCTGGTCTCGTGGGTGATGTCCTCCATCCAGATGGTGGTATACCGGAAGATGTCAGGATACTTCACGGTCAGCTCCCTGGACATAATCGCCACGTCCTTCGCGGAGGTGTAATGATTGTCTGAGTCGCTCAGGCCGCAGCAGTCCTCGAAATGGGTGTCCACCATGCCCAATTCTGCGGCCTTCTCGTTCATCAGGGCCACGAAAGCCTCCTCGCTGCCCGCTATGTGCTCCGCCACCGCCACGCTGGCGTCATTGCCCGAGGAGATCGCGATGCATTTAATCATGGTGTCCAGGGTCTGGGTCTCCCCCTGCGCCAGATATACCTGGGAGCCGCCCATGGAACTGGCATGCTCGCTGGTGATCACCTGGTCCGTCAGGCTTATCCTGCCGCTGTCGATGGCTTCGAAGGTGAGCAGGAGCGTCATGATCTTCGTAATGCTGGCTGGGCTTCTCCGCTCCGTGGAGCTCTGCTCGTAGATCACCTCGCCGGTAGAGCTCTCTATCAGGATGACGGACGGGGAAGATATCGCCACATTGGCGCTTACGGGCAGCATCGCCGAGAAAAACAGCGTAAGGGAAAGAAACGCCGCTGCCAGAGATTTCCTTCTCAACATAAAATGCCACACTCCATATTCCATATCTTTGTCAATAGGATATGAAGCTGGAGGCGGATATATGCCAAATGGCCCAAAATCGTGGCAGGGCCCAGGCCCACCGGGCGTATGCGGATACAAAATCCCCAGCCTTTGCGGGCTGGGGATAAGCTGGTTAGTTATATTTGCGCTTCCTGGCGGCTTCAGACTTCTTCTTGCGTCTTACGCTCGGCTTCTCGTAATGCTCACGCTTGCGAATCTCCTGCTGGATTCCAGCTTTCGCACAACTTCTCTTGAAACGGCGCAATGCGCTGTCCAATGTTTCGTTTTCTTTTACGATTACGTTCGACATGTCCACCCGACCCTCCCTTCAGTCCCTCAAGCAACATGACTGATTGGGTTATTTTTTATGTATCGCATATAGCCCATACACAAGTTTTATTATATCATAAATGCTGTATACGTCAACAGTTTTTTACAGTTTTTAGCATAAAAATTTTTCAGGGCCCTTCAGACCGGCCGATCGCCCCGGGAATCCTCAGGAAAACACAGCGTAATGCGAAGCGCCCCGCCCTCCAGGCCGGCTTCGGCATCCCCGCCCATTTTCCGCATCAGCTCCCTGACGATGAACAGCCCCAGGCCGGAGGAGCCTTTCCGCCGGGAGGGGTCGCTTTTATAGAACCTGTCGAAGAGCCGCTCCGGATTGGGAAGGCTCTCCTCTGAAACGGGATTCTCGAAGGATATCCGGTTCCCTGTCTGGACAATGGAGAGCCTGCCCGCACCGTGCACCAGTGCGTTTGTGATCAGGTTCAGGAACACGCGCCGCAGGGCCTCCTGGTCTGCCATGACCCGAAAGCTTTCCGTATCGAATCTCACTTCAGGAGCCGTGCCCGCCTCCTGGAACCTGGCGTACAGGCCCAGCAGGCATTCGCCCAGGAGGGGCAGCGCCTGGAGGCTCTCCACGGACAGCCGGAAATCCTCTCCCGTGACCTTCGTATACAGGAACAGTTCCTCCAGCATGTCCTCCAGCTCCCGCAGCCGCCTCTCCACGGCATCCAGGTAATGCTGCCGCTTTTCGGTGTCTGAGCACTCCTGGGCCAGTTGGACGTACCCGAACGCCCCGGTGAGGGGCGTCCGGATATCGTGGGCCAGGCTGGTGATGTCCTGTTTGAGCCGCTTCTCGGCCTGGTCGTACTGAAGATAGTCCCTGTCCCTGGCCTGCAGGACATGGTTCAGCATCCGGCAGAGGCCCAGCAGGGGCTTGCAGCGGCTGTTCAGTGTCAGCTCTATATGGCTCCCCGCCGCCACTTCCTCCAGCTGCCAGTAGAGGGATTTCAGCTCAGCCCTGTAACGGATACATGCGAACCCCAGACAGAGACACAGCACGCAGACAACCGCCAGAATAATCTCCATGTCACCCCTTGCCCTTTCCTTCCTCGGCCTCAGCCTTCTTTCTCTGTCCTCGGCTTTCTTTCCTTCTCAGCCTCAGATATCGCGCTTCCTGACGGCCACCACTGACGCGGCAGAGTAAAGCGCCAGGAACGCAAGCCCCACAGCCGCCCCTCTCAGGTCTCCCACAGACGCATAGGAGGAGGGCCCATAGGTCAGATTATAATAGATGGTATACTCCACCCAGCCGCCCAGATGGAACTGGCTGGTGATACTGTGGAGCAGCATCACAATCAGGCCGCTGCCGCCAAACACGGCCCCCAGTACACCTATGGTAGTGCTCCGGCTCAGCACGCAGAGCAGGATGATCAAAGCGGCGAAGCCCGTGGTCAGCACCCAGGCCCATCCCAGATAGAACAGGGTGGCCCTCCAGTCGGATGCGGGGACCATATGCCGGAATAGCTGATTCATCAGCATATTGAACGCGAAGCCGAGCGCCAGATACAGGAAATTCAGGATGCCCGCCGCCATCAGCTTGCTGCCGATATAGACCTGGCGCTGCCTGTGCAGGCTCATGATGTTCTTCATGAAGCCTCCCTGATAATCCCCGCATACCAGCAATGCCACCGCAACGCCGAAGATGAGGCTGTACATCCCGCCGTCCATGCCGCTTTCCCGGAACATCGCCAGGACATCCGCCTCCGCCAGCAGGGCCCTGCCCTCCTCCAGCTCGTTGTGCACCAGCATCCCCAGCTTCAGCGCGGTCTCCTGCCCCTTGGGCGTAGCCATCAGCCAGACCATCAGGTAGCTTAAGAAAATGACCCCCAGGAGGCACCCAAAGCATACATAAGCAAACTTGCTCCTTTTGATACGATATAAGTCCATGCACAGCAGATTAAACATGCTCCTCGCCTCCTTTCCTGCCTTCCGCCAGATTGTCCATTCGGTTCAGAAAATACTCTTCCAGATCCATGTGATGGAATCCGGAGGAATAGACCTGTACCCGGTTTTCGATGAGAAGGTGGTTCAGCCATGCGCCGTCCTTCAGGTCATAGAGGCGTATTATCCTATCGTCCATGACCTCTGCCTGCATCTGCGGGGCATGCTCCAGAATCAGCGGCAGCGCGCGTTTGCTGTCATCCACCTCTATCTGGAAATAATCCCTGCAGTTGCCCTCCAATGTCTCCCTGTCAATCTGCTCTACCAGGTTCCCCTCCTTGATGATGCCGTAATGGGTGGCTATCTTGCTCAGCTCTCCCAGGATGTGGGAGCTGATAATGAGAGTCTTTCCCTCCTGTGAAAGCGCAAGCAGAAGCTCGCGGACCTCCCTGGTGCCCTCCGGGTCCAGGCCGTTGATCGGCTCATCCAGAATCAACAGATCCGGATTCCCCAGCAGCGCAAGGCCGATTCCCAGCCGCTGCTTCATGCCCATGGAAAAATAGCGCGCCTTCTTGCTCCCCGTGTCCGCAAGCCCTGTGGAGGCCAGCGCCCTGTCCACGCTCTTTTCGTCTGTCAGCCCCATGCATTTGGCTTTCATCATCATGTTCTGCCTGGCGGTCATGTTAGGGTAGAGGCCCGTGGACTCTATCAGGCACCCCAGCCGCCTGGCCATGTAAGAATCCTCCGCCGGCTTCCCGAAGAGCCTGATTTCCCCCTCCGTGGGCTTCGCCAGCCCGCAGAGCATCTTCAGCGTGGTGGACTTCCCGGCTCCGTTCCTTCCGATGAATCCGTAGATGGCTCCCTGCCTCACCTGCATGCTCAGGTGGTTCACTGCCGCTTTCCCGTTGTAGGACTTGGTCAGCGACAGGGTCTCTACGGCCAGCTTTTCCTTTTCTTTTGCCATTCCTGAAACTCTCCTTTCCTGATCTGCCCTCTATTCTGAACCATAAGATTTCAAAAAGCGCTCAGAAAGAGTTAAGAAAGGGTAAAGTTTCAGCTCAGCTTGAAGCCCATCCCCCAGACGGTCTGGATATAGCTGTCCGTACCGCTCTCCTTCAGCTTCGCGCGGATATTGCTGATGTGGACATTGATGGTCTTGTCCTCAGCCAGGTATTCCTCCCCCCAGGCGTACTCATAAATCATCTGCTTGGAGAATACCCTCTTGGGATTCCGGATCAGCAGCTCTAATATCAGGAACTCATGCCGCGTCAGCAGGATCGGCATCCCCGCGGCAGTCATCTCCTGCCTGTCCGGGTGCAGCGTCCATTCCCGGTAGGTGTAGACCCGCCCCTCCGGAGGCCTGTCCCCGGAATCCGCTCCCCGCTCCCGTCTGCGCAGCTGCACCTGGATCCGCACCAGGAGCTCCCGCAGCTCGAAGGGCTTGCAGATATAGTCCTCCGCCCCGTCGGACAATACCTTCACCTTGCTGTCCAGCCCGCTCTTGGCCGACAGCACGATGACAGGGGCCTTCCCGGCGAACTGCTTCACCAGTTCCTCCCCCGTCACCCCGGGCAGCATCAAGTCCAATAACACCAGGTCGAATCTCTCCATGGAGAACAGGAGCCTCCCCTCGCTGCCGGAGTAGGCCTGGGTACAGGCATAGCCCTGGGCCTCCAGGTATTCCTTTATCATCTGATTGTTGTCCGCGTCGTCTTCTATGATCAGCAAGCGCTCCATAAAGCTGCCATCCTCCCTCTGCTCTTCACCCTCCTGCTCTCCGGCGTTCAGGGGAGGAAAATGGCTTTCCTCCCCTGAAACTATGTGGCGTAATGATCCCGCCCGTTGCCCACAGGGCCTATTCCTCTGTGCTGCCAGCCACTTTCACCCCTGTCAGGCAGACGGCAGCCGGGCCTTCAAATTCTTTGTCCACCTGGGTCTCCCTGGAAAAACTCAGGTTCTTCTGAGCCTCCAGGATGCTGCCGTTGATGGAGCCGCCTGTGACCGGAATCTTCTTCTCCCCGTCATACAGGAAAGCCAGCCTTATCTCGCCGCCGAAATGCCCGCTGTAGGAATCCATCTGGAAGTCGGAGAAATTCACGATTTCCAGGCAGGGGGCCTGCCGCATCTCCTCCAGGGACACCTGCCCCGCGGGAGCCTGGTAGCTGCTGTAGTTTCCCGTGGGCTCCTGCTCCAGATAATACGCGAAGCGGTTGCCGCCGTGGAGCAGCTTGAGCTCCCCCTCCTTCACCAGCTCCCTGTCCCGCATGGGAATGCCCTCCGGGCTGTAAGGCACGGTGGCTTTCAGGGTCAGGTTGATCCGGTCTTTTTCCACTTCCCCGTCCTGTACGTCGCAGCCGGGCCGGAAGGTGGAATATTTGGGGTAGACCATGGACATGTCGGAGCGCATTACATAATAGCTGAAGATCTCCTTCACATAGGATCCGGAGAGAATCACGCGGTATTCCCCGGCGGGTGGAGCCGTCACTGCCTGTGCCCTGGCACGGGTCATCTCAAGGGTATCCCGCACCTTCCTGCGCAGGGCCTGGGTGTCCATGTCATCATAGGCGAAATCCTCATAGGTCTCCACATCCTGTCCCGCGGTGCACTGGGCCACGAACTCGCCCGTTACCCTGCCCTTGCAGTAGGATACGTCCACGCCCTTTGCGTTCACGATATGGCATGTGGTCCTGGTAGCGAAGATTTCTGCGGAGTTCAGGAACACATCCTTCTCCGTATCCTCCGCGAACAGGGCGTCCGCAAAGCAGCCCGCCACCTCCGCCAGGGATCTGTCCGAAAGATGTTTCGCCTTCTCCAGAACCTGCGGGGAAGGCTCCCCTGTCCCATGGTACAGCTCATAGTAAGGATTCTTTACGAATCCCGCGGCATACAGGGCGTCCCGGAACATCTGCTCCAGCTGCTCCTCCGTGAAGCTGTCCTGTACCTGTACCGCCGCAGAGCCCAGGTAACGGTCCTCACCCTCGGAAAACTCCCTGTACACCGTCACCGCCGCCTGGCGGATTTCCTTCTGGCGCTGCATGTCCAGGGCCCTGCGGATGAAGAACAGCTCCGCGGACTCCTCCCTGGTCTCCGTAATCTGATACAGCGCCGCGCCGCTCTTTTCCAGGGCGGACAATATTTTTTCCATAAAATGCTCTTTTCCTGTCATCGTTACCTCCTCCAACACTATCCAACATGCCGCCTGACAATCCCCAGAATCTGCCAGGCAGCCCGGCTCCCGAGCGAAAGCCGATGGGGACTTTACACTGCACTCAGCCCAGCCGTATCCTTGCCTTGATGTAGGGGCCGCCGTCGGACACCTTCACCCACTCCTTGTAGCCCTTGCCGCACATGCCGCCGCCTCCCAGCTCCACCTTCTCCGATACCATGCTGATGGATTTCAGGAGATCCGGCACATAGCCTGTGAGCACCACGGGGGAGAAAATCTTCCCGGTGAGCTTCCCGTCCCGGATTTCCCTGGCGATGCTGACCATGCACTGGATGCCCCAGTTCTTGGGGTCCTCCATGCCGCTGGAGGGCTCTTCCAGCAGGAAGCCGTAGGAGATCGAGGCAATCATGTCCTCCAGCTTATCCTTGCCGCCCTGGAAAAAGGTATTGGTCATCCTGGTGTAGGCCTTGCGCTGATAGCTCTCCCGCCTGCCGTTGCCAGTGGGAACCGTGCCCAGGTGCATGGCGGACTGGGCATCGCTGATGCCGGCTTGTAAGATGCCCCTGTCGATGACGATGGTGTCCTTCGCAAGCACGCCCTCATCGTCGAAGAAATAGGTGGCCACTTCTTTCGCCGCGCTGGCCCCGTCATGCATGGTGACCAGCTCCGAGGCCACCTGCTTGCCCACGAACTGCTCCGCCAGCGCCCGCTTCTTCACGAACATGTCCATCTCCACGCCGTGGCCGAAGGCCTCGTGCACGATCATGCCAGTGGCCTCCGGCGTGCAGATACAGTCGTACTCGCCGGGCGTGATGGGCTCGCTCTCCAGAAGCTCCAGCGTCACCTTCGCCGCGTCCCGCACGCCGTCCCGCATCCGTTCCAGAAGCTCCGCTCCGCCCAGATTGGAGAAGCCCTTATAGCTTCTCTTGATCTCCTGTCCCCTGGATGCCATGACGCTGAAGCCACCTGCCGTCCAGAGCACGTTCTGCTCCATGTCCCGGTTCCTGGACAGGAAGAGCTTGCTGTATTTCTGATAATTCAGGAACGCCCCACAGTCCAGGATCCTCTCGTCGTGCGCTCTGCCCGTCTCGCTGATCCGCGTCAGCTCCCTGATGATTTTCTCGTCGCCGTATTCCGCCGGGTCGATTTCGTATTCCGTGCTGTCAGCGAACACCAGAGGCTCATCCTCCAGCATGGCATAGACGCTGCGCCCCACGCCCTCCGGGAGATGCCCGGACATGGGGATGAGGTCGCCCTTTACCTTCGCAATGATTTCTTCCACCCGGTCCTCGGAAATCTCATTGAAGGAATACTCTCCGTAGCCGGAGCCGTCGTACACCTTCACTACAAATCCCCTGCCGGACCACAGGCCCACCATGCCGATGTTCGTGGCGGTCCTGGATACGGAATACTGCTTTGCCTGGGAGTCGGTGGCCAGTATGGAGGCGTATGGGAACTCCTCCAGCAGCCTGTCCCGCAGGCGGAGCAGGATCGGCTTTATATCGTGCAGATATTTGCTTGCTTTTACCTTCATATTCTTCGTTTCCTTTCTTATATTTAAGGGATTGGCAAAGACATTATACCATTCCGCCGGGGAAAATGAAAGGGGTTTGTGAAAGTGATGGCATCTGAGGGCTGGTTTATCGTTTGTTGAATAAAGTCGGAATTTTAGAAAACCTGAAAATGAACCGTGACAATCTACCTTTCATGTGATATGCTGGAAGCAGACTTTGAAAGGAGGTTTCTGATTATGGCGTTGACACAGGACGATTTGCTGGCAATTTCACAGTTATTGGATGTGAAGCTGAAAGCAGAGATACAACCGATAAAAAATGGAATACAATCCTTGAAAAGCGATGTACAGTCCGTTAAGACAGAGCTGCAAGCTGAGATGCAGGCTCTTAAAGCTGAGCTGCAGGCTGAAATGTAGGCTCTCAGGGCTGAGCTACAGGCTGAAATGCAGGCTCTTTGGGCTGAACTTCAAGCCGTAAAAGCAAGCTTGGAAGCCGAAATACACAAGATAAAATTGTTCCAGGAAAATGTGATAATGCTGCGCCTGAACACGATTGAATCCTGCTATCTCTCAACCTATGAGAGATATAAAGTTTCAACGGAAGGGTACGAGGCCCTACAGGCCGACAACGAAATCATGAAAGCGATTATCATGGAACATAGTGAAAGACTTCAAAAACTGGCATAAACGCCGAAAAAGGGCTGACTGGAGATACCGTTTCCGGTCAGCCTTTTTCCGCGCCAGAGCCATGGGGCGCTTCCGGGCCTATCAGTCCTGTAACCGGACCAAATCCGCTGACAGGAAAGGCAGCCGGCTTTACTGAAACCGGATGCCTTTCCATACATGTCTTTCCAACATAGTCATGCGCGTTCAGATGACTTCCAGATAATCCCTGTCCGGAAGAGGCGGGAATTCCACCGTGGGCAGGGTCTGATACCAGTAGGCCACGGAGGCGATATCGTCCTGCAGAGGCAGATAGCGCCCTTCGCTCCTCCATCCCAGGGCCTGTATAGTCACCTTCAGGCTGCTGTCGAAATAGATGGGATCCGGAATATGCCAGCGGTACATGCCGAAGCGGAACTGGCTGCGGTACAGCTTATCGGGCGCCAGCACCTGCAGCCCTGTATAAGGCGTGGAGAATGCCGCGTATCTGTCATGGGTCAGAGGGTCTTCGAAATTGTAGGAGCCGCAGAAATAGTCCTCGGTGCCCGTGCCGCAGATGGTGGGATAGTCCCTGTCGCCATCCATATAGAACTTGATTTCTCCCTCGCCCCACCAGTTGCTGTTGTTCACGCCCCAGGCCATGTAGGTGCCGACGTATTGGCCCTTGCCCCGGATTCCGTCCACGATGGTATAGACCTCCTTGTAGGGCAGGGGGTTTGTCCGGTGGAACTGGGCATGGAAATAGGCGATGGTGTCCGGCAGCGTCTGGAGGGTATAGTCAACCTGGTAATACACGATGGTCTCCTTGTCCGCAAGGTTCTCCAGGGTGATGCGGCACCTGGTCAGAAAGGGCATCTGCCAGTAGCAGTTGAAGGCGCTGCCCGGATTCACGCAGACAGCCATGGAACTGATCTGGGAATACTCGTTCCATCCCATGCAGAAGAAGTCGCCCACCGGGCATTCCACGGAAGGATGGGCCTGATTGTCCCAATAGATGCGCAGGATCAAATCCCTCCAGCGCCCCTGAGGCGTCAGCCAGATATGACGGATCATACCCGGGCCCTGGATATCGGCCATCTCAAAGATGCTCCCGCCTTCGATGCGGACGCAGGGATTCACCTTCCAGCCCATGCCCAGATCCCTGCACGCATGGCTGGCGATTCCCTGCTCCGGCGGGCACATGCCGCCCTTCCCCGGCTCTCCGGTATAATTCTCCGGGCTGATGGAGCGTGATTTAATGTCAACCACCTGACACAGTGTGGATAAGTCGAACATCTGAAATCTCCTTTCCATCGGTAATCCCGTCATGCGGGAAATGATAGTGTAAGTATATAATATCCCGGGACCGATTGCAAGCATTTCCGGGCATGAAACACCGGCTGTCTCTCGTATGCCGCACCTGTTTTCCTGTATCCGCCCCTATGGTTCCCGGAAGAACATGGGCACTACCGTGGCGTTCTGCTTCTCTATGATCGGGGCGTAACGGTCATAGTTCTTTTGAATCAGGCCCAGATAGAGCATGTCTATGATGGCCAACTGGGACAGTCGGGAGACCAGCGTCTCGCTCTGCAGGGTCTTCTCATGGCTGGCAGTTAGGAGACGGATGTCCGCCAGATTGGCCACTGCGCTGGATTCGAAGTTTGTGATACAGATGATCCTGGTGCCCTGCTCCCTGGCCAGGCGCAGGGCCTCTATGGTCTGCTGGGTCTTGCCGGAATGGGAGATGCCGATGGCTACATCCTCCGGCTCCATGGATACCGCGTATGTGATTTGGGCATGGGAATCCGAGGAGGCCTGGACGAACATGCCCAGCCGGGTAAACTTATTTACCACGTCCTGGGCCACGAATGCCGAATTGCCCAGTCCGAACACACAGATGCGGCGGGCGTTCTCCAGGGCGTCCACTGCTTTGGCGTATTCCTGGATATCCACCGTTTTCTTCATGTTGTTCAGGGCGCAGATGGAACTGCCGATCACCCGCTCCGGGATCTCCGTGAAGGTAGTGTCCGCATCCACGCTCAGATCCTCGATGCCCTCCTCCAAATCCGCCTGGCTGGGGCTCTCGTTGGAGACCGCCATGGCGATGTGCATGTCCCGGTAGCCCTCGTACCCCAATGTCTTGGAAAAGCGCACGAACGTGGCCTCGCTGACCCCGGCTGCCTTGGAAGCGGATGTCAGGTTGCTGTAGATGAACGACTCCCTGTTGGTGAGGATATAATCGGCTACCCGTTTTTCAGAGGGCTTGAGGTCGGGATACAACGACTTGATTTTCAGAATGATGGTAGATTCCCCTTTTACGTTCAATGCAGAGCACCTCCTTATGTTCTTTATTGTCTCAATTGTACCTAATAAAGCCTGTCACGTCAATGAAAGGTTGATATCAGGCTATTTCATCAAATGCCCTGCAAGCTCCTGCGCAGAAGGGCTCTTCCCGTTCTCCACATAATATCCGGATACCGCCATGCCCAGGAGCATCGAATCCCTGTATCCCAGCCCAAGGAGCTGTCCCAGGCAGAACCCGGCATTGAAATTGTCCCCGCCTCCGGTAGAGATTTTGGGCGCTTCCACCACATGGCCCTGCTCGGCGATCAGCCCGTCCGCGGTGACGACAATGCAGCGGTCAATCGGATGGACGACAACGGCGGAAATCCCAAGCAGGTCATACAGGCGAAGCGCTGCCTCTTCCGGGCCGGCGCAGCCCCTCCCTGTCGATGCGGCCAGGCAGAGGGCCTCATTCTCATTCAGGCCCAGCATCACATCGCAATAATCCTCATAGGAGCGTATCAGGGAGAGCACGGATTGGATATCCTCTTTTGTCCGCTTGGAGGGGTCTGCCAAGTCGAAGAATACCTGTCTGCGGCGGTGCGGCTCTTCCATCCCTGCTCCTGTCTGTCTCCCGCACAGGCCCTTTTGTCCGGCAAGGCCTTCCCCGTCCAGCTCCGGCAATATCTCCTGATAGATGCCGCGCCAGATTCTGTCCGCCCCCGGTACGCCGCTCCAATTGACCAGCGCGATCAGGCTGCTTTCCCGAAACAGACTGGCCAAGTCATTCCGACCGATTTGGTCAATGATGGTCTCCCAGGTCAGCTGCTCCAATGCCGCCAGGTCGGCGAACATCAGCTTCCCGTCATTGAACTCCAGGGCATGGGTGTGCGCCGGCTGGCAGAGGCTGATGCTTCGGCAGTCGGCGGACATCGCCTTAAACTCAGCCCGAATCTCGGGATATCCCATAGCGCCGATGCATACGGTAGGCACTCCCATGCCGGCCAGCGCATTGGCCATGATAGGCCCATTGCCGCCCAGCTTTATCGTGTCCGTCACCACCTCCAGATCCGCGCTGCGCCCGGCAGCGGCGGCTATGCGCCTGGAGAACCCTGTGATGTCCTGAAAATAGGACGCTGTCCCGGCGCTGTCCCGGCTCTCCACGACCCTCATCAGCTCGTCGATGTAGCCGTCGAAGCCGATGAGGGCATGAAGGAATGGCATCTCCCCTATCCTTCTTTCCAACACTGATACAATGTGTGCTGCTCGTTCATTCATAGCCAACTCCTTTTCCAGGCCTTTCATGAAATGCCCCTTCCCCCATAAAGTCCTTTTCAAGAAAGAGGAACCTCCCATTTAATGCGTAATTTTATAGATGCGCACCTCCGCAGCCCTGAAACAGACATCCAGCGAATCGCCTTCCAGGGTCTCGCCGGAATAAAATTCCGTGACCACCGCGCCTGTCGGGAGCAGGCTCCGGTTCAGGCATAGCCTGGTACGCACCTCATCGCCGCCGTGATTGACGCAGATTGCCAGGATGTCCCCGGTTGCGGGGTCTTCCAGACATCCGGTCTCAATCCTCACATCCCCGCACCTGAGGATGGGGGTGATGTCGGCCTCCTGTATCATGGCGTCCATCATATGGAAGGACTCTGAGCGGACGAAGTCCTCTAAAACCACGTCCATCAGGCTGTTGTCCACGGGGAGCGTCATGAGATAGGCCCTGCCGTCTCCGTAATGGTTTTTAAGCAGTGCCGGGATATCCCCGCCAAGCTCGCAGATCGTCTCTGCGCTCTGTGCCTTTACGCGGACCCAGTCCTTACGCCTGGCACCTGTCAGCTCGATGCTGTCTCCCGCTTTCCAGTGTCCCCAAGGCTCCTTTACCCATAATTTATCATATCCGTAATCCTTCTCGGGAGCCTGTACCACCACGCCGAACAGCTCGTTGAAATACACGTTGAGGCCAGCACTGCCGTCATAAATATAGTAGAGCGCCCCTCCGTCGGCCACGAACCTGCGCAGCTTGTCCCACTGGGAGGTGAGCATCCCAGTGCCGGAAGGCATGAGGAGCATACGATAATCTGACAGCTCCTCGCTGCTCCAGACGAAATCCACGTCTATGCCACATCCCTTGGTCAGCAGCAGAGCGGTATAAATCTTATATAGCGTGTTCCCGATATCCTGATAGTACCCTTCCGGCACTACTATGGCAGTCTCCGCCTTGCGCGGACGATACCTTCCCACTTCCGCTTTCTTTGCAAAGGCCGCGTATTCGCTCAGTTCCTTTCCGGAGGGCTTGAGCCGCCCTTTTGTATCTACGATACCGAAGTATGGCTCGATGCAATATCCCTCCAGCGGCACCTCATGCCATATGCTCTCATGGAAATCGTTATAGACCCATGGAAGGACACCCGTACTGCCGTTCAGCAGATTGCTGTAGAGCGATACCTTGAAATACCTTCCTATGATTTCCTCCGAATACATGACGGAGCTGAATCCCGGCGCTTCGCAGGTAAAGACCGGTGTGCCACGTTTGTTCATCTTCACATGATAGGCCAGAGTATAATTCCTGCGGATGGTATCAAGCCTTTCCTCGGGAGCGGGATAGCCGGGATAACAGGTGACCACCATATGATCCAATATGTCCGCCATGTCCCTAATATCCATACCGTAATTCGCGGCGGCGATATGTCCGAAGCCCAGCGTCACCAGATGGTTGGAATCCACTGACTTTATGGCTCTGTACATGCGCTCTACCCATCGGGCCAGGGTGTCGCGGTCATAGGGCAGCTGCTCTGCTTTCGGATGCCTGGAATAGAATTCCGGTTCGTCACAGATGTCCCAGAACAGAATCTGCTCCTCGTCCCTGTAGGGCTCGATGAAATGCTTCAGATGGTTCTCTGCCACAGCGACCATCTCTCCGGTGAAGAACGGGCGGTCGCCGCGGAAGGGCACGTCATAGTCTCTGGTGGCGACTCCCACCAGGAACCAGGGCATGATGTAGAGGTCGTATTTCCGGCACATTTCTATAAAAGCACGGAATTTTACGGAAAACTCTTCATTATACTTCCCTTCCTCCGGTTCCATGTAGCCCCAGTGCATGGGAATGCGCACGGCCTCCAATCCCAGCGATGCAATGTGCTGCAGGTCTTTTTCGATAGTCTCCGGCCGCCAGTCCTCCCAGAAATTGCTGCAGATGTAGCTGGCGACATAGTTGATGCCTACGATGTGTGCAGGGCGGCCCGTCTTGTCGAGCAGCAGCCCATCTTCATTGAATCTGATAAAACCCATTTCCCACTCTCCTTTTTCTGCATTTATACTGCACATCGGTTAAATTTGCGGTGCAACCCGACTGCAGACCGCCAGCCAAGTACTTTCCCGGAGACGCTACTGTAAATCCTGACGGTCTGCAGTATATCTGTGTTTATGTCTGGAATGGCTTTTCTGGAAAGAGGGACGCGCAGCCTATCTAAGCCACAGCGTCCCCGATCCTATATTGCCCGAGACCTCTCTGGGCCATGGAATCAGTTGGAATAGCCGTAGGTCTTGTTCAAATCCTCTACGAAAGGCTCCCAGAGGCTCCTGTATTCGTCGAGATAGGCATCCCATGTGCTGTCTACATCTACATCAGTACAGATTATCTCTGTCATTTTCGAGTTGTATGGGAAAGAGAAATTTTCCTTCAGGTCGCCCTGGTAGTTCTCATAATTCTCACTAGGAAGATAAATATTTTTCGCATTTGCGCAAGCGTTAGCAGCAATATTAAATACTTTGATATCCTGCTCATTAGCATCACTCAGTCCGGTTGCTGCAAACTCATCTGGACACCAACTTAAGAAAAAAAATGGAAAATTATTAGCGTCCTTCAATGCAGCACCATTTTTCATGGTAATCTTGCCATTTTCGTCAAACTCCCAATCGACTCCTGGTATTCCACAGTAGATGGACGTGTTCCCTTCCTTGCTGTAAAGCCAATCTGTGAAATCCAATATCCGCTCCAGAACCTTTTCATCTGTATCCGGGCTAAACACCGTAGTGGTCCAATAATTATAGTCCACAGTTGATGCCCCCATGCTTCCATCATCCGCAGTAACGACTACATAGCCTAAATCTTCAATGCTGTCTCTCCCGGTTCCCTGTTCATACTGCAATCGGATATAAGCTATGTCCGAGGCCGGAGCTCCATAAGGCATAGCTGCTGATTGTCCCGCAGCAAAGCTGTTCAGGGAGTCCACATCTGACTTGGTGTAATATTCCGCATCCAAGAGACCTGCCTTATACCATGACTGTAATAGTTTGAGCATTTCCTTGCATCCGTCCATTTCTGGTACAAATGAAAAGCCATCTTCCATCTCTACAATCGTGTTCTCTGAGATTCCATATGCGCTTCCCATCAGCTTCAGCAACCAGAAGTTGCCACCATCCAACACTATCTGGGTCAGCTTTGCTTCCTGGACCTTTTCCAGATATTCCTGCAGTTCGGAAATCGTTACGATTCCTTCGCTGCCAAAATCTTCCATTCCTACCTGTTTCGCCAGGTCTTTTCTGTAGAACATGACAGTCGATCTGTAAAAAGTAGACGCATCCGAGTAGAGGCCGAATATGCTGTGGGGAATCGCGTAAACCTTACCGTCTATCTCCAGTAGATTTCTCGCTCCGCTTACGTCCATCGCATGGGCTATATTCGGCCATTTGTCTTCCCACCCGTCCGGCAGCGCCTGGAGAAGGCCTTCCTCTACATGTTTCTTATAGGAAGATATCCCAAAAGTCATATACCACAAAGAATCTGGCATAGAGCCCGTATTGATCCATGTCTGGATTTTCTCGCTGGCCTCGCTTCCCTCGCAGGCCCACATTTCCGGCTCGATGTTGAATCTGTCAACAATATACTGATAAAGAGAATCCTGCGTATAGTCAACCCCGGAGCCCATCATATTGACGCTGAAACTGGATGTATAAGTGAACGGTATTGTCTCCTCATAGGCTGCATGCCCACCCGCCTCATCTGAGCTGGCCTCTCCTCCTTCAGAGCTCTTCTCTTCCCCTGCGCTGTTTTCCTGGCTGCTCTCCACCTTTGTCCGGCTGTCCGAACCTGCATCATCCTGCTTGTCCCCGCAACCTGCCAATGCCGAAATCACAAGCATTCCGCATAACAGTAACGCCACTTGTCTTTTCATGTGTTTTCCTCCTGTCTTTGTTTACCTTAATTGTGTCTGATGCTGTTTATCTCAAACCTGCTTCTACAGGGTATGATTCCATATTCCCTACATTTTTACCGCACCTATCAGGACACCTTTCACGAAGTATTTCTGGAGGAACGGATAGACCACCATGATGGGCAGCATGACTGCGAACACGGATGCCATCTGGATGCCCTCTGAAAAAAGGTTGGTCTGACGTGCTGCGGAAGATAATGTCTTAGCCGCCATGTTCGACCGAGAGGCGTTGCTGATGATAGACCGCAGGAACAACTGGAGCACGCTCTTTTTCCCACTGTTCAAAAGCAAAAGCGGCCAATACCATGTATTCCAGTACCCCACCGCTGTAAACAGAGAGAATGTAGCGAGCAGCGGCTTCTGTAAGGGAAGCATAATCTTTACGAAAATCGTGATTTCCGAAGCCCCGTCAATCATGGCGGCATCCTGTAAATCCATGGGAATCGATTCAAAGCCGTTCTTCATGATGATGATGTTATAGGAGGAGGCCAGGCCAAGCAGCACGATTCCAGTATAGGTATCCAGCAGCCCCAGATTCCGAATCAACATATAGGTAGGGATTACGCCACCGCCCAGAAACATGGTGAGGATCATCATCCGGAAGAACAGCTTTCTGCCGGGGAAATCCCTGGAATATGCATAGGCTACCATGGTGGACACTGCCATTCCGGCAGCCGTCCCGCCTATCGTGAGCAGTATAGTAGACCGATAGGCTGACAAAAGGGCGCTCCCCCTACCGAGCAGATATTTATAATTTTCCAGTGTAAATTTCCGCGGCAGCCAGGAAAAGGGATGCTTGGTATATTCCGCTGAGCTCTCGAAGGAAATCACGATTGCGTTCCAGAAGGGAACCACAATCAATATCGCCAGCAGCGTCAGTACTATCATTGCAATGATTTCCGTATTGTGCCATTTCTTTTTCTTTGTCGCTGTTTTTTTCATCTTTGCCATCCTTCGCTTCCTCCTGTTCTACTGAATCAGCCTCTCTCCGCTAATCTTGCCCACTACAGTGTTCGCGAGAACCAGCAGTATGAAATTAATTACAGCCTTGAACAGGCCTACTGCCGTGGAAAATCCATAGTTTGGAGTGGATGCAAAAGTGATATCGTAGATGTAGGTGTCCAGAATCTGCGCCGTTTCAGTTACAATGGCATTCCGCATATTGAATATCTGGTCGAATCCGGCATCCATCACTCCCCCTACTGCCAGGATGAACATGATTATGATGGTTGATTTGATGCCAGGCAGCATCACATATCGGATGCGCTGCAGCCTGGTAGCGCCATCGATATCCGCAGCCTCATAGAGAGTGGGATCGATGCCGGCTAACGCGGCCATGTAGATGATCGCCGACCAGCCGACTCCCTTCCAGATGGAAGTGGCATAGAGCATAGGGCGAAACAAAGGGACATTCCCCAGGAAGTTCATCTTCTCGATGCCAAGGTTCGCCAGCATTACATTGATTGCACCGTTGCTGGACAGGAAGTTGCCCAGTATGGCGGAGACTACGATCCAGGATAGGAAATGGGGAAAGGTGAAAATCGTCTGATATACCTTTTTCAGCTTAGTCCCCCGCATTTCCGTAATCAATACCGCCAGGATGATTGGAGCGGGAAATTCGAAAATCAGTCTGCTGATGCTGATGACCAGAGTGTTCGTAATGGCGCGCTTTGCGGCCGGTATGATGAAGATTCGCCTGAAATGCTTCAGCCCCACCCATTCGCTCCCCAGCACTCCCAGGCTCGCTTTGTAGTCCTCGAACGCCATCAGGACGCCGTACATAGGGCCATAGCAGAAAACGATGAGCCAGACCAGAAAGGGAAGCGCCAGCAGATATAACCATCTCGCTTTCCAGATTCTGAGCAGCAGCGTTCCCTTTTTCTTACTGTTGCTGCCTTGTTTCCTGCTTTTGGTGGTACTGGTGTTCACGATACCTTTGTCAGCCATAATCTGTTCCTTTCCATTGTTTTTCTGTAGCTCTGTGAGCCGCATAGCCGCTTCTCTTAACCCATATAATCCTCATATACTTACTTTTCATGCATTGCGGATGCTTCCGTCAACTGGCAATCCGCTTCACTACCCGGGAAAGCTGACCGGCAGCCACTCCTCTGGAATTGCAGAGGCTTTCGATGCCAAGCTCCAGGGGGATGATTTCGAGCAATGTGGCCGTGGCCGAATCCTCATGTCCGATATGGCAAACCAGCTGGTTCTCACGGCTTACCACATCGGTGCGGTTTGTAATCAGCAGCACCTTCCCGCCATACTGAAGCACATTCTCCCTCACCTCATCGCACTTGGCGTTGTATCTTCTGTCAAAATCGTAGACCAGCACGCCGAATCCGGGCCGAATCAGTTCGATGGGGCCATGGATGAACTGTGCCGCCGTGAATCGGGATGAATAGAACTTTCCGGCCTCCTCCGCCACGATTTCGCTGTGGCAGGCTGTGGTATAGGAATATCCGGAACCGATGCAAATCAAGAATTCGATATCGGATATGAACTCAGAGACATCATGTCCCAGACTTTTGTCCGAAATCATGCACTCTATCCTGTCGGCGCATTTCTCCAGCCGACTGCGCAGCGCCTCCATTTCTTCCTCGCCACATCCGGTCAGCCGGTAGGCCAGCAGCATCATGGCAGCCAGCGTATTCGTATAGGTCTTCGTGGAAGTGAGGTATTCCGTACCTGCATAGATGCCGCAGGCCAGCTTGGTCATGGTGTGGAGATGGCTGTTCGGATAATTGGTCACGGACACCACCGGCACGAAAGCGGGAAGCTTGTCCAGAAGATCCAGCACCTCGGGGCTCTCCCCTGACTGGGATACCGCTATCACTATGGTTTCCTGTGTGTAAAAGCATTCCTCTCTGGACTGCAGTTCAAAGGACTCTATAGTGGATGCATGAAAGCCGTGATCCTGCAGGAATTTCATGGTGATATAGCAGGCGAACAGGGAACTTCCCATCCCTGTGAGAATGATGTGGGGGTTCTGCCTATCGCGCATTAGCTCTGCCAGCGAACGCCGCAGCTCCCGCTCCCCAAATGCCTGCTCTATGAATTCCCGCAGCACAACGGGCTGCTGGCGGATTTCATCCATAAAGGAAACCGCTTTGTATTTCATTCTCATTCTCCTTTGCTCTTTTCCAAAATTTTAAAATCAGGATGGCGAAAGTTTTATCCTTCACTTTTCAAATTGATGTAGAAAATTTTCTTTATCTATTATTGATAATAAGTTATTTTTATTAATTTTGCAATGTCAAGATTATCCAATATTCTTACTGAGTTTTTGTGGAATTTTACTAAATGAATTTTCCTTTAATGTTATTGTCTGATGTATTCCATGGCCAGGCTGCTCCCGGGCCGTTTCAGCTCAAAGGCGTATCCCGCGGCCAGGCTGCCAGCGCTGACTATCCGTTCCACCATGTGATGCTCCTCGTCCGATATCCTGACCAGGTAATCGCTGTCCATATCCAGTCCCTGCAGGGCGATGGTATGCCGCTCCTCTCTGTCCTTTTCCCGGCGGAAGGCCAGCAGCACGCCGCTGTCCTGACTGCCGAACTGGCACATGCTCCAGTGGTCTTCCCGCAAATCCGCCTCCGAAAGTGGATAGAAGTCCTCTTCCCAGTATTTCCGTAGCCTTTCGCATTCCGCAAGAGCCACATGAATCCTCTCAAAATCGCATGCCGGGCTGCGGACGTCAAAGGAACCCGCCAGTCCGTTGCTCATGGCAGACCGCATGTCGTATGCGCTTGGATCCCAGGACGCGATTGCATGGTAGACGATATAGCCGGAGAGGGCCAGGTTCTGATTTTGGTTCCACAGCGCTGTCTTCATGGATTCCGAGACCGGATAGCAGCCCGTATCGCTCCTCCAGCAGAATACGCTTCGGGCACAGGATTCCAAATCAATCCTGTTACCACCGCTGGCGCAATTGTCGATCAGCAGATGGGGGAAGCGTTCCAGGAGAATGTCCCAGAACCGGTACAGGCCTTCCATATACTTTATTTCGGTAATCCCCTTCCGATCCGCGGAATCCTTTTTTGCCCAGTAAGTATCCGGATAGAGATTGAAGTCCTGTCGATAGATGTCAATCCGGCTCTCTTCGATAAAGCCGGCCACAAGCTCTGTGATCCAGTCCACGGCTTCCGGGTTCGACAACCATGTCCCGCTCCAGCCTATGCCACAGATTAGGCCGTCATGGGAGCCACAGATATCGAAAAAGGGAAACGCGCCTTGGGAGGATTTTCCGTTCTTCGGCCTGATGGATATGGAATCCCCGATTTCCACATTGTTGGTAAAGGGGAGAAAACTTTCCCCTGTGCAGCTGTCCCCCAGGATTCCCTTATGAATAAGGGGCTCCTGCGGCGGCAGGGGAATCCCAAGATAAGCGATGTCCAGCTCCGTAAGGAATCTGCTGGGCTCATCCGAATGGTTCGTTGCCGTCATCTGTCAGTCCACGGCTCCGAACTCGGGATATTTCTTCATACATATCGTGAACTCCATGCCGCCTTTTCGGATACAGAAGGATTCCGCAAGGTCTTCAGGACGATAAAACAGGATTTCCTGGCCACCATAGCAAATCCGCGCAAAACGCCCTTCCGCAGATTTTGAGCCTTCCAGCAGATTCCTTCTGATATGTCGCGCTATATAATTTGTTTCCATATATTATCCTTTCCTGTGCTTGAATCGAACTTGCCGATAGAAAAGGCAGCCAGCTATCTGAAAACCAGCTGCCTCCTCTCCATATATGGTATCATGTATATTCAGATGACCTCCAGATAATCCCTGTCCGGCAGAGGCGGGAATTTCACGGTGGGCAGGGTCTGATACCAGTAGGCCACAGAGGCGATGTCGTCCTGCAGCGGCAGATAGCGCCCCTCGCTTCTCCACCCCAGCGCCTGGATCGTCACCCTAAGGCTGTTCTCGAAATGGATAGGGTCCGGAATATGCCAGCGGTACATGCCGAAGCGGAACTGGCTCCTGTAGAGCTTATCCGGGGTCACTACCTGCAGCCCTGCATAAGGTGTGCTGTAAGGGACATACCTGTCATGGGTAAAGGGGTCTTCGAAATCATAGGACCCGCAGAAGTAATCCTCCGTCCCTGTGCCGCAGATGGTGGGGTAGTCCGTGTCGCCGTCCATGTAGAATTTTATCTCGCCCTCTCCCCACCACTGGTTGTTGTTCACGCCCCAGGCCATGTAGGTGCCCACATACTGTCCCTTACCCTCAATGCCGTCCACGATGGTATAGACTTCCTTGTAGGGCAGCGGGTTCACCCTGCGGAACTGGGCATGGAAATAGGCGATTTCCTCCGGCAGTGACTGTAAGGTGTAGTCAATCTGGTAGAAGATCACATCCCTCTTATTCGACAGATTCTCCAAGGTCATGCGGCAGTTGCTTCGGAAGGGCATCTGCCAATAGCAGTTGAAAGCGCATCCCGGATTGACGCACACAGCCAGGGAATTGATCTGGAAGTATTCGTTCCAGCCCATACAGAAGAAATCCCCTATAGGGCATTCCACGGAAGGGTTCTCCTGGCCATCCCAGTAGATGCGCAGAATCGTGTCCCTCCAGCGGTTCTGCGGTGTCAGCCAGATGTGGCGTATGATGCCGGGACCGTCGATGTTCGCAATCTCAAAGGTGCTTTTCGGCTCCAGGAAGATAAAGGGGTTCACCTTCCAGCCTAGCCCCAGATCCCTGGCCTCGCTGCCGGAAACCCCTTGCTCCAGCGGGCACATCCCGCCCTTTCCCGGCTCTCCCGTGAAGTTCTCGGCGCTGATGGAACGGGATTTTACATCCGTTACCTGATATAGTGTTGATAAACCCAGCATTTTCGTCCTCCTTTTTCATCAACTGCCTAAAAAACACGAAGTTTGGGGCCCTTAAAGACGGCCGTACTTCCGCCGCGCATCCACCATAGCCTGGTAATTCTCTGCCGGAATTCCCTTGAAGATCCACAGATAAGCCGAATCATCGGGGGCTACCTCCCAATATCCGGGAATGCAGCGGATTGCGCAATGCCCCAGCGTCTCCGCGACCTCAATCAGGAGATCGGCATTGTAACAGATTGCCCTTTCCTTTTCAGCCTCACTGAGCTTATCAAACGCAAACCCAAGGACCGGTTCCCTGCCGAACATCTCCTGAAACAGATGGAATTCCAGTTCCCAGAAAGGAATCTCATCCTCGGGCTGTTGACAGTTTAACGCTGCAAGCATCCTTTTCTTTGGTGTCATATCCCATTCCTCCCTCTCATAATGTACGCTCTTCCTCAGTTATAGTAATATGGTTCCCTGCACTATAGTGGTTCGGCTCTGGTCACCTTGTGGTCATGCGCTTCAAAAGCAATGGCATGAACATTGCTCCCTGCACGGTTCTGTTCTGGAAGGAGCACAGGGGACACTGTCTTGCTTCTTCCGTCATATACCAGTCGGTAAAGGGAACCCTGTCAGGGCTTTCCTCCAGGAACCGCAGGATATCCCCGGAAAACTCCTCCACTGTCCTTCCTGTGCCGTCCAGCGAAGCGGCCCATACCATCCAGTCGCTTTTCGTGTAGCTTTCTATAGAATACAGGGGAACGCCGTAGGCATTGCGTTTCCGGTGGTACAGCGCTATTTCCTGCTGATAGAAATCTTCGTCCCAAAGCTTCGTCCCGAAAGCTAAGTCCCAGACAGCATTGTATTTCAGGCTCCAGCTCTCCTCCTCGGCATCGAAGGTGAATTTCGTATGGTCCGTGCCAAGGGCCCGGGTATAGACATCCCTGGCCATTTCCCGGGCTTTTTCATGAAAGAGGTCTGCCTGGTCTGTCCGCTGGGCGGTCTCCAGAAGGATGGCATAGGCCTCTACCCCCATGACAGCTTTCATGGCCAGATTGATATTATGGTCTATATGGCCCGCATAGTCGTCAGTACAAAGCTGCTGGCCGGGATTTGCGCCATTTTGCAGCAGGTATTCTGCCCAGGTCTCGAAAAGCGGAAGCTGCTGCTGTAGTTCTTCCTTTGCCCTTTCGGAATCGAGCCTTGCCAGGGCAGCCTCCAGAATCAGCATGTTACCGCACTCCTCTATCGGCATCTGATATCGCAAATCATAGATATCGGCACAGGTCGGCATCTGCCAGAGCATGGGATAGCGGTGTCCGTCCGGTTCCGCTTCGCCTTCCAGATACTGGATTGAGCCGGGCTTCTGACGATACCCGTATACCTGGCCGGTGACATGAGGATAGCGCCCTGCATCGTGGGGTACAAAGTCAAAGTTCCATATGGGCAGCTTCGCGAACCTGAACACCGGGCGCATCATGCCACGCACCAGCTCCGGATTGTACAGGAAAAACAATGGAGCCGACGGATAGGTCACGTCCACGGTGGCAGCGCAGCCGTTGGAATGGCATTCCTTGGAAATGAAGACAGGATTCCCGTCCTCATCCGCGATGAGCTTGTGAGCCGCTATGGACTGACGGTAGGCGGCAATGCATATTTTCGTATAGGAGGGGCCGAATTCCATGGCATCCCGCTCCATAGCCGTTTCGAAGGCCTCGCATCTGCGCAGCAGGCTGTCGTGTTCTTCCAGGGCTTCGGAAATCATGTCGTGGATGTTCTTTCCATTTCTGGCCCAGTAGCCGGGAAGCATCCTGCCGAAATATTGGATGGCCGCAATGTCGTCATAGGCGGCTACGAGGGAAACCTTCTCCCAGCTTCCCGGTTTTGCCTGGAGCTGCGCCTTAGCCCGGAGGCTGTGGGCATCCTGCGCATAACCCACCTCCAGCGGCTCCGCCTCCGCCGCAGCCAGATAGAGATAGCCCCAGTCGATGGTCACGCTGTCACCGCTATATCCCAGGGGGCTTTGCTCCCTGAGTCCCATCCATGCAATCCGGCTGTCGGCGGGCGCGTAGCAGCCTCCTCCTATCTTTCCGGTCTGTCCTTCGTCGCAACAAAGCTCTCCATCAAACTCCAGGACCACCTCCACCATATGGCTCTTCCCGTCCATAGACCGGACTGCCATGTCCACATAGGAGCAGGGCCTGGACAATATGTCCAAATCCTCTAAAAGCAGCGGTGTCCAGAAATCCACGGCAAGCTCCACCCCTGCGTCCTGAAAGCGGTAGACGCTGTGCAGGGCGGTCACGGAAAGGGCTGTCTGCTCCATGGCCTCGGCTTCGCCCAGTCCCATGAAGCGGTATTCCCGGCCATCAATCCTGGCAGTCCCGGCCACCCGCTTGCGCCGTCCTGTCCAGTGCATGGCGTCCGTCCCTGTCAAGCAATCGCTTCCTGACCAGAGGCTGAAATAGGGGTCGCAGGTAATCAACGGGACTGCAGGAAGACGTCCCAAAGCTATCCTGCGGATGCCCTCTTTTCTACTGTTCTGTTCCATAAGCTCTCCTTTCTCTCAAAAAATCCTTATGCCGGGGGCAGCAAGTAAAACAGTACGCGCTGGCCATGGACGCGGCGAAGGTCTCCTTGGGATTGTCCATTTATAAGCCTTAGAGTCGCTTCTTAATAATAAGGTTTGACTATTTCAAAATAAGTATACTTTAATTTTGTCATTCTGTCAAGAAAGTTTTCTTCTCATATTGTTAATTAGGCCTAAATATTTCTTCTCATACAGGCCATAAAAATCCCCCGACAATTCTCAGGAATCTATCGAGCATTGTCGGGGATAGATAGCCCCTGTCAGCAGATGGTCCTGCTCCGAAAGAACACCATATACCGCCCTTCTTATAGCTCCAGCCATCCAAATCCGAGGGGAAAAAGCACGGTCTTCGGCTATTCGAACATCCCTTTCTCGAAGAGCAAAGCCTCCCGCGCCTCCTGATCCAGCATCTCCCCCGTGATGCCTGCCCTGAGCTCCCTCCAGATGTGGATGTCCCGCTCAATCTGCCCGCCTCTGCGCACGAAAGGCTCCATGACAGCATAGCCGTCGAATCCCACCTCCCTTAAGGCCTCTCCGATTTCCTTCCAAGGCATGCGGCCCTGTCCGGGCACCTTCCGGTTACACTCTCCCGTATGGAAGTGGCACAGCAGGTCCCCGGCTGTACGGATTGCGCCCGCCATGTCGTCCTCCTCGATGTTCATGTGGAAGGTGTCCAGCATTAGCCTTACGTTCTCCTTGTCCACTTCCTTTACGAAACGGACACCCTCTTCGGCCGTATTCAGCAGATGGTTCTCAAAGCGGTTCAGCACCTCCATCCCAAGCTGGATGCCATAGGGCTTCGCCAGGTCCGCCATGATACGCATCCCCTCCACGCTGTATTTCCAGTCCTCTTCCTTGCATACCAGCTTTGTGAAGTCGATGGGCCAATAGGAATACAGCGCGCCGCCCAGATGGCGGATTTCCAACTGCCCCATGACGTCGAAGAGGTGCCTGAACCACCCCGTGGCGTTTTCCCGTATTTTCTTATCTGATGAACCGATATTATGGTCGAAGGACGGGCCGTATCCGGCAGTCAGGGTGATTCCCCGGGCCTTTGCGCGCTCCCGCAGAGCCACGATCTGGGCCTTTGAATAGTCCGGCAGGGGCTTAGCACCGATTTCCAGCGCATCGAAGCCCAGACGTGCCACCTTGTCCACATAGGGGACATAATCCGCCTCCCACTGGGTCTCCCAGTAGGCGTAATAAATTCCATATTTCATACTCTTTCGCTCCTATACTTGGTTCCGCGTCAAGAGGCCGCCGCCCTCACGCTTTCGGCGGACGCAAACTGTCCCTGTACTGCTCAGGAAGCCTGTGCGGCCGTGTGGCCCGGAACTTTTTACCTGATGTCCCAGGGGCATGTGCCTCCCGGCGGCCCAGAATCTGTCTGCACACGATTCAGCCTGCACACGAATCAGTCGAATCTGAAAGCGATTTTGAAGTCGCCGTATTTTCCGGTGGCGTAGTCGAAAGCCTTTTCCCACTCCTCCAGCCGGAAGAAGGTCTTGACGATGCCCTCGGTCTTCAGCTTCCCATTTGCGATGTTCTCGATGACATAGGGGTAGCAGTAAGGGCTTAAGTGGGATCCCAGCACGTCCAGCTCCTTGTTGTCCCCAATCAGCGTCCAGTCCACGGTGGTCTGCTGGGCGAACACGCCGAACTCTACGAACCGGCCCAGCCGCCGTACCATCTGCAGGCCCTGGACCACGCTGGAGGGATGGCCTGTGGCCTCTATGTAGATGTCGCAGCCGTAGCCTTCCGTCAAATCTCTTATGATTTGAAGGACGTCTTCCTTCCCGGGATTTATCACAATGTCCGCCCCGAATTCCTTCGCTTTCTGCAGGCGTTCGTCCATCATGTCCAGGGCTATCAGCCTGGCCGGGTTCATCTGCCTGGCATATGTAATCATGCCCAGACCCAAAGTGCCCGCACCGGATATGACTACCACGTCCTCGATGCCGATGTCCGCCCGGTCTACCGCATGCTTGGAGCAGCTATAGGGCTCAATCATCAAAGTCTGCTCCAGCGTCATCTCCTCCGGAACCCTGTGGACCACCGCGTTCTTCGGGAAGCGCACATACTCCGCCATGCCGCCGTTGTTCTCCTTCTGGAAGCCGAAGATGGCGTGAGGCTCGCACATCCAGTAGCGTCCTGTCCGGCAGAACCTGCATTCGCCGCAGGGGATAATCTGGTCCGCGATGACGCGGTCGCCGATTTCGTAGGCTGTGACATTCTTTCCCCTGGCCGCCACATGGCCCAGGAATTCATGTCCCGGGATGAAGGGAGGGCGCACCCATTTCGCGTGGGTCTCGTCTCCCCAGGTGGAGTTGCCGTGATAGCACTTCAGGTCCCCCGCGCAGATGCCGCACCCCTCGGTCTTGATGACGATGTCATCATCGCCGCATTCAGGGACGGGGTATTGGGCCTCAAAGCGGTAGTCGCCTTTGTCATAGGCCACCAATGCTTTCATCGTCTTCGGTAATGTTCCGTTCATTTTCTCCCTCCTTTATTTGTATCGCATTTTCGCGATTGGTTTTAATAATAGAATCGCTTTATGTAATGTAATTATATAAAGCATAGGGGGATTTGTCAATAGTTTTTCCTAAAAGAAAAAGGCGGAACGCTCTGCCTGAAAAGAGCTTTCCACCTTAACTATTCTCTATGGAATTTTGATTCCTACGCAAGTAGGATACTATCCTTTTACCCTGTCGAGCTCTGTGAGATTTACGCCCAAACTTGATAACGTAACCTTCAATTCCAGGTAACGCTTATACATTGAGTCATATGTGTCCGGCGCCACGTCCTTGATCGGTAACATCCAATCCTGCAACCTCGAAAACTCAGTCACACAGTCTTTAATAATATCTGCTGCATTTGGCATGCAAGCACCCTCTTTCTGAAACACCGCAAACATAGCCCTCTTTTATATGCTGTCTCTTCCGGTTACAATTTCAGCATAACAGATTTTTCAGGAAGTGTAAAGCCCTCAAATTTCAGCATTGAACGCTGCGATGAAGTTCAGGGCTGCCCCTGACGCAATTGCCGTCTTCTTATAGACGCATGTCCTCAGATATCCGCCGCCATCGCCAAAGGAATTCAATGCCGCCACCCTCTCCCGCAGATCCTCCAGATAGGCATCCAGGTATCCCCCTACATATCCCCCCAGCACGATGTCGCAGTCCAGCAGAGCGTGGACGGTATTCACCGTCAGGGCCAGATACCCCAGGTATTTGTCCCAGGCCCGGACGAATTCCCGGTTTCCGTTCTCCAGGCCCGCGAAGAAATCCTGCAGGCTCCCCTCCGCAAGGCTGGACAGATTCTCCGCCGTGAGATAGTTCTCCACGCAGCCCTTCTGGCCGCAGTAGCATTTCTGGCCGTCGGGAATCAGGGTCATATGCCCCACCTCCCCGGCCTTCTGGGTGGCGCCCGGGTATACGGTGTCGTCCAGGACGAAGCACCCGCCGATGTTGTTGCTCAGCATGAGGTAGAAAGCGTTCCTCCTGTCGGGATCCTTCCAGATCTCCGTGTAGGCAGCCGCGTTGGCATCGTTGAACAGCTCCACGGGGTATGGGATGTTGGCGGAAATCTGTTCATAGACATTGCTCTCCAGGTCGATGATCTTGCTGAAAAGGATGGTCCTGCGGTCGATGTCCACCAGCGCGGGCAGCCCTACGCCCACGCCCAGTATCTGCTCGCCTGTGAGTCCGGCCTTTTCCACCAGCTCCCGGAACAGGCTGCCCAGGTTTTTATAATAAGCCTCGCTGCTGGAGAAGGCAGCCCGGACGCGAGAGGTTGTGACGATGTTCCCCAGGAGGTCAAGGGCGGCCATGGAGATGTGGTTGCTGGTAATCTCTATGCCGATGGCGGCTCTGGCATTGCTTACCAGGGAATAGGCCACCGCGTTGCGCCCTCCTGTGTTGCCCCTGGAGCCGGACTGGGCGATCAGACCCGCATCTAAGAGCTCGTCAATGTTCTTGGCCACAGTGGGGATGCACAACTGCAGATTCGCCGCCAGCTCCTGCCTGGTCAGCATGCCGCCGGACAGGAACCTCTGGTAGATATTGGTCTTGTTGATTTTCTTGATTTCCACGTTCAGGGGTCTCTTATTGGACATAAACCATCCGCCTTTGTCTGAGATTGCCGGGCTATCGAAGAATGCCGGTAAGGGAGGACGCTGGCGCAGAGGGCCGGCCGCCGAATCCACGATATGCCGGGAGGATTTAAGTATAACATCATGGTGCCGATAAATCAATCCGGGCGCTCAAAAAGGCTTGATTTATGTTGGTAAGCGTGGCATCTGGTTTATCTGCTGAAGGACTTCATCCTGGAGATTATGGAGTTGAAGCCGAATCTGCCGAAGGCTGATGCCTATGCGAAAGCGTTTGTGGCATACAGCCTGTACGGCTGGATTGCGAAAGCTGAAGCTATTCTTCCCTTGCTCTTTGGATAAATTTGTATTATCGGCATGGCAGCTATGTCCTATACAACATGGAATGAAACGGCGCTTTATCGCAACGAAATATGGGAGCATATCCTCCCATCTCGAAAGAATGCCCCCAAATCTGCCCGAAATTTCTCCTACTTCCCTTCCGCCATCTTCAGCTGGGCCGTCACCAGCCCGTAGTAAATCCCTTTCTTCTCCAGCAGCTCATTGTGCGTCCCAATCTCCGCAATGCCGTGCTTGTCGATTACTACGAGCCTGTCGGCATTCCGCAGAGTGGACAATCTGTGGGCGATGGCAAAGGTCGTCCTCCCCTTCACCAGCCGGTCAAGGGCCTGCTGAATCAGGAACTCGCTCTCCGTGTCCAGGGCCGAGGTGGCCTCGTCCAGAATCAACAGCCTTGGGTTGTTCAGGATGGCCCTGGCGATGGCGATTCTCTGCCGCTCTCCGCCGGAGAGGTTGTAGCCGTGCTCTCCCACGTAGGTGTTGTAGCCGTCCGGCGTCTTGCAGATGAAGTCATGGGCATTGGCCGCCTTGGCCGCTTGGATGACCTCCGCCATGGTGGCGTCCTGTCTGGCGAAGCGGATGTTGGCCAGGATGCTGCCAGAGAACAGGAAGGTCTCCTGGAGCACCACGCCGATCTGGGAATGCAGGCTCTCGGCCTTCACGTCCCGCAGGTCCACGCCGTCCAGCGTAATCTTTCCCTGATCCACATCATACAGCCGCATGATCAGGTTGATTAAAGTGGATTTCCCCGTGCCGGAAGCGCCCACCAGCCCGATCATCTCCCCGGGTTTCACCTGGAAGCTGATGTTCTCCAGCACCGGCTCATAGGTGTGGTAGCCGAAGGACACCCGCTGGAAGTCGAAAGCGCCCTCGATCAGGAACTCCCTGCTGTCCTCTTTGTCCTTGATGACAGGCTCCTCGTCCAGCACGTCGTAGATGCGGTTCAAGCTGGTGATCATCTGCATGACCATCCTGGGCAGATGGGTCATCCAGCTCAGCGGCCCGAAGAGATACCCGCAGTAGGTGACGAACTGCACCAGCTCACCCAGGCTCATGTCCCCGTTCAGCACATCAATGCCGCCGAAATACACGGCGATGTATGACCCCGCCCCCAGCAGGAAGGTCAGTATGGGGAAAAAGATGGCCCAGAAGGTCTCGTTGCGCCTGCTGATGTCGGCATACTCCTCCGTCTTCTTCTGAAAGCGGGCCGCCTCCCTCTCCTCTTTTCCAAAGGACTTCACCACCCGCATGCCGGAGATGATGTCCTGCAGGCTGCTGGCCAAATCGTCCGACTTCAGCCACTGCTTGTGGTAGATGCTGTGGATATGGTGCCAGAAAGCCTTGGTCACCACGAACACGATAATGATGAAAAGGGTGGACAGCAGCGTCATCTTCCAGCTGATCATGAACATCACGATCAGGGAGACCACCATGGTCAGCAGGGTGGAGAACATGTCTCCGAACACCTCTTCCATGAAGCCGCGGATCTGGTTGGTGTCCCGGGAGACGCGGTTGAGCAGCTCTCCCGGCTTCCTGTTGTTGATGAAGGACAGGGAGAGGGACTGTATCTTATAGTAGAGCTTGCGCCGCAGGCTCATGCTCAGGGCGCTCCCCAGGGACACACACTGCCAGTAGCGGTACACATCCAGCAGGATGCGGCCTATGAGCATGGCAAAGGTGATGCCGATGAAGATCCACAGCTCCCGCCAGCCGCCGTTTCCGGTAGACAGCGTGCCGTCAATGAATTCACGCTGTACCAGAGGTATGGCCATATTCATGGCGGAGATCAGGGCCATCAGCAGAGAGATCAGCAGCAGCTTCCCCACATACTCCCCGCAGAGGGCCATGAATTTCTTCAAAATGTCCGCCTTGCCCTCGCAGTAGGGGCATTTGCTGGTACCGGGAAGGGCCCGGCCGCATTTCTCGCAGTATTTCTCATATTCCAGGCTCACCACCTGCTCCGGCTTCTCCCCTGTCCCAAGGGATTCGATGACGGACTGCGCCCCTCTTGCCAGGTAGGCCACGCGGACGATGTGCCGCATGGAAAAGCGCGCCGCGCAGATGACCTGGCCGTCCTTTTTCGTCACGATGACGATGCCGCTGTGCACCTGGTGCTCGCATTTGATCTTCTCGCATTCCGCCAGCGGAAACTGTGCGGAGAGCTCATCGCCCTGCAGCACCAGGAAGCGCGTCCCCGTCACCACCAGGAAAATCGTCCCGGCGTAAGCCTCCCTGGCCTGCATCCTCCGGCTGTCGAATTCCAGGTCTACAGGCACACAGTACAGCACCTCTTCCCCGGCTTCCAGCCCCAGGGCCTCCCGTTGGGATCCCGTCAATGTATACAAAAGTTTCATAAAATCCTACATGCCTTTCCATGGCCCGAAATCAGCCGGGCCATCCGTAAATTTTCCCATAGCCAGCGCAGCTGGCCGTTTCATGTCCTGGATGCGCAAGAAACCTTACTCAACAGTTCCTGATACTTATATGAAGAGATCCAGCTTCTTGCGCTCCATGACGCCCAACTGGTAGAAATCGGGAATCTCATATCGGTTTCCGTCGATGTCCGTCACCAGCAGCCTGGAGTCGCTCAGATGAATCACGGCATCACCGCTCATCTGGGTGGTAAAGCGGCAGGCCCCAAAGGTGGTGACTACATTCCAGTAGGCGTATCCGTACTCGTCTTTCACGTCCAGCACCTTGGTGATGACAGGCCTGAAATAGCGGAGCTTGATCTGCTCCCGCAGCATCTCCTGCTGGTCTTTCTCAAGCTGGGAGAGCTTCTCGATGATGCCGATCTCCTTCGCCTTCTCGTCCGCCTCCCGGATGGAGATGAACTCCTCGGGATTGGTCAGCGGGAATGTCAGATACACCCCCACACGGTCGTATTCCCTGGTGCATGCTTCGGTTTCGGAATGTTTCTCTTCCCCTGCTTCCTTTACCGTCAACGCCACAAATCCGCCCTCCGTCCTGCGGAACCTGGCGTTCTCCCCCGTGAGGAAATGCATCTCCAGAAGCTCCTCCGATTCCTTCTTCAGAGCCTCCTCGTCAAATTCCTGGAGATCTAATAGGTCTTGTCTGTTATTTTCCTGTCCTTCCATAAATATCCGTCCCTTTCTGCACCCCAAAGCTTAGAGCGCCTATATTTCAGTTTCAGCAAGCTGGTGCAATCCTGGAAGAATGCCCGCACTTTGGGCATTCTGACCTGTGAGAACCGGCGAGCAAAGCGAACTTGTTCGCAAGCCGAGCCTAGAAGTTCTTGGGTGGCGTACTTTGACACCCTAGAACTTCTTCTCACACTTCAATCCCCCGCATGGCCAGCGCTTTGGTCTGCAGCTCGCTCAGCTTATAGAATGTTCCCTTCTTCGCCAGCAGCTCCTCATGGGTCCCCGACTCCGTAAGCCTCCCGTCGTCCAGCACGATCAGATGGGTGGCGTTTCGCAGGGTGGAGAGCCTGTGGGCGATGGACAGCACCGTCCTGCCCTTCTCCAGCTTCTCCAGGGATTTCTGGATGGCCAGCTCCGTCTCCGTATCCACCGCGGAGGTGGCCTCGTCCAGAATCAGTATCTTCGGATCCGCCAGGATGGCCCTGGCGATGGAGATCCGCTGCTTTTCACCTCCCGAAAGCGAGCGGCTGGAGGAACCCAGCAGGGTATCGTACCCCTCCGGCATCTTGCAGATGAAGTCATGGGCATTGGCCTGTACCGCCGCGTGGATGATTTCCTCCCTGGTAGCGTCCGGCCTGGCGTAGGCGATGTTCTCCGCCACCGTGCCCATGAAGATGTAGGTCTCCTGGGATACCATGGCCACATTCCTGCGCAGCTCCTGGAAGCCGTAGCGCTTCACGTTGACCCCGTCCACCAGCACCTCCCCTTCCTGGGTGTCATAGAGCCTGGAGATCAGGTTCACCAGCGTGGACTTGCCGGCGCCGGAGCGCCCCACGATGCCGAACACCTCCCCCGCCTCCACATGGAAGCTGATATCCTTCAGGATAGGCTTGTGGGCCTCATAGCCGAAGGTCACGTTCCGCAGCTCGATCTCGCCCCGCAGCTCCCCGGGCCGCAGGGGATCCGGCACCTCCTTCACCTCCGGCACCGCGTCGATGATCTCGAACATGCGCTGGGCGGAGTTCATGCACTGGGTGTACCAGCGGATGGCCCGGGAGAAAAAGTCCAGGGGCCACTGGAGCTGTCCCACATAGCCGGAAAACGTGATCAGCAGCCCCAGCTCGATGTCCGCGCCGCCGATGATCATAGCGCCGCCCACGGCCCACACCAGGAAGCTGATGGTATCCTCCACGGAGCGGTACAGCGCATAGAATTTGTTGTCATACCGGGCAAGGTCCATCTCTGCCGTGCGCACCTTGCCGTTGTTCTTCTTGAAGCGGGTCATCTCCTGCTCCTGCTGGCCAAAAGCCTTCACCACCCGGGCTCCCGTGAAGTTCTCGTTCATCTGCCCTTTCAGGCGGCGGTTGGCCCGGTGCCGCTTCCCGTAATAATGCCACAGATGGGGCATCATCCGGTAGCTGATCACCACCAGCACCGGCATCAGGATGACGGACATCAGCGCAAGCAGGGGATCCAGCAGGAACATGATGACAATCGTGGCCAGTATGGTCCCCACATTGACGAAGAAATTCGGGATGCCGTCTATCAGGAAGCTGGAAATCTCCTCCGCGTCGTCGGACACCCGGGTCATCAGGCCGCCGGTCTGCCTCTTGGAATAGAAGCTGATGGACAGCCGCCCCATGGAGGAGAACACCTGGCTCTTCAGCGTAGCCACCACCGACGGTGCAATCCGCGCGGCCAGCACGCCCTGGAGCACGGCCAGCCCCTGGAGAATCACCTTTGTGACGATCATGGAGATGACCAACACGGTCAACGCAGTCACGAAGCGTCCGGCCGGCAGATGCAGCAGCGCCAGGAACTCCTCGTTGCGGGCCAGCACCTGATCGTACAGGACGGTTCCGCTTAGGTACGGCCACACCAGGTTCAGCACCGCCGAGCCGATATAGCACAGGACCATGATGACCAGATATTTCATATAAGGCTTAAAATAGGACAGCACCCGGAACAGGATGGACTTCTTGTCCATGCACTTGGGGCAGACCTTCCGCTCCTGGTCAGGATAGATCATGCCGCACTTGGGGCAGCACTCCTTTCCTTTCTCCACGTTCAGGTCCTCCCCGGTGATCTCCTCCGCCTTCTTCAGCTTCTGGAAAATGCTGCAGACCTTGAGGAAGATTCCCATCTTGGTATTGGAAAAATGGCAGAGGTTGCGCTCCACCCCGTCGATTTTAGCCATCAGCACCCCTGTGGCCACCTGGCGCAGCACTTCCATCTCCTCCACCCTGTCCAATTCGAATATCTGCAGGGCGGGCTCCGCCCCGAGAGCGGCGTCCTCCTCTATCTGCCATCCGCCGTACCCGCCGAAGCGGTATTCCACGGCCTGCCCCTTCTCCGTCTTCTCCCGGTAGGGGTAGGCGGCCACCAGCAGCTTCTCCTTCGTGAGGGCCACGATGGTATCGGCGAACCGGTACTCCATATCGAAATCAGCCATCGCCGCGAAGATGATGCCCTCTTCCTTCACGCCGTACTTCCCGGCAATGCTGACAAAACTTTTCGGTAACTTCATTCCACACTCCTCCCATTTCCTCTCCCGGTCCCACAGAACGCATTCCGCTCATAAAAAAACCATGGCTCCTACACACGGGTAGCCATGATCCACTCTACGCATTCTGTTCCTGACATGCAAGACTAGCGATGAACTCAATCTGCAATGGAATGTCCTGTTCCCATGAAACGACTTCATTCCATGGAACAGCCCCTTTCCACTTCCCCGGGAGGCGATTTTCTGACTGTTTTCCGTTGTGATATCTGATTCCTTCTCAATGTAGTCTTCATAATTGCTGCCTCCTTTCCTTTACTTTTCAGACTAAAGTTTAGTATAAGCACATTTTTTAAGAATGTCAACCGCTTTTTTCCAAAATACGTTAAAATTTCTTAAAAAGACTGTATTAGCTCTTTCAGGGGGCATGCCGCCTTTTCTGCCTACGCTCTGAACGCTTCATATATGTCGTTCAGCAATATGCCCTCAGGGTCGCAGCCGTATTCCCAGAACATAATGCCGCCCAGCCCTTTTTCCCTGACGTAGTCTGCCTTGATCCGTAGGCTCTCCCCGTCGTCATAGCTGATGAAGCAGTCTCCGTTGAACAGATAGGGAGCCTTGCCCGCATCATCCCAATAGCGTTTGTAGCCGTTCTTGTCTATGTAGTCCCGTGCTAGCTCCCGGTATCCCGGGCCGCCCATTCCCACCGTTCCGGCTTCCCGGCCCAGGCCGTCTCCGCCGCCCTTTACCTCTTTCCAGAGCCTTGCGTAAAAAGGTACGCCCACTATCAGCTTCTCAGCCGGCACGCCTGCCTCCAGGAACGCTTTCACCGCCTTGTCCACGCATACGTCGAACAGATTGGTTGTCCCGGGATACAGGGAGGCGTGATGTCCCGTCACTTTGACGAAGCCGCCCTGGAGATCGTAGGTCATCAGTTGTACATAGTCCAGATATTCCTGCGCCTGCGACATGTCCGTATGCAGGGTAAAATAAGTGTCTCCCCCTGCGGCGATGGTGAGCATCCTGCCGCTTCCCAGGGCGTCCAGCTCCTGACGCAGTTTCGCCAGGAACAGGGTGAAGTTCTCCTTGTCCCGCATATCGGCCGCGATTCCCGCAAGGGCGAAGCAGGGATACTCCCAGTCGATGTCTATGCCGTCCAGCTTATACGCCGCCACCAGCGCGGCCGCGCTCTTTGCCGCCTTCTCCCGGGTGTCCTCCGTCATGGCCGCCTGCGAGAATCCGTCCGCGCTCCAGCCTCCGATGGAAAGGATGATTTTGATTTCCGGATGGATCCTGCGGATGCGCTCCAAATCCTTCTCCTTTCCCGCGCCTTCCTCCCATACTGTTTCGTTCTCCCGGATATGTCAAAACGCAATATTGATTACATCCAGCTTTCTGATGTCCTCCTCCCGCATTTGACCCAGATTTCTGGTCCCTACATAGCCGATCACTTTCTTCTCATTCATTGCCATCAACCTCCTCTTTCTGACCATTCTGTAGTATCTCTTTAAATATAATTACGTTTTTGAAGAATGTCAACAAAAAAGACAGCCTTTCCGAAAAATATCCGGTCCGGCTGTCCTTTTGATAGATTTTTACCCGATTTACATCGGCTTGTCTGACTATTCCGCTGTCTTCACGGAAGTGATATGGGGATTGACGCCCTCGTACCAGTACAGGAAGCCTTCCATGTCGATCTTGTCCCCGATGTTCAGCCCCTGCACCGCCTTGTATACATCAGTGCTGCTGTCGCACAGGTAGGACTCCACGGTGAAAGTATATGTATTGCCGTTCAGGGAGACATTGAAGTACAGGTCGTCGCCCTCCTGGCCGGAGCCGTCCCAGTTGTACAGGAACGCCACATCATTCCCGTCCGCGTCCTTGATATTATTGCCGTCCGCATCCTTGCAGGGCTCTACGGTCATGCCCTTGAATGCCACGAACTTGTTCTGATGCTTGATCAGGTCGTCGCTTCCCAGCAGGGAGGTGACGTCCTCCACAGGCGCTATGTAGTTCCCCTCCAGGATTTCAAAGGTAGCTCCCTCGGCAACCTCCACCTCACCGGACCACTCGGTCTTATAGCCTGTGACCTTGATCTTGGTGCCGGGAACCAGCTTCTCGTAGTCCTCTTCGGAGCAGACCATGTTGTACACGAAATAAGCGCCGTCCTTGTCCTGGGTGTAAACGGTTGCCTTATCCTCCCACCAGGACTGCTTAGCCTGAACATATGTCTCGATTACGACTTCGGACTCCAGAGCGGCCGCATCATATTCCGCATAGGTCATGACGCCCTCGGATTTTGCCTCCGTACCTTCCGCTCCTTCCGTACCGGCCTCAGAGCCTTCGGCATCTCCTTCCTCACCGGCCTCAGAGCTGTCCTGGGCTTCGGACTCCTCTTCTGTGCTGGCTTCGGAGCTGTCCTGAGCTTCAGACTCCTGGCTGGCGTCAGCTTCGGAGCTGTCCTGAGCTTCGGACTCCTCTTCTGTGCTGGCTTCGGAGCTGTCCTGGACTTCGAAATTCACATCAGAGCTGCCCTGGGAATCACCCTCAGAGCCGCAGGCCACACATGTGAACACCAGCGCGGCAGTCAACAGTAACGTTGAAAACCTTTTCATATCTTATCCTCCTTTTTAAAGAACACTGCCTTACAGCGATGCGCTCCGCGGCATGCCCTTCTGCGTATTATGACGGAAAAAAGACCTGTTCTTTTTCCATCATCAATACTTGAAAATTATTATACAAGATTTCTTTGATAAATCAATAGTCAAAAGTGATAGTTATTTTATACTATCCCGCATTTTCCCGGCACAATATCCAAAGCCAAATTCCATCGGAGCCTGATAGCAGACGGGGAAGATAAGACAGAAAAGGCGGAAAAAAGGAAGCTGCCGCCTCCCGGATTTCCACCCGTTCCGGCCGCAGCTTCCCGCGCCTTACAACAATACACTATACGATAATACATTATAAGAAATACCGTTACCCGTCAATCCTTTGCCCCGCTCAAATATCCAGCAGATCGCTATATGCCTTCAGCGCGCCGTCCGTGTCGTGGGCCAGCACCTTCTTGGCCAGGACCTTGCCCAACTGCACGCCCTCCTGGTCGAAGCTGTTGATGTTCCATACGAATCCCTGATACATGACCTTATTCTCGAAGTGGGACAGGAGCGCGCCCAGGGCCTGGGGGGTCAGCTGCTCTCCCGCGATGATGCTGGAGGGACGTCCGCCCGCAAAGTTCTTGTTGCGGTTCTCGTCCGCCTTGCCGCAGGCGAAAGCCACAATCTGGGCCGCCACATTGGCGCAGAGCTTCTGCTGGCTGGTGCTGTCCTGAATCACCACGTCCCGCTCCATCTGGTTCTTCCGGAAGCCCACGAACTGCAGAGGGATGATATCCGTGCCCTGGTGCAGGAGCTGGTAGAAGGAATGCTGGCCGTTGGTACCGGGCTCGCCGAAGATCACAGGGCCTGTGGAATACTCCACCGGCTCGCCGAAGCGGTTCACGGACTTGCCGTTGGACTCCATGTCCAACTGCTGCAGATGGGCCGGGAAGCGGCTCAGGGCCTGGGAGTAAGGCAGCACGGCCGTATTCTGGTAGCCCAGCACATTGCGCTCATAGACGCCAATCAGGGCGTCCAGCATGGCAGGGTTCGCCAGAATATCCCTATTGCAGGCAAGCTTGTCTTCCTCCGCCGCGCCCTCCAGGAACCGGGCGAAGACTTCCGGGCCGAAGGCCAGGGACAGGACTGCGCCGCCCACGCCGGAGGTGGAGGAGAACCGGCCGCCGATATAGTCGTCCATGAAGAATGCGGCCAGATAGTCGTCGCTCTTCGCCAGGGGAGATGTCTCGCTGGTTACGGCGATCATATGCCTGGAGGCGTCCAGTCCGGCGTTCTTCAGAGCGTCCTTCACAAAGGACTCATTGGTCAGGGTCTCCAGAGTGGTGCCGGATTTGGACACCAGCACGAAAAGGGAACGCTCCACGTCAATGGTGTTCAGCACTGCCGCCGCGTCGTCGGGATCCACATTGCTGATGAACCTGGCTTCCATCTTAAAGGTGCCGTTCACCCTGGCCCAGTTCTCCAGAGCAAGGTACATGGCCCGGGGGCCCAGGTCGCTGCCGCCGATGCCGATCTGCACCACAGTGGTGAATTTCTCCCCTGCGGCATTGGTGATCTCGCCGCTGTGGACTTTGTTCGCCAGCTCCGCTATCTTTCGCTGCTGCTCCACATAGAAGCCGCGCTTGTCCACGCCGTCGGCCACAACGGCCTCCCCCAGCTGCCCCCTTGTCAGATGGTGGAGCACCATGCGCTTCTCGCCGGTGTTGATCACTTCGCCATTGTAAAGGGCCTCGAATTTTTCCGCAAGCTGCATCTCCTCCGCAAGCCTGGCGAAAGTCTCCAGGGCCTTGCCGTCCACCTGCTTTGCCGCATAGTTGAACGCCAGCCCGGCCGCCATGGGAACGCTGTACTTCTTCACGCGCTCCGCGCCGCCCTCTCCGGCCATGGCCTCCGTCAGATTTACAGGAGCCACCTTCAGCAGTTCCTGATATGCGGAAACAGTATCCAGATTCTTCCAGGTAATCATGAATTGATTCCCTCCTTTATTTTAATATATTATATAGCATGGACATCCCCCCGGATTACATGGCCGGGAGCATGGCCATGGCATATTATCGAACTAACATTCTTTTTTCTTCGCTCTGTCGAAGAAAATATAGGCAAGCATCAGCGCCCAGGCTCCGGCCAGCGCCGACAGAAGCAGCACCGCAGACACGGGAAGCGGCCCCAGGTCGGATTTCCCCTCCTTGGAGGAGCCCTGCTGCTCCAGCTGGTCCAAATGGTGCCGGGAGGCCATGTCGCTGTAAAGCTTCTCGAAGTAGGCGTCATCCACTGTCTGGGAACGCCGGATGGATTTCACCGTCTCCTCGATCAGCTGGCCCGCTGCATCCCGCAGAGAGGCCGATCCGTTGAACACAGGCGTCACAAAGGTATGGTCCACATTCTCCAGCAGAAGCTTCGTGGCCTTAATCTTCACCTCGTAGTGGAGGGCATTGTCCTCGCCGCAGCCTGCCAGGTACTCCTGATACTCCGGGGATTCCTGGGCCCTGGAGGTCACGGGCACATACCCTTCCGTCTCCGCATAGGCGATCTGCACCTCATTGGTCAGCAGATACTGGGTGAACAGCCATGAGGCCAGCACCTCCTGGGAATCCTCCTTGTTGAAGACGCAGACCGACGGGCCCTGGGATATCATCTGCGGATTCGACGTGTCGAACTGGGGGATGGCCATGACCTCCGTCTCGAATTCCACCAGCTTGTCGGCGCTGATGTCTATCAGGGGCGCGTTGCTTCCCATCCAGGTAGCCCCTGCCGTGGAGTCGATGGCGAAGATGCACTGCCCCGCGTTCAGGAAGTTGGCCGGGTAGCTGGAAATCTTGAAGGTGGAGAAGGCTCCGGTCCTGGTGTGCGCCGCTATGGTCTCCAGCAGCTCCTTCGTGTCGTCGGAGAAGAGCAGGATCTCCCCCTCCTCGGTGGAATAGCCCGCGCCCTTCTGCCGGATCTGCTGTATCATCATGTTGTCGGTGGACTTATAGATGAAGGGAATCATCACATCCTGGCCGTTCACCAGGTAGTTCCCCTCATCGTCCATGGCCATGGCGGCCTCGGAAACCTCCCAGACGAAATCCCACGTAAGAGCATCCGGCAGTTCGTACCCCAGTTTTTCCACGTAGGTCTTGTTGATATAGCAGCATTCCGTGGAGCGCATGTAGGGTATGGCGTAATAATGGCCGCCAAAGGAGCATTCCTCCAGAAACCGGGGAATAATCTCCTCCCTGGCAGGAGCGTCGAAGCGGACCTCGCTGCCCCCCAGGCCGTATCTGTCGTCATCGAACAATCCCTCCAGCGGGACCACCTGGTTGACGCCCGTCAGATAGGTGGCGATATGGTCCGGATAGGTGACGCACACGTTGGGCGTGGTATTGGTGGCGATGTTCGTTATCACATCGTTATAGATTTTCCCATAATCCGTGTACAGGCGCAGGTTCACCCTGATATTGGGGTACAGCTCCTGGAAATCGGCGATGGCCTGTTCGTAGATGGCCGTCTGGGTCTTGTTCGTATCGTTCTTGGCCCAGAAGGTGATTTCATGCTCTGTCCCCGCGTCAAAGGACTCCGGAATGGCGAAAGCGTCCAGCCCCTTGGATCCGTGGCAGCCGGTGAGCAGGAACACACAGCCCATGAGAGCCGCCAGAAGCGGGAGGAAAGGGCCCTTTGCACTGTGGCTCCTCTTCTCTTCCTTGTTCATCCCTTGGTCCCTCCTCTCGATACGCCTGCCATGATCTTCTTGTGGAAAATCAAAAACAGCACAATCAGGGGCAGCGAAATCACCACCACTGCCGCCATCATGGCCGGTATGTTCTCTCGGCCGAAGCCGTTCTCCCGGATTTCCTGGATGCCGTTGGAGACCAGGTAATAGGCCTCGTCATCCGTGATCAGCCTGGGCCACACATAGGAATTCCAGCATTCTATCACCTTCAGGATCGTCACGGTGATCAGTGTGGGCCTGGATATGGGCACCAGGACCTTCAGCAGATACTTCATGTCCGAAGTGCCGTCCACCTTGGCCGCTTTGTACAGGCTGTCCGGCACCTGCTCGAAATTCTCCTTCAGCAGATAGATATAGAAGACGGAGGTGACGGACGGCAGTATGAGTCCCTGAAAGGTATTGCGCATGTCCAGGTTGGTGATGGTCACGAAATTTGTGATGATCACCAGCTCGTTGGGAATCATCATCAGGGACAGGAACAGGAGGAAAGCCCCATTCCGCCCCCGGAACTCCAGCCTGGCAAAGGCGAAGGCCGCCAGAGTGATCACCACGATCATGACAGCCGTGGTCAGCAGGGTGAAGATGACCGTATTTACGAAATAACGTGCAAGAGGGACTGTTGTAAAGGCATCCACGTAATTTTGCAGCGTCGGCGACAGGGTGAAGAATTTCGGGATGCTTTCCGAGTTATATGCGCCGTAGCTCTTCACGGATGTCAGTATCATCCAGTAAAAGGGGAACAGCACGATGACGGCCCATATAATCAGGAAGAAATAGGTGATGGCGCCGGCCGTCCTCCTCTGCCTCTCATAATCATTTTTCCTTGTCCGGTTCATTTCCATAGCCTCCTGTCTCCCATCTGCCCCTGTTCCCTGAAAGTATGCCAAAAGGTATCAATAGTGCACGTTTTTCCTGCCGATCAGCAGATTGACGCAGGTAATCGTGAGAACAATGGCGAACAGGATGATAGCCGCCGCCGATGCATAGGACGGATAGCCGCCGCTGTCTCCGTACAGCATGTCGTATACATAGCCCACTATGGTATTCATCCCCGCCGCGTTCAAATTCGTGCCGAACAATGCCACGGCATCGCTGTATGCCTTGAAGGCCCCGATGAAGCCTGTGATGACCAGGTAGAAGATCATGGGCGATATCATGGGCAAAGTGATTCGCATGAAGGTACGGAATTTCGATGTGCCGTCCACCCTGGCCGCTTTGTAATAGTCCTGGTTGACGGAAGCCAGGGCGCTGGTGAGGATCAGGATCTTGAAGGGCATCACCACCCATATGGTATAAAGGCACAGCACGAACATCTTCGCCCAGTAGGGCCCGTCGATGAAGTCCACGGATTCCCCGCCGAACCACTGAATCAGGAGATTCACCAGACCATCGGAATAAGCGGTTTTCTTGAACAGGATCATGAATACCAGCCCCACCGCCAGGGTGTTGGTCACATAGGGCAGGAAGTAGATTGTCTGCAGGAGGTTCCGCAGCGGCTTTATGGAATCCAGCCCCACGGAGATCAGCAGGGCGATTCCCGTGGACAGGGGCACCGTGATGATCACCAGCAGGAAGGTATTCTTCAGGGCCTGCAGGAAATACGGATCGTGGAGCACATAGGAGTAATTGTAGGTCCCCGTGCCGAAATAGGTCTGGGATGCGGAATTGTAGCCCTCCTCAAAGGAATAGACGAACACGTCTATCAGTGGGTACACCATGAAAAAACCGAGAAACAGGATTGCCGGCAGCAGGTACAGCCAGCCCTTCATGCTGTTGAAACGGGTCTTCCACGAGCCAGCCCCGGAATGCTTCCCTTCCATTTTCCGCTTGTCCATGTCTTGCTCCTATCTGTCCGTCGCGCCGGGTTGATATGGCCTGCACGCATTCATGGGGATTGCTGCGCGCTGCTACGAACTCTTTTTCGTCATTTTCCACATTTTTGACTTTTTATTACTGCTTTTTCTAAAAATTACCGATTTTCCTATATTCCACATTATTCTTTACGGTCTTTCGCACATCTCTCTGATTCCTGCATTCATCATGGGCTTAGGACAGCGTCAAAGCCGGGAAATCGCTGACGCGTCAAATTCTATCCGCTCTTCCGTCTTTCTGTCAAAGAGGAACACTTTGCCTGGCTTTAAGTCGAACCTGACCTGGCGGGCATCCATGGAGACTTCTGCCATGTTCTCCGACCCGATGATGGCCCGGATCGCAGGTGACAGGGAAGCGCTGTTGGCACAGACCACGCTGATATCGCGCCCCATGACCTCCACGCCGCTCAGCTCACAGCCAAAGGCCCCGCCCTTCCGCAGCAGGAATCCCTCGGGCCGGATGCCGGCATAGACAGGATCCTCGGCCGCTCCCTTCACCGGAAGGACCGCATCCTTACCAATGGTTAGCCAGCCGTCCTTCACCTGTCCCTCGAAGACATTGACAGGCGGGGTTCCCAGGAATTTCGCCACGAACAGATTCGCCGGGCTGTCATAGACCTCCTGGGGCCTGCCGATCTGCTGCACCATGCCGTCCTTCATGACCACAATCATGTCGGAAATGCTCATGGCCTCCTCCTGATCGTGGGTCACGAAAATGGTGGTGATTCCGGTCTCTTTCTGAATCCGCTTGATCTCCTCCCTGGTCTGGAGCCTTAGGCGGGCGTCCAGGTTGGAAAGGGGCTCGTCCAGAAGCAGGACCCTTGGCCGCTTCACCAGGGCCCTGGCAATCGCCACCCGCTGCTGCTGGCCGCCGGAGAGCTCTCCGGGCCTGCGCTCCATCAGCTCGTCTATCTGCACCAGTCTGGCCGCATCCATGGCCTTCTCCAGCATTTCGGCTTTGGAGAGCTTATCCTTGCCCTTTAGGTTCTCCAGGGGAAAGAGGATGTTCTGCCTCACGGTGAGATGGGGGTACAGGGCGTAGTTCTGAAAGACCAGCCCGATGCCCCTGTGCTCCGGCGGAAGGCCTGTCACATCTTCCTCTCCGAAGAAGACCTGACCGCTGGTGGGCTTCTCCAGGCCGCTGATCAGGTTCAATGTGGTGCTCTTGCCGCAGCCCGATGGCCCCAGCAATCCAATCAGCTTGCCGTCCGGAATCTCGAAGTCGAAGTCGTTGACGGCTATGACATCCGCTTTGTTCTTTTTGTCCCGGCCGGGGAATTTCTTCGTCAGATTCCGCAATACTACTTTCATGATATTTCTCCTTGTCTGCTTGGAGTTTTTTCATCTATTTTTATCTAGGGTTTTTTGCCTTTGCTGCCAAATCCTTTACCACTTCGCCCGCGATGATCAGCCCTGCCACGGACGGCACAAAGGCGACGCTCCCCGGGATGCTGCGCCGTTTTGCGTCCCGGTTCTGGCCCTCTGCTTGGCTTTCCATGGATTCTCCCTCAGCGCAGCCGTCCCCCTCCGATTCTTTCGGGATGACGGGCAGTTCCTGGGAATACACCACTTTCAGGCTCTCCACGCCCCGCTTCTTCAGCTCCCGGCGCATGACCTTCGCCAGGGGGCAGACCTTTGTCTCATAGATGTCCGCCACCCGGAAAGCGGTGGCATCCAGCTTGTTCCCGGCTCCCATGCTACTGATGATGGGCGTATTGGTTTCCTTTGCCCGCATTGCCAGCGCAAGCTTGGCGGTCACGGTATCCACCGCGTCTACTACATAGTCGTATTCTTCAAAAGGAAAGGAGGATGCGTTTTCCGGCAGGAAGAAGCATTGGTGTACCGCGACCTCCGCCTCCGGGTTGATGTCCAGGATGCGCTCCCGCATCACGTCCACCTTACAGCGTCCAAGCGTGCTCCTGGCGGCTATGATCTGTCGGTTCAGGTTCGTCAGGCTTACCCTGTCGTCATCCACCAGGACAAAAGCGCCGATGCCGCTGCGGGCAAGGGCCTCGCATACATGCCCGCCCACGCCGCCTATGCCGAACACGGCCACTCTCGATTCACGCAGCCGCTCCATCGCCGCTTTTCCCAGCAGCAGCTGGGTCCTTGCAAACTGTCCTGTCATCTTCTTCCCGTCCCTGTCTCTCCGATTTATGCTGCGCGCTGAAAGGCCGCCAGCCATGATTCTATTTTGCACCCGTTTCGTCCAAAATGCAATGCCCTATGTAATAAAATCCGTGGCACTCATCCAGGGACACCGGAACAATCTTTCCAATCATGGAAGCGTCCCCGGGCAGATGGACGATGGTGTTGTTGGATAGTCGGCCTGTGACCATGGGGACATTGTTCTCAGCGGAATGCTTTTCTTTTATGGAATGCATCTCTTCCATGGAGTGCTCGTCTTCTATCGACTGCTTTTCTTCCATGGAATGCTTGTCTTTCATAGAATGCATCTCTTCCACGGAATGTCTTTCTTCCATGGAATGCCTGTCCTCCATGATTTCCTCAATCAGAGCATCCATAATCCGGCCCTGGTATTTCGCCGCCTGTTCCCTGGCAGTGTCCTGGACTACTTTCAGGAGCCTGTCGAAGCCTTCCTTCACCTGCTCCGGCGGCACCTGGTTCTCCATGGCGGCCGCAGGCGTGCCGGTGCGCTTGGAGTAGATGAAGGTAAAGGCATTGTCGTACTTTACCCTGCGCACCATGTCGATGGTCTCCTCCAAATCCTCGGCTGTCTCTCCCGGGAATCCCACGATGATGTCGGTGGTGATGGCGATGTCGGGTATCTCCCTGCGGATGCGGTCTGCCAGCTCTATGTACTGCTCCCTTGTATAGCGCCTGTTCATCTGCTGCAGGATTCTGGTGGAACCGGACTGCAGGGGCAGGTGGAGGTGACGGCAGATTTTCTTTGACTGCTTCATGACCGCTATCAGTTCCTCCGAGAGATCCTTGGGGTGGGAGGTCATGAAACGGATGCGCTCCAGCCCTTCAATCTGTTCCACCTTCCGCAGAAGCTGGGCAAAGGTGATGGGCTCGTCCAGGTTCTTTCCATAGGAATTCACGTTCTGCCCCAGCAGCATGACTTCCACCACGCCCTCCGCCACCAGGCGCTCTATCTCCCGTATGATTTCCCCGGGTTCCCTGCTGCGCTCCCGCCCTCTCACATAGGGCACGATGCAATAGCTGCAGAAGTTGTTGCAGCCGAACATGATATTGATGCCGGACTTGTACGGGTATTTGCGCTCCACCGGCAGATCTTCTACGATTTTATCCGTATCCTTCCAGATGTCTATCAGCATCCCTTCCGTCTCGAAAGAAGCCCAGAGGAGCTCCGCAAATTTATAGATATTGTGGGTGCCGAAAATCAGGTCGATAAAAGAGTAGCTTTTCTTCAGTTTTTCGATTACCGTGGCTTCCTGCATCATACAGCCGCAGAGGGCCACTTTCATCCGGGGATTGGCCTTTTTATACCGTTTCAGCACGCCCAGCCTGCCGTAGACCCGCTGGTTGGCATTGTCCCGGACGGTGCAGGTATTGTAGATGACGAAGTCCGCCTGCTCGCTGTCGGAGGGGGAAAAGCCGATTGCTTCCAGGATGCCCAGGAGCTTTTCGGAGTCCCGGGCGTTCATCTGGCACCCGAATGTGGTGACGCAGGCGGTGGGGGTGCGCCCGTTTTTTTCCTCAAAGTCCTTCACCCATCCCCGGCACTTTGCCATAAAGAAGTATTGCCTGGACGGTTCTTCTGTGGGCGGGTTTGAATTTATATTTATTTTATGTAGATCAATTTTATTGGAAATGCTTTCTTCCATAGACATTTTCTCTTGACTTTCTTCCCTTTCTAATTAAACATGTATTCCGTTTCCAGAATGTCTTGTCACTCAGTTTCTTTATTTCTGCTGTTTTTTATACGATACCAATGTCATCTTTTCGTTTATCGGTTTAAACTCTCCTGTCTGAGAATACCCCATTTTTTCATATAAGTAGCAGTTTCCTTTTTCTTCCAATATGGTTTCTAATTCCCAGTCAGAATATCCATGTTTTTCTTCTGCTAATTTTATTGCCTTTTGCGCCAATCCTCTATTTCTATATTCCGGCATTACAAAAACAGGTGATATTCGCTTGGTTACACCGTATTCATGTTTATCAACAATTCTTATAGCACCTATTGCCATACTATTTGCAATGATAAAGTAGTAATAAGTAAATGGCTGCTCTAATCTCATCATTATCTTGTCCATAGGCTCTGTTGCAGGGCTGGTTTCTGTATCTTGATATTTATCATATAATTCTTTAAAAGCTGTCACTTGCATCTTCCACAGTTTTTCTGCATCTTCAATGCCTGCTCTCACCAATCTGACATCCATAGTAATTTTCTCCTCACAAATTCCGATTAAAAAAAGAATCTTTCAACGCCCCTGATAGCGGTACTCCATCAGATAGCAGTCTCTCATTTTGCCCTCGTGCAGCTCATGCTCCGGTAAGCTTTTTATGATGTGAAATCCGGCTTTCTGATAACATTTAATCGCCCTGACGTTATCCTGGTGGGGATCCATGATGACGGCATCGGCCTGTTTCCCTTCCAGAAGGAACTGTAAGACAAGCTTCAGGTATTCTGTACCGATTCCTCTGTTCCAGTAATCAGGCTCCCCGATGAACTGGTCGATGCCGTATACCGTCTCATTTCGGTTCTCATATCCGTATTCTTCGTAGGCTTCACCTGTGATGCCATATATCTGCCCATATCCAATGGGCTTACTATCGTATTCCAGTATGGTTTTTATCATATTTTCGCCATCTTCTTCATCATCCTCAAAAAAGACTTCCTGTATCAGTTCCGGCGTGTATCTCTTGTCTCTCCCCTCATAGAACTCCAGCACGCGCATATCCGTCATCCATTTGAGCAGCACAGCGGCATCATCGGAAGCCATGGTTCTTATCCTGATTTCATCCTGTACGATATCCAGCATTCCTCAGCGGGCGGGGCGGCCCGACTTTTCACTTCCTTTCATATATCAAGTCCACACCTGGTAAAGCCGAGCTTCTCAATCACTCTCTGCATGACCAAGTTGAAGGCTCCTCAAAATATCGCACAGCATCGCCCGTGCATCTGGAAAGTTCGCCTCTTTCACCCTGGCAAAGGATACGCTGAGCACCGGACAAGTGCCCTGGAGCGCCCTGTACGCCTCATCCTTCCAGATGGAGAGCCCTTCGAATATCTCGCCCTTCCCGGCGTATGCCACGGAAAAGAACTGTTCCAGCATGCTCATGGTCAGGGTCTTGCCAAAACGGCGCGGGCGGGTAATCAGGGTCACATCGTCCCTGCTCTCCCACCACTCCCTGATAAAATCCGTCTTATCCACGTAAAAGCAATTGTTCGTGACCACCTTTGCGAAATCCTGTATCCCGATTCCCACTGTCCGTGGATTGTCTTTCTTCCTTGGGATGTCTTTATTCTGTGGAATGCTTTTATTCCATGGAATGCTTTTATTCCATTCCATAAGCGCCTCCCTCCGCAAAATCCCTGCCCGTAACCCTCGCCGCTGCAACTTTCGCCATCTGCCCCTTCTCTGTATTTCCTAGTATAACGGATTATCCGAGCCATTACAATGATAATCTGCATACAATTTCAAAAACCACAATTTCAAAAACAAACCCGGAAGCCGCCCCTGGGAATCAAAAATCCCACTGGGCGGCTTCTTTTATGACGGCTATTACAATGATAGTCTTACATACAGCTCAGGACGCGTCTGCCGGCACGATGGAAATACTGCCTTTCACCTCCTTCAGCGTGTCGTACGTGGCCTGGATGTACAGTTTAAAAGTTCCGGGCTTTATCGGAGGCTCAACGGTAAATTCCGCGGTACATTTCAGCGGTTCATCCTCCTGCCGCAGATTGTGCGCGGCCCAGTATACCGTGTTCTTCTCGCCCCTGTCGAAGAAGACCGTCATTCCCGTTCCTGTCTCCGCTAAAATGTCATACCTGATCCGGTCCCCAAAGGCCAGCGTGTATTCCCCCAGGCAGACAGACTCCCCTGCCGTTATGGTATCCAAATCCACAGGGATGGTTTCCGCATCGGCTTCATCGTCCGAATCCTCCCCGCTCTCTCCCAGCAGCTCCGCCACTTCCGCCTCCGTCATATAGGCAACGCCTGTGATTTCATTCTCATCATTGCGCAGGATCCTGATATTGACGGTTCCCTCCGGATTCATACTCAGCGTGTAAAAGGCTTTGCCGGGGCGCATATCCAAAAAGATGTCCACAAGCTGCTCCCGGTAGTAATAATCCTTTCCGTCCATTGTAACGCCTGCCGCCCGGTATTCCGCCGCCTGCGCTTCGTCCCACGCTTCCTCCTGCGCTGCCTTCAGCTCGTCATATTCCTCGTCCCGATCCAAGGCATCAAACAGGACGGACTGGAAAGATATGTCCCCGTCCTCCAGGGCCCTGTCCAGCCAGGCCAGCAATGTCTCCTCGCTCATGTGTGTGGCCAGCATGGAGAAAAAAGCGATCTCCCCATCCTCATATATCCGCTCCGCCAAATTCCGGATTGCGGCGCAGTCCTCCTCCGCCACAGCGACAGCGGCCCCCATGAACGCGAACTCCCCATCCGCGTAAATCCTGTCCAGCCACTCGCCCTGTTCCGCCTCGTCCAGCCTGCAGAACGCCAATTGAAACAACGGCAGGCTGGACGCTTCATAGCCCTTCTCCGCCATCTGAGAATACTGGATGCCGACCGCATCCATGTCCCCCTGCCCGCCCTTTTCCGCCCGGGGGCTGACTGCCTGTGAATCATATGCCGCCGGATTGCCGCCCGCGGGACTGTCTGCCTGGACAACGGGATAAACGCCGATGAAAGCCGCCCCGGATATCACAAACAGCGTCAGCGCCCCCGTCAGAAACCGCATCGTCTTTGACTTCTTCCTGAAATTCACGATAGCGCTCAACCTCTCTTTCAACAGCCGTTTATTTTCGCTTAACGTGACGGCTCCCGGGTTTTCCCGGTATCTCCAGACCGCCGCCATGGCGTCCAGCAGGGTCTGTCCATAATCCTGTGCGTTTTCGTATCCCATTCTGGCCAGGACAGCTTCATCGCAGGAAAATTCGCACGCTCTTGTAATCTCCCGGCCCATCAGATGAACAAGCGGGTTGAACCAGTGCAGACAGACCGTAAACTGCACCAGCCATTTGTAGAACATATCCCGCCGCCTATAGTGCGTCAGCTCATGCATGAGGATGTACTGAAAATTCTTTTCAGAAACATCTGTACCTGGCAGCACGATGCATGGGCGGAAAAAGCCGATCAGCAGCGGAGAAGAGACCAGTGGATTGACCCATAAATCAATAGGCCTTTTTACGGATGCCTGCTCCGCCGCCATGGAAAGCCGGTCCAGCATTTCCATGTCAGAAACAGGGACGGAACCGGCTTTGATATACCGTATAAAGCCCTGGTAGATGGTCGCCTTTCGTATCATCAGCCCCAGCGCGGCCATCAGCCAGACCAGCCAGATGTGGTCCATCAGCAGCGTCCCAATGTCCTGAAACGGGTGGAACGCTGCAAAATCGCCTGCCGGGCTGTCCCCATGCACATTATCCGTTCCTCTCCCCGCGGCAGGGGCCGGAACGCTTTCCGGAGCGTCCGGCAGGGACTGTTGCCGTAGCGGGACGGTCCGGGCGACGGCACGATCCACAGCCTGATAGGTTCTTCCCAGCAGGCTTGCCTCCGGCCCGAAAGGAAGCAGCAACCGCAAAACCACAACGGCCCAGATGTAATACTGCCACTGTCGATTGATTTTGTCTTTCAGGAATCTTTTTCCCAAAAGCAGGAACAATATGAGCAGACTGCCGGAAAAAGACATGGACAGGAAGAGTTTCAAAATCTGGTTCATGATCGTCCTCTCCCTTCCTCCAGCAGCCTTTTCAGCTCTTCGTATTCCTCCTCTGCCAGCAGGTCGCCCAAAATCAGGTTGGAGACCAGACCTTTGGCGCTCCCCTCGTAGATTTTATCCAGGAAGTTCTTCGTCTGCGCCGTCTGGTACTCCGCCTCGGAGACAAGCGCGGTATATTCGTTGCGGCGTCCGATTTTCCTGGCGCCGAGAAAGCCCTTGCTCATCAGCCTCGACAGCAGCACGATCAGGGTGTTCTTCTGACAGGGCTTGCCCCTGGCCTTTTTTGGCCAGTTCGTCCATGATATAGGGAAATAACGTCACCTCGTCCGGATTTCCCCACACGATTTTCATGATTTCAAGCTCGGCATCGGATATCTGTTGTGCCATATTTTGCCCTCCTCTATGTATGACATAATGTTGACTATTAAAATATAACACCGTGTCATCCTTTTGTCAAGCCCCTATGTGCCAGAAAAGCCGGGCTTCCTCCTGCGCGGCCAATACGCAAGAATTTGCCGGAATTTTTG
>OFFK01000066.1_pt1 | contig 77129 bp, 77 predicted proteins | sample 1521361 | NCBI WGS metagenome assembly OFFK01 (sample SAMEA3504096, study PRJEB24116) | mouse gut metagenome | biome: mouse gut; feature: mouse-associated habitat; material: faeces | place: Denmark | collected 2011 | reverse complement strand
AGGGACAAAAAACATAAGAACGTATCTGGCTTCCCCATGCAATATCCATTTGAATCCCTTTTAAGTCTTCAATTTTTTCTTTTTGCTCTTTTTCTTTTAAATCTAATAATTTAGACTTTAACATCTTCATTGCTGTTTCTCTATTTTGAATTTGAGAACGCTCTGATTGACAAGCTACAACGATATTGGTTGGAATATGTGTGATTCTGATAGCAGAAGAAGTTTTATTGATATGTTGCCCCCCTGCTCCGTGATGCTCGATAAGTATCGATTCTTAAATCATCTGGATTGATTTCTAATTCAATATCATCTGTAATTTCTGGTAAAATTTCAAGTGAAGCAAATGAAGTGTGTCTTCTCCCTCCACTATCAAATGGAGAGATTCTTACTAAACGATGAACTCCCATTTCAGATTTCATGTAACCATAAGCATTTTCTCCTACAATTTCAAAGGTTACACTTTTTAGCCCTGCTTCTTCTCCTTCTAAATAATCTAATTCTTTTACTTCATAATTGTTTTTATTGGCCCATCTGGTATACATTCGGTAAAGCATTTCTGCCCAATCTTGCGATTCTGTACCTCCTGCTCCTGGATGTATGGTAACAATAGCATTATTAGCATCATATTTTCCAGATAGAAAAGTACTTATCTCGAAGTTCTCAATTTCTTTTTCTAGTTTGTTTGTGTTTTTTATGATGTCTTTTGCAATTGCTTCATCTGGTTCTATTTCTACTAATTCTGTTAATTCTTCTAAATTGGTAATTTCATTTTCTATTCTTTTATATTCACTTGTTTTATTTTTAATTCCCTTAATCTGTGTTAATATTTTACTGGATGAACTGATATCTGCCCAGATGAAACTGGAAAGTACCGAAGAGCAGGTTAAGGCGTTGCAGAAAGCGCAGAACGAAGATGCGAAGGAAATTGTGCGTCTGGAAACAGAGTTGAAGAAAAAGTAATATGGCTGTCCGTAGCCCGGACAGCTTTTTTGTATCACGAAGCCTGCATAGGCAGAAAGGCCTGGGGATTGTATGGAAAAAGACAGAAGGGTGGAGCTGCTGTCACCTGCCGGGAATGAAGAGGGATTTTATGGCGCTGTCCATGCCGGTGCGGATGCCGTTTATCTGGCGGGAGGCCGTTTCGGTGCCAGGGCATATGCCGATAATTTTACATCAGAGACACTTGTCGCATGTATCCGATACGCGCATCTGCTGGGACGGAAGATTTATCTGACTGTGAATACGCTCCTGAAGGAGGATGAGTTAACCGAACTGTACGATTATCTGCTTCCTTTTTACGAGGCAGGCCTGGACGCGGTAATTGTGCAGGATTTGGGCGTACTGCGCTTTATACGAATGCATTTTCCTAACCTGAAGCTCCATGTAAGTACACAGATGACACTGTGCGGCAGTTATGGAGCCTCCCTTTTGAAGCGTATGGGCGCGAGCCGTGTTGTCCCGGCCAGGGAACTGGGACTGCAGGAACTGGCTGCCATGAAGCGGGAAGCCTGCGTTGAGATAGAAGCGTTTATCCACGGAGCCATGTGTTACTGTTATTCCGGCCAGTGCCTGTTCAGCAGTATTCTGGGCGGCAGGAGCGGCAACCGGGGACGCTGCGCTCAGCCCTGCCGCCTTCCTTATTCTGTCAATGTGGGAGATTGGACAGAGAATGAATGTTATCCTATAAGCTTAAAGGACATGTGTACCATCGAACATATCCCTACACTGATTGAGGCGGGAATTGACTCCTTTAAGATAGAAGGACGAATGAAAAAACCCGAATATACGGCGGGTGTAACGGAGGTTTACCGACGTTATATTGATTCGTATTATAAGCTGCGGGAAGACAGGGGCGCCGAAGCAGCCGCCGCGGCATATCACGTAGATAAAGCCGATTTGGAACTGCTCCAGTCTCTGTATATCAGAAGCGGCATCCAGGACGGATATTGTTTCAGGCGCAGCGGGCGGGAGATGATCACCCTGGAAAGCCCCGCATACAGCGGAAGCAATGAAAAAACGCTGGCTAAAATACGGGAGGAACATATCAGCACCCGAGAAAAGCTTCCTGTCAGTGTGAAAGCGGTATTTCAGGTGGGGCAGCCTGCGGAAGCCACGTATACATGGAAGGACAGAAGCTGTCATATAAAGGGCGGCATTGTGGAACGGGCCGGAAAACAGCCAATCACATCGGAGAATATCAGGAAGCAGCTTGGAAAGCTGGGGGAAAGCTCTTTTCAGATAGCCGACATGCAAATCATTGCGGATAAGGACGGTTTTTATCCCTTAAAACAGATTAACGACATGAGACGGGCAGCCCTGGCCGGACTGGAGGGACAGATTCTTTCCTATCGTGGATATCCCTCCGGCAAAAACCCCGCTGCCGAAGAAGCAGAAACAAATTTATCAAATCCGGCTGTGAAAAAGCCTGACACAGATATGCCGAATCCGGCTGCGGAAAAGCCTGACACAGATATGCCGAATATGGCTGTCGAAAGGTATTGCACAAATATGCCGAATCCGGAGGTAAGCGCACCGTCGGCGCAGAAATCCTATGTGATTTCCGTCTGTACGCTTCCGCAGCTCTCAGCGGCGGCGAAATGGTTTTCCTGCGAGAAAACGGGCAGGCCGCTGCGCTTTTATATAGAAGGTGATTTATTTCTAAGTGAACAGGAGGCGGTACTGGAGATTTGCAGCCATATGCCGCCGGAGAGCAGATTTTATCTGGCGCTGCCGTATATCCTCCGGAAATCGGACAGGCATTACATGGAACGGCTCTTTGCCGCATTTCAGGAAAGCAGAGTGTTCCGGGGGTTCCTGGCACGTTCCATGGATGGGCTGGGATTTATCCGGAAATTCGTGGAAAAGGATCATTCTCCGCTCTGTCGGACAGACGCAGGTGTATATGTCTGGAATCAATGGGCGGCCCGGGAACTGTCTTCCTATGCGGAAGGATTTTGTCTGCCGTATGAATTAAAGGGCGGCGAGCAGAGAGGGCTGGCGGACACATTTTCCTGTGAAAAAATCGTCTATGGCAGAATTCCCATGATGCTGACGGCGAATTGCCTGTTCAAAACATTCCTCCGGTGCCGCCAAACGGATCATGCGGAATCCGAGGCAGGCTTGCGGAAAAACGGCAAAGCCGGACGAAGATATGTAAGAAACGGCGAATCTTTCGAGACGATATCATGCAGCGACAGACATCATACAATACCCAAGGAGCAGAATCATGCGATACTCAAGGACAGGTATCGCAGGGATTTCCCTGTAGTTGCAAATTGTCTCCATTGTATGAATATTATATACAATACTGTCCCGTTGTCTCTGCATCAATCGGTTTCAAAATGGCAGGGCCGTGCGGACCTGCGCATGGATTTCACGCTGGAATCTCCGGATGAGGTAACGGCACTTCTGGATTCCTTCCTGAAAGGTGCTCCCCTTCCGCTGAAGGAGTATACCACCGGTCATGAGAAGCGTGGTGTCGAGTAGGGAAATGTTTCCTCCGGCACTGAAGGCAAAATAGAGGAATGATACTATGCAGGAATACGTAAAAGAATTATCAAAATATGCGATAGCGATACTGATGGCAGTGCATACCTTCTGCGGTTTTCTTTCTCTCTCGGATAGGATGGAAAAGAGCAGCGCAGTGCATGTGCTTCAGAATATGCTTTTGTTTACCATTCAGTTTCTCATGTTTATCAACCTTGGGCTGGCGGCAAAAGATATGCAGTACATTTTTTTCTATGTTTTCGTACAGGCATTTCTGCTGGCTGCCGCAATCATGGTCCCCATTGTTTATGAGAAAGTAAACCGGCTCCTATTAAACAATATGTGCATGCTGCTGGGAACCGGAATGTGCGTAATATCCAGGCTTTCTTTTAAAAAGGCCGTAAAGCAGTATGTTATCGTGCTGGTCTCTTTGGCCGTCTCCCTGTTTATTCCCTGGCTGCTCTCCAGGATACGTTTTCTGAAGAAATTGACCTGGGTATACGCAGGTGTGGGCATAGCCATGCTCAGTGCGGTGCTGATACTGGGGGAGGTGACCCATGGATCCAAGCTCTCATTTTCCATAAGCGGGGTGACATTCCAGCCGTCGGAATTTGTGAAGATTATTTTCGTTTTCTTTCTGGCCGGTGCATTGTGGGAAAATACCTCTTTTACAAGAGTGGCGCTGACGGCTGTTCTTGCAGGCGTCCATGTGGTGGTGCTGGTCGTGTCTAAGGACCTGGGAAGTGCTTTGATTTTCTTTATTGCCTATGTATTTGTAGTCTTTGCTGCCACCAGAAATTATTTTTATCTCCTGGCCGGCGCACTCGGCGGCAGCGGAGCGGCCTGGGGGGCATACAGGCTTTTTTCCCATGTGCGCGACAGGGTGACTGCCTGGCAGAACCCATGGACTTATATTGACTCCAAGGGCTATGCCATCACCCAGTCCCTGTTCGCCATCGGAACCGGCAGCTGGTTCGGCATGGGGCTTTTCCAGGGCAATCCCAGGGCAATTCCCTATGTGGAGGCGGATTTTATCTTTTCCTCCGTGTGTGAGGAGCTGGGGGTGATTTACGGTATCTGCATTGTCCTGGTAACGCTGTCAAGCTTTCTTGCAATGCTGAAGATTGCTTCGCAGATAAAAGACCGTTTCTACCAATTAATTGTGTACGGAATCGGCATTATGTATATTTTCCAGATTTTCCTCACCATTGGCGGCGGGATCAAGCTGATCCCCCTGACAGGGGTAACATTGCCTTTTATCAGCTACGGAGGCAGTTCCGTAATGACTACGATGATTATGTTTTTTATCATCCAGGGTATCTATATCCGGCTGCAGCATAAAAACCAGACAGGCAGCTTACGGAACTGAAATCAGGAGATGCGCGAATGTACCGGGCAGCATACGAAATCGGAATAACGAAAGGAAACGAGAATGGACAAAACAGCAACGAAACCTGCACAGAAGAAGCGTCAAGACGAAGTCACCGCCCGGAAAGCCAATGCACGCTGTATTGACAATAAACGGGAACTGTTTGTCACAGGCCTTTTTTTCGTTGCGGTGTTTGCAGGAATGATAGCATATCTTGGGTACTTTGCGGCAACCAGTGAACAGGAGATGCTCAATAACAGTTATAACTCCAGGCAGGAAATCCTTCTGTCCCGAAACTACAGGGGTACCATCTATTCCAGGGACGGGGAAGTGCTGGCCGAAACCGTGCTGGATGAACAGCAGAATGAGTCCCGGGTATATCCCTATGAGGAGCTGTTCGCCCACATTGTGGGATATTCCACCAAGGGACGCATGGGTGTGGAGGCACTGGCCAATTACTATCTGATCAATACCAGTACGTCTCTGAGCAATAAGGCGGCCAATGATGCGGCCGGGGTGAAGAATCCGGGAAACAATGTCTACACCACTCTCGATGTGAAGATACAGGAAACGGCGGATTCCCAGCTTAATATCTACAAAGGCGCCGTGGTGGTGACGGAAGTTTCCACCGGGAAGATTCTTGCCATGGTATCCCATCCTGATTTTGATCCCAACCGGATCGGTGACATATGGGATTCACTGGTTGCGGATGAGAACAGTTCGGTACTCTTAAACCGTGCCACCCAGGGGCAGTATCCTCCCGGTTCCACTTTCAAGATAATGACAGCGCTGGAATATATCAGAGAAAATCCCGATACCTATGGCAATTACGCCTACCAGTGTTCAGGCACCTATACTTCCGGAGGCAGCAAAATTGACTGTTATCACAGGACAAACCATGGCCAGGTGGATTTTGAACGCTCTTTTGCCAAATCCTGTAACTCTTCCTTTGCCAATATCGGAATGGGGCTGGACAGGGAAATGTTCCGGGAAACGCTGGAAGGGCTGCTTTTTAATCAGCCTTTGCCGCTGACCCTTTCTCACTCCAGGAGCAACATCACCATATCCTCCGATTCAACTGCCAATGAAATGCTGCAGACCTCCATTGGTCAGGGCAAGACACAGATTACGCCCATACATTTGAATATGGTAACTTCAGCCATCGCCAACAACGGCGTGCTGATGAAGCCGTATGTCATTGACCATGTGGAGAATGACGCCGGACGTGTAATCAAATCCTTTGAACCGGAGAACTGCGGGCAGCTGCTCCAGGAAGCCGAAGCGGAGATTTTGAGAGACATGATGACGGCCGTGGTAGAGGAGGGGACTGCCAGGAAGCTTTCCGGTGAGTCCTACACCGCAGCCGGTAAAACCGGTTCCGCGGAATACAACAACAAGGGGGACAGCCATGCCTGGTTTACCGGGTTTGCACCGGCAGAGGCGCCGGAAGTCTGTGTCACGATTATTGTAGAAGGTGCCGGAAGCGGCGGCGACTATGCCGTTCCCATCGCAAGAAGGATATTTGAAGCATATTTTAACGAAAAAAAATAAGTATTGCACTTCCCAAAAGTTTGGATTATACTTATTGTAATTATTTTTTCATAAATACACACCAATCAGGAGGAATTGCAATGCTGGAAGCAACAAGCTGTGGTGGTGTGGTAATTTTTCGAGGAAAGATCCTGCTTTTGTATAAAAATTATAAGAACAAATACGAAGGCTGGGTTCTGCCGAAAGGCACGGTCGAGCAGGGCGAAGAGTTTAAGGAAACCGCGCTGCGGGAAGTGCTGGAGGAATCGGGAGCGAAGGCTACCATTATTAAGTATATCGGAAAGAGTGAATACACCTTCAACATACCTGAGGATATCGTCGAAAAGGAAGTTCACTGGTATCTGATGATGGCCGACAGCTATTACAGCAAACCACAAAAGGAAGAATTTTTTTTGGATTCCGGTTTTTACAAGTATCATGAGGCATACCATCTGCTGAAATTTTCCAATGAAAAGCAGATTCTTGAAAAAGCTTACGATGAATACCTGGAACTGAAAAAGAGCAATTTATGGGGCAGCCGGAAGTACTATTAGCACTCAGCTTAGTCTGAACTGTTACGTATTTTCGGCTGCGTCCGGTAAAGGGATCCTTATATGGCGCTTGAGATTGTATACCACCCCCATTTATATCTGGGAGAAAGCATGAAAAGGAAAAAACTGGATAAAATAAAGAGAAAGCTGGAAAAGAAGCCCTGTTTTTCCGGCGTGTTTCTGGTGGTACTTTCACGCAATGCCCATGACCAGCTGGAGATATACGGTGCAAAGCAGCTATGCTGGAACTATTATACCAAATATCCGCCTTATGTGGTGGGCATTGCCGCGAATCAGGCGGAAGCCCTGGCGCTGGTGGCGGAAATCGTAACGGATTGTCTGAAGGTACGGGGGGATTGTGTATTAAAGGAGTATTTACAATGCTGACAATTGTTTTAAGAATCCTTTCCATACTCGGCATCCTTATTGGGGTTCTGTTTCTGATTACAGTCGCACTATTGCTTCTGGTGCTGTTTGTCCCTGTTACTTACCGCCTTTCCGGCGCCAAAGGTGAAGAAGGCTTCCGAATAAGCGCAAAAGTGAAATGGCTGTTGGGGCTTGTCAGATTTCGATATGACTATTCGGAACGGGGCGAGCTGACGGCAAAGATACTTTTTTTCACTGTATTCAGAGCAAAAATTCCGCCGGATAAAGCGGCAGACGGGCCGGAAGGCACTGCCGGAAAGGCACCCCGGAAAATCATGACTGCAGTTCAAAAGAAAAAAGCGCCCCCGGCTCCCGAGGGGAAGAAAACGAAAGCATCTCCTAAAGGTGCCGGCTCTAAGACCGCTCCGCCGGAAACTGTCGGTACGGAACGGAAAATTTCCGCAGAAGAAAGCGCTTCCAAAACGGAAAAGACTGCCGCAGAAGAGACAGAAAAGTCTGACGCGCAAGAGGCGGCTTCCGGCACAGGAAATGCTGCCGCAGAAGAGGCGGGAAAGCCTGACACGGAAGACAGCGTATCCGGCTTTGGGAAGATTTTACAAAAATTTGAGAAGATAAAGTACACAATTCACAACATATATGATAAAATAAAAGAGATTTGGGATAATATATCATATTATATGGAGCTTTTGCAGGAGGAAGAGACCAGGCAGTTTTTTTCTCATATCCGTTTGAGGGCAGGTATGATATTAAAGAGCATGAGGCCCAGGCATATCAGAGCAGATATTCTCTTCGGTACCGGTTCTCCGGACACCACCGGATATCTCTACGGTGTATATTGTATGCTCTCACCGGTGCCGAAAGTAGGCGTAAGCGTTGTGCCTGACTTTGAAAAGGCCGTTTTGGAGGCGGATTTTGACATATCCGGCCACATCACGATATGGGTTCTGGCGGTGAACACATGCAGGATAGCTTTGGACAAGCGGCTCAGGCGACTTATCAGAAGGGCCGTCTCGCCGGCAAAAAAAGCGGCACATAAGAAGGCGGCATAGGAGCAAAGGCTTTGGAATGGAGGAAAGATGGCAGATAAAGAAAATCAGTTTCAGGGTGTAGTAGAGTCCCTCCTCAGAGGAATGGATACGGTATTATCCACAAAAACAGTGGTAGGAGAGGCTACGAAGATTGGCGATACCATTATTTTGCCCCTGGTGGATGTTTCCTTCGGGGTAGGTGCCGGAGCAGGCAGCAACGGAACGAAGAATTCCGCTTCCGGTGCCGGCGGCCTGGGCGGAAAGATGACTCCCAGCGCTGTATTGGTCATTAAGGACGGCGCCGTCAAGCTGGTTAACATCAAGAACCAGGATGCGGTTACGAAGGTGCTGGATATGGTGCCGGACCTGATCGAGAAGTTTACCAAACCGAAGACGAAAACGGAAGATGCCGAAAAGGAAAATGAAATATCCGATGCGGATGTTGTCGATATTGCGTTTCCGGATGGCGACACCGCTCAATAACCCAAAACGGGGCTGCTGTATTAAGATTCCGGTATCTTAATGGGCAGCCCGTTTTCGTATAAATGCAAGGCATGCGCCCACAAAAAGCAGGACGGGCGTACCAAACACGGCAGGCACGCCCACATGAAGCAAGGCATGTGCCAAACACGGCAGGCACACCATACGCGGCAGCCGTGCTATCAGCCGCACCCGTCCAGGCCGCAGCACATTCCTCTGGCAGCTTCCGCCTGCCCTTCCTGAAGTATCCGAACCATTTCTTCCTTTGTGTAATCCTGGATTGTGATTTGCTGATTGTTCAGATAGACGGCAGGGATTCCGGTTATTTTCAATACGTTTCTGGAATTCGCCACTTCTTCCTTTACCTTTGCCGTATAGGTTTCGTCTTCCAACACCTTACGGAATTCCGCCGTGTCCAGCCCGGCCTGTTCCGCAAGCCCGCACAGGATATCCGGTTCCCCGATATCCAATTCTTTCTCGAAGTAGGCACGGTATACCAGGTCGGCATATTTCTCATCCATTCCTTTTTCCCGTGCGTAAAACATCCCCTCGAAAGCAAGCCGCGTATAGGGCCGGGGGCAGACTGAGGGCGGAAGCTTCATATCAAGCCCCAGCGCCTTTGCCGGTTCCGCCAGGAACTGATGGCGTTTCTTCCGCTCTTCATCGTGGCAGACATCCACCCGTTCCATAGGCTCCGGCGTCAGCTCAAGGGGCTGTACCCGAATGCGGGCTTCTATTTCCGTCTCCCGCAGCGCTTCCTCCAATGCCACCTTGGCAACCAGGCAGTAAGGACATACAAAATCTGTTACAAATAAGATATCCAGCATATTTTTACTCCTTTCGTTTTCTCTCTTTCACTATCATATATGCAGCGGAACACTGTGTCAAGAAATTACGCAAAATGAATATTTCGTTCTCATTTACAGGGAAAAGACGCATATAATAAAATGATTAGATGTCTGAAAACCTTTCATGGTAGAGGAGTATTCCTTAGAATGAAAAAAATAATCGGATTCGTTGCCTTTTTTATTGCCATCGGAATGCTGATCATGCTGATTGCCCACAACAGGCTGGTGGGGCTGATCATCATTGCACTTCTCTTATTCGTTGGTTATCACTGCATCTGCAGTGACTGAAGTACGGCGTTTTACAACTGTAAACCGAAATTGGACACGGTACCGGCCAGATATCCCGGCGTACAAAAAAGAGCAGGTACGAACACCTGCCCTTTTCGGAATTCTTAAGCTCTTTCTACTCTGCCGGACTTCAGGCAGCCTGTGCAGACATGCAATCTCTTAGCTCCGCCGTTAACCTTGCACTTTACCCGCTTGACATTCGCTTTCCACATTGCATTGGTCTTTCTATTAGAATGGCTTACATTATGACCGAACTGAACGCCCTTCCCACAAATATCACACTTAGCCATTTTGACACCTCCTCGACACGCGCGTGTTTTTACGCTTAAGATTTATTCATAACATTAACATTTTAACAGAATCTGATGGAAAAATCAAGCAAAAAAATCTTTTTTTATTTTTTATATTTAATATTCCCTTTTTCAGGGAAAGCTGTTAAAATAACTACTATATATGTGCAAAAAGGCGTTTGTATATCAATTGAAAAGCGGAAGGAAGGGTTGAGGATGAAAGGTTCTTCTATGAATACCCATATGGGAAAAATTGTGGTTCATAATGAAGTAATCGCCCAATACGCGGGAAGCGTCGCCGTAGAATGCTTCGGCATCGTGGGCATGGCCGGCGTCAGTGTAAAGGACGGGCTGGTAAAACTGCTCAAGAAAGACAGCATCACCAGAGGAATCAGCGTTGCGCTCAGACAGAATAGGCTTATTCTGGATTTTCATGTCATTGTTGCTTACGGTGTCAGCATTCTGGCTGTCACGGATAATCTGATCAGCAATGTGAAGTATAAGGTAGAAGAGTTTACCGGTATTCAAATCGAAAAGATCAACATCTATGTAGATGGTGTCAGAGTGATTGATTAAGGAGGACCGTATCGTGAGTTTACAACAAATCGATGCCAAGATGCTTTCGAAGATGTTCTTAGCCGGGGCAAAGAGTCTGGAGAGCAAAAAAGAGTGGATTAATGAATTAAATGTTTTTCCTGTTCCCGACGGCGACACAGGTACCAATATGACCATGACTATCATGTCCGCAGCAAAAGAAGTATCCGCCCTGGGTGAAGGCATAGATATGCAGAGCCTCTGCAAGGCAGTTTCCAGCGGATCTCTTCGCGGTGCCAGAGGCAATTCCGGCGTCATCCTTTCCCAGCTGCTCCGCGGGTTCACCAAACGTATCAAGGAGGAGGCGTTTCTAACCATCCCCATTCTCACGGAAGCTTTCGAGAAAGCTGTTGAAACGGCATATAAAGCAGTTATGAAACCGAAGGAGGGGACGATCCTCACCGTTGCCAGGGGGAGTGCCGATAAGGCGAAGATGCTGGTAGAGGACGGCCTTGAGGATATGGAAGTTTTTCTGACCACAGTCCTGGAGCATGCACGGTATGTTTTGAGTCAGACGCCTGAGATGCTGCCCGTGCTGAAGCAGGCCGGCGTGGTGGATTCCGGCGGACAGGGGCTTGTAGAGTTTCTGGCCGGCGCGGTTGACTTATTCCTGGGAAAGGAAGTAGACTTTTCTGTCTCTGTCGAAGGAAAAGCTGCCCGGCTGCAAAACGTAAAATCAGGGGTTGATGACGCCCGCCTGCAGGCAGAGGCGGAAGTGGAGATTACGTTCGGCTATTGTACCGAATTTATCATCATGCTGAATAAGCCCTTTAATGTCAAAGCAGAACTGGATTTCAAGGCTTTTCTGGAATCCATCGGCGATTCCATTGTATGTGTGGCGGATGAGGATGTCGTGAAAGTGCACGTACATACCAATGACCCTGGGCTTGCCATCCAGAAGGCATTGACGTATGGTGCGCTCTCCAATATGAAGATAGATAATATGCGGCTGGAACATCAGGAGAAGTTGTTCAAAATGTCAGCAAAGGAAAGCGGGAAAAACACGGCGGCAGGAAGCCCTTCAGAACCGGCAGCGCCTGCGGAAGCGGAACAGGCTTCCCTGACAGCGGATGAGCCGCAGAAAGACTACGGCTTTATCGCCGTTTCCGCAGGGGAAGGCATGAGCGAGATATTCCGGAGCCTGGGTGTGGATTATATCATCGAGGGCGGGCAGACCATGAATCCCAGCACCGCGGATATTCTAGAAGCAGTGGATAAGGTGAATGCAAGGACTGTTTTTGTCCTTCCCAACAATAAGAACATTATCCTGGCGGCAAACCAGGCGGCAGAGTTGACTGCGGAAAAAGATCTGTTAGTCATTCCTACCAAGACGATTCCCCAGGGCATTACGGCGGTTATCAATTTTGTTCCTGAAATGTCCGCCGACGAAAATGAATCCAATATGATCAGCGAGATCAAGAATGTCAGTACCGGTGAAGTCACCTATGCAGTACGGGATACCGTGATAGACGATAAGGAAATTCGAAAGGGTGACTTCATGGGCATTGGTGACAGCGGCATTCTTGCTGTAGGCGGTGATATCAGCGGAGTGGCGAAAGATACCATCACCGGCATGGTAAAGGAAGATTCCGAGCTGATCAGCATCTATTACGGAAGTGATATTAACGAGGCTGACGCGGAGAGCTTCCGTGCCCAGGTTGCGGAGAGCTATCCTGACTGTGATATAGAACTGCAGTATGGCGGCCAGCCCATCTATTATTATATTATGTCTGTGGAATAAAAAAGTTCACTGCAGGGGAGGCAGACGGCGTTCTGTCTCCTCTTCTTAACGGATGGCCAGTTTATCCGGAAGCTGTTTATCCGGAAGCTGTCTTGGCTTTTCCTGCATGGACGCTGGAAAAAAGTAACAGTTCGGACAGGGCGCTGAACTGTTACGGAAAAACAGCAGTTTCCCGGAGATAATTACAAAATATCATCCATGAAAGCGAGGGATTCCATGGATAAAAGTACCTCTGTCACGGAAATAAAAGGGGTAGGTGAGAAAACCTGCGACCTGCTTGCAAAACTGAATATCCGTTCCGTGGGTGACCTGCTCGCCGCTTATCCAAGAGACTATGAAACCTATGGTGAGCTGACGGAAATATCACGCCTTTCTCCCGGTCAGGTCTGTGCCGTCCATGCTGCCGTCTCTGGAATTCCCAATGAAAAGAGAACCGGAAAACTCCATGTTCTGAATATGAAGGTCGCTGACGCATCGGGAAGCCTGCAGCTGACTTTCTATAATATGCCTTTTTTAAAGAAGGTCTTGAAACGGGGCGGATTTTATATCTTCAGGGGCATGGTGCAGAGCCGGTGGACATCAAGAATCATGGAACAGCCGAAGATTTTCTCCATGGAAGACTATCAGAAGCTGACAGGGAGGCTTATTCCCCGCTATTCCCTTACGAAGGGCCTGACGGACAATGCAATGCAGAAATATGTAAAACAGGCATTGTCCTTATGCGAATTCGAGACGGAATATTACAGCCGGGAATTATTGGAAAAAAATCAGCTGCTTTCGGAACGGGAAGCGGTGGAAATCATCCATTTCCCGAATGACTATGAATCTATGATACGGGCCAGAAAGCGGCTGGTATTTGACGAATTTTTTACCTTCCTGTTCCTTATGCGGAAGAACAAGGTGTTCAGCGATAAGCTGGAAAATCGCTACAGGATGCCGGAGACAGTCGACACGGCCCGGTTTCTGGAATGCCTTCCCTTTCCGCTGACGGAAGCACAGCAAAAGGTATGGGCGGAGATAAAGGAAGACCTGAACAGCCCTTACTGCATGAACCGCCTGGTGCAGGGAGACGTAGGCTCCGGCAAAACCATCGTAGCGGTACTGGCCCTGCTGACGGCGGCGGCAAACGGATATCAGGGAGCCTTGATGGCGCCAACGGAAGTACTGGCTGTACAGCACTATGAAACCATACTGGGATATGTACAAAAGTACGGGCTGATTTTCCGCCCTGTACTCCTGACGGGTTCCATGAATGCCAAGGAAAAAAGAGAAGCCTGTGCGCTGATTGCTTCCGGCGAGGCAAACCTGGTTATCGGAACCCATGCGCTGATTCAGGAAAAGGTGCAATACCGTTCCCTGGCCCTGGTGGTTACGGATGAGCAGCATCGCTTTGGCGTCAGGCAGCGGGAGTATCTGGCGGCAAAGGGAAACGCGCCCCATATTCTGGTGATGAGCGCCACTCCCATTCCCAGGACGCTGGCCATTATTTTGTATGGGGACCTGCATATCTCTGTCATTGATGAACTGCCTGCTGAACGGCTGCCCATCAAAAACTGCGTGGTAAATACCTCCTGGCGCCCGAATGCCTACAAATTCATCACAGGCGAGGTGGAGAAGGGGAGGCAGGTATATGTTATCTGCCCCCAGGTAGAAGGTGATACAGAATCTGAAGGCGGCCTTTCCCTGGAAAATGTAGTGGATTACACGGAAAAATTGCGGGGAACCCTGCCTTCCGTTATCCGTATCGCATATCTTCATGGCAAAATGCGTCCGGCCGATAAAAAAAGGGTGATGGAAGCATTTGCCGCACATGAACTGGATGTATTGGTATCCACCACAGTCATTGAAGTTGGCATCAATGTGCCAAACGCAACCGTGATGATGGTGGAAAACGCGGAGCGCTTCGGCCTTGCCCAACTGCATCAGCTGCGCGGGCGTGTCGGACGGGGAGAGTACCAGAGTTATTGTATCTTTGTCAGCGGAGACGAGAAGGAAGAAACCATGGAGCGCCTGAAGATTCTGAACAAGTCAAACGACGGCTTCTTTATTGCATCGGAAGATTTGAAGCTGCGGGGCCCGGGAGATATGTTCGGCATCCGGCAGAGCGGGGCATTTTCGTTCCGCATGGGAGATATTTATGCAGACGCCCCTGTGCTGCAGCTGGCTTCCGAGGCGGTGGAGCTGCTGCTGCAGAAAGACCCTGAACTGGAAAAGCCGGAGAATGCCGCCCTGCAGAAACACCTTTCCGCCGCCGCGGCAAACAGTGTTGACTTTCGTTCCATATAACAGTAAAATATTATATGGCAAAACGCAATGTGTGTACGGAACAGGAATCCGGCAAAGCCATATATAGCAGTGTGCGTCGGGAATCTGCCTGCTGCAGCAGGGAGGAAGCCCTAATTTGCACATGCAGAAATGAGGAAACAGGATTATGCCAAATGTAGCAATTGTCACGGACAGCAACAGCGGTATCACCCAGGCGGGAAGCAAGGAGCTTGGCGTACATGTGCTGCCCATGCCATTTATGATCAATGAGGAAACTTTTTACGAGGATATCGATCTGACCCAGGAGGAATTTTATGAAAAGCTGTCCTCCGGGGCAAACATCGGAACCAGCCAGCCCTCGCCGGAGTCGGTGATGAAGCTTTGGGACAGCCTGCTGAAGGATTATGACGAGATCGTCCACATTCCCATGAGCAGCGGACTTTCCGGTTCCTGTCAGAGCGCCATGCTTCTGGCGGAAGAATACGGAGGACGCGTCCAGGTGGTAAATAATCAGCGGATTTCCGTTACCCAGCGCCAGTCCTGCCTGGATGCAAAGCTTCTGGCAGAAAAAGGGATGAATGCAAAGGAAATCAGGGAATTCCTGGAAGCGGATAAGTTCAACAGCAGCATCTATATTATGCTGGACACCCTCTATTACCTGAAAAAAGGCGGACGGATTACACCTGCCGCGGCAGCCATCGGCACCATGCTGCGATTAAAGCCCGTGCTGCAGATTCAGGGGGAGAAGTTGGATGCCTTTGCCAAGGCCAGGACCACTAACCAGGGCAAGAGCATCATGATCAACGCCATGAAAAACGACATTGAGACCCGTTTCGGCGGCATGACCGAGGACAAGCATATCTGGCTGCAGATTGCACATACGGCCAACCTGGAGGCGGCATTGGCATATAAAGAGGAGATTCTGGCGCAGTTTCCCGGATATGACATCCATATCGACGCCCTTTCCTTAAGCGTGGCCTGCCATATCGGGCCGGGGGCTCTGGCCTTTGCCTGCTGCAGGAAGATTGAAGTGTGAGTATGCCGAAAGTATTTAACGTAACAGGTCTCTGCATTCCGGAACGAAATTACATGGTGGACATCACCGGCAGGATTCAGGCGATTATAGCCGGGTATATCCGAAAAAATAAATACTTTGTCATAAACAGGGCCAGGCAGTACGGAAAGACCACGCTGCTGTATGGCCTGGAAGAGCGGTTGAAGGCGGAATATCTTGTATTGAGCCTGAGTTTTGAAGCGGCAGACGAATATTTTCAGTCCTCCTATGCGTTGGCTGAGGGATTGGTGATGGATGTGGCAGACTGCCTGCGCAGTCAAAATGTGCCTGAAGAAATAATCAACTCATGGAGCGCTCCTGTTTCGGAACGATTTCCCATGAGGGAGCTTGGAAAGAGAATTACCAGGCTGTGCCAAAGCTGTGACCGGAGAAGTGTCCTGATCATTGACGAGGTGGATAAAAGTTCTGATAATCAGGTTTTTTTGTCTTTTTTAGGTCTGCTTCGGGCAAAATACCTGGAACAGCAAAAGAAAAGGGATATGACATTCCAATCTGTCATTCTTGCCGGTGTATATGATATCAAAAACCTGAAACTGAAACTGCACCCGGATCAGGAACCCAAATATAACAGTCCCTGGAATATAGCTGCAGATTTTCGAATTGATATGAGTTTCAGTGAGGAAGAAACGGCTTCCATGTTGGCAGAATATGAGAGTGACCATGGAACCGGAATGGATATTGCACTGATAAGCCGTCTCATTTATGCTTATACTTCCGGATATCCCTATCTGGTGTCACGAATCTGTCAGCTGACTGATGAGTGTATAGCGGGAACAGAGATATTTCCGGATAAAAAAAACGCATGGACAAGGGAAGGCATTTCTGCAGCCGAAATGCTTTTACGCAGGGAATCCAATACGCTTTTTGACGATATGGCGAAAAAATTTGCCGACTATCCGGATCTGAAGAGTCTGCTGAAAGATATACTGTTTAAAGGCAGTTCATTTCCCTTTGACCCGGATAACCACCTGATCCGCCTTGGCATTACTTTTGGTTTCCTGAAAGAAAAGAATGGGAATGTTGCCATACAGAACCGCATCTTTGAAACAAAGATGTATGATCTGTTTCTTTCGGAAGATTCTGTGGACAGTATTATCTACCGGAGGGCTGCTGCTGACAGAAACCAGTTTTTGCCGGCAATTATTACATTGAGGCTCAAACCAGAGATATGAAAAGGACGGATATCATTGTAGATTATCTGGGACAGCAATATATTATCGAGTTAAAGATCTGGCATGGAGAGGAATACAATAAAAAAGGCGAAAGGCAACTGGCAGAATATCTGGAGTATTATAATAAAGATACCAGATATCTGTTAAGTTTCAGTTTTCATCAAAAGAAGCAGGTTGGGGTACGAGAAACCTTATTCGCCGGAAAACGGATTATAGAAGCAATTGTGTAGCCAGATGGATTTTAGCGTGCATACAGTTCTGAAAGAAGTTGAAAACAGGCAGGTGAAATAAAATGGCAAATACCAACAATTACGATGCTTCCAGTATCACGGTACTGGAAGGCCTGGAAGCCGTGCGGAAACGTCCGGGCATGTATATCGGAAGCGTTTCCACCAAGGGGCTGAACCACCTGATCTACGAGATCGTGGACAATTCCGTGGACGAACATCTGGCGGGATTCTGCGATCAGATCCGGGTCACTCTGGAGGCAGACGGATCGGCCACGGTCACGGACAACGGACGGGGAATTCCGGTGGGAATGCATGAAAAGGGCATCAGCGCGGAGCGTCTGGTGTTCACAACCCTTCACGCAGGCGGAAAATTTGACAATGCCGCATACAAAACCAGCGGAGGCCTTCACGGCGTGGGGTCTTCCGTAGTCAATGCCCTTTCCACCAGATTGACCGTAACGGTCAAGACCGGTGGCTTTATTTATGAGGACAAATACGAAAGGGGCAATCCGGTGATTCCTCTGGAAGACGGACTTCTGCCCGTGAAAGGAAGGACAAAGGAGACCGGAACCACCATCAATTTCCTGCCGGACGACACCATTTTCGACAAAACCCGGTTCAAGGAGGATGATGTAAAAAGCCGCCTTCATGAGACGGCTTACCTAAACCCCAACCTGACAATTCTTTTCGAGGACAGGCGCAGAGAAGAGCCGGAGACAGTAACCTTCCATGAGCCGGACGGCATCACCGGATTCGTAAAGGACATAAACAAATCCCAGGAATCCGTCCATGAGGTCATCTACTTCAAGGGAGAGAGCGAGGGAATCTCGGTGGAGGTTGCCTTCCAGTACATTAACGAATTTCACGAAAATGTCCTGGGCTTCTGCAACAATATCTACAATTCCGAGGGCGGAACCCATCTCACCGGCTTCAAGACCATGTTTACCAACGTGATCAATACCTACGCCAGGCAGACCGGTGTTTTGAAGGAAAAGGACGCCAACTTTACGGGAGCCGATGTGCGGAACGGCATGACTGCGGTGGTGTCCATCAAGCACCCTGACCCACGGTTTGAAGGACAGACCAAAACAAAACTGGACAATCAGGACGCGGCCAAGGTGGTGTCCAAGATAACGGGAGAGGAGATCGTCCGCTTCTTTGACAGGAACCTGGAAACCCTGAAAAATATCATAGGCTGCGCGGAGAAGGCGGCTAAAATCCGCAAGTCCGAGGAACGGGCCAGGACCAATATGCTGACCAAGCAGAAATTCTCCTTTGATTCCAACGGAAAACTGGCCAATTGCGAATCCAGGGACCCTGCCAAGTGCGAGATCTTTATTGTGGAGGGAGATTCCGCCGGAGGCAGCGCCAAGATGGCAAGAAACCGCATGTTCCAGGCCATCCTTCCCATCCGGGGCAAGATTCTGAATGTGGAAAAGGCCAGTATCGACAAGGTGTTGGCCAATGCGGAGATCAAGACCATGATCAATGCTTTCGGATGCGGCTTTTCCGAGGGCTACGGCAATGATTTCGACATCAAAAAGCTGCGCTACGACAAGATCATCATCATGGCGGATGCGGACGTGGACGGAGCCCATATCTCCACCTTGCTGCTGACCCTGTTTTACCGTTTTATGCCGGAGCTGATTTTCGAAGGCCATGTGTACATTGCCATGCCGCCCCTGTACAAAGCCATGCCCTCCAAGGGAGCGGAGCAGTATCTCTATGACGACAAAGCGTTGGAAAAATATCGAAAAACCCACAAAGCGCCCTTTACCCTGCAGCGTTACAAGGGACTTGGCGAGATGGACGCGGAACAGCTCTGGGAGACCACGCTGAATCCGGAGACCAGACGGATGAAACTGGTGGAGATAGAGGACGCCAGGATGGCCTCCGAGGTGACGGAACTGCTTATGGGCACGGAAGTCCCCCCCAGAAAGACCTTTATCTATAACCATGCGGTGGATGCGGAACTGGATGTGTAAGCTCTGAAGTTGAATCCCCTCTGCTTTTGGCTTATAGGCATCAAAAAGAATGCGCCTCTATGGGAAACGCGCTGAACAAAATTTCACGGGGAGGAGCCATACAGCTGATAAAAAACACGAACAACTGTAGGGTAGAGATATTTACGGGGGAAAATAGAATGAGGGCCCTTTATCGGATAAGTCAGATTCATGATATAGCAGAAAAGCAGGCAATTGCCAGAGCCATTCTGGAGACCCTTCCCGAATGGTTCGGCATTCCGGAGGCCAGAGAAGAGTATATTCTCCAGGCTTCGGCTCAGGTTACCTTCGGCGCATTTCATCATATAGGTGCCTGTGAAAAGCCCGTGGGTTTCCTCTGCCTGAAAGAGACAGGCAAGGATACCCTGGAGCTTTCCGTGATGGGCGTGCTGAAGGAATGCCACAGAAAGGGAATCGGAACGAAACTGTTTACAGCAGCCAAAAATTTCGCCGTATCCAGGGGCTATTCCTTTCTGCAGGTGAAGACCGTGCAGATGGGAAGATATCCGGAATATGACGCAACCAATGCCTTTTATCTGAGCCTGGGTTTCCGGGAATTCGAGGTATTTCCCACGCTGTGGGACGAATGGAATCCCTGTCAGGTTTATGTAATGAGCTTGTAAGGAGACGATTGGATGGAGCAGCTGCCAGGCGGCGGTTCTCGAAAGAAGCCACAGAAAACAACCGCCTGCAAATCAGTATCCGTAACATTTGAAAGTGCATTTCAGCGACTCATCATCACCTTACATTTTTTCTGTTGCACGAAATCCCATATTTCAGTATACGCTCCATTCCATCCTGCCGAAGCTGCGCATCATAGTCCATTCTGTCTATCTGGTCCAGGGCTTCCAGACATCCCTTATCCAGATCTCCGCTGTCCTGGTATTTTACTTCAATGACTATGCTGGTTTCATCCTCATCGATCTCTATGAGGATATCGCTGAAACCATTTCCGGACTCCGCATTGGAGCGCATGTACCAGTCCTCCCGATATCCCAATAGTCCTAAGAGAATGCCGTGATAGAAATTTTCTGCTGACAAAGAGCCGTTTCTTTTGCAATCTCCAGTTCCTCAAACAGTTTGCTGTCGCAGCCATAACCAAAGAAGTATTTTAACATACTCATATTCAGGGACTTTCCGAATCTGCGGGGGCGGCTGAAAAGATTTACTTTTCCCCAATGATTCAGCAGATCCCTGATAAAGCAGGTTTTATCCACATAGTAGAATCCTTCTGTGCGAATTTCTTCAAAATTCTCAATGCCAATAGGCAGTTTATTTTTCGCGGGCATGTCTCCTTTCTTTTTGGTGTCTGCGGTATGCATAGAGTTTTACGAATCTGTTGAAAAATCCAATGTTGTATCCATTATAAAATAATTGCTCGTTGTTTACAATGTAAATTTGTAACCTCAGTTTACAACTGATGTTTCGCCGAATTCTATACATTTTTCATACGCTTCCTTTGGATGTAATTCCTCTGGTTGTATCCTGGCCGGCAAATATCAACCTCCGCTTTCTTGCAGGCCTTTTGTTACACAGGTATAATGAAGAAAGAATGAGGCACAGGAGTGAGGCATTCGTTCACTCCGGATGACGCCTGCGGAAATGGAGGATACAGCATGATAGATCGTGAACAAATCGGAATCAGAATAGCGGCTCTGCGGAAAAAGGCCGGATGGTCACAGCAGACTCTGGCGGAAAAACTGGGGGTCAGCCCTCAGGCAGTGAGCAAATGGGAAAGCGGCAAAAATCTGCCGGACATCGACGTATTTCGGGAACTGGCCTGGCTTTTTCACATGACCATGGACAGCATTGTGGAGGGCGATCTGCTCTTTACCCAGAAAAGCGGACAGAAGGCGCTGCCTCCCAATGTGGAGGCCCTGTTTCCCGATGAGGAGAGACGCAGGCTCCTGCAAAGCTTCCTGCCATATTGTTCCGATGCGGAGCTTTACAGCATTGCCAGGGAAATAAGTGAGGGAAGTCTGAAGCTGTGTGTGCAGGCAGGAATTACAAGAATAGATGCGCATTCCGGCGGAAAGGCAGAAGAGAGAAGGGCATCCATTCCTGCCGGTATTCTGGGGGAAAACACCCTCAGAGAGACAGCCCCCTATTTTGTCAAAGTTCTGGGGGAAATGATGGGAAATGCGGAACCGGGACTGCGGCGAATCTCCGAACTGCTGTGCTGCCCCCAGTGCCGGGAACCCCTTACCCTGGAAAACAGAGATGAAAATACAATTTCTTTTCATTGTAAGAACGATCATTCATATAATGTGACAGACGGTGTGGTATATTTTGGATCCCGGGAAATCCCAGGAGAGCAATGGTCCCTGTTTATGAAAAACTACCAGGATTATCTGTATGAGCAGCACCATCCGGGAAATCCCCGTTACCAGACGGGAACAATTTCCTGCAGCGAGGTGCGCTGGCAGGCCATCAAGCAGCTGCGCCCCAGAGTAATCCTGGACATGGCCTGCGGCACCTGCAGCGGACTCAAATATGACCTGCAGCGCATTAACTGGCCCTGCCTTGTGATCATGGCTGACCTGTCCCACAGAATCCTGAAATACAACAAACGGTATTTCAGCGAAGAGATGGCAAATCCTTATGTGGATATTGTATGTCTGGCCTGTGACTGCACCAGACTGCCTCTTCGGGACGGCTGCATCGACATGGTTGTGTCAAACGGCGGCTTCGAGAGCATGCAGTCCAAAATGATGGCAGGCTTCCGGGAGGCGTACCGGGTGCTGAAGCCGGGGGGCCATGCGGTATACAACATCAGCATTGTAGAAGACCATGCTTCGGAAAATACCGCCAAGTGGGAACGTTTGTATAGGACGTTGGAAGAAAGCTATCACCTGTCCGAAAAACTGTTTGACATCCGGGAATGGGAAAGCATCTGCGCGGAGACCGGATATGTATCCACACAGACAAAGAAAATTTATGGAGAACTTCCTGCCCCAGAGGACGATGTATTTCCCTTTACCAATGAAGTCATGCAGTGGATGGGGGAGTACCTTTGCATTTCCGAAAAGGGCAGTGTATTAAAATAAGAAAGAAACCAAAGCTGAGATAATCCAGGTTTTATATGCAGCCCTGTATCAATGGGGCTGCTTTTCGCTGTAGAGAATTCCTGACCAGGGGAATCTGTCACAATATTGAATGTCTGCTTTCCATAAACTGCTTTCGGCAGGCAGTTTATGAAAAGCAATCTATATAAAAGCCATTGTAATGTCATCCGGAATCCGTTATACTAAAAACAGGCGATCAGACAGGGAAAACCGAATTTTTCGAAAAGGATTTTGAAGCCAAAATATTCTAATAGTTGTGTGATAAGAAAAGTGATAAGAAAACAGAGGTATCAAACATGGAGATTAAATATTATGATATAGGTCTGAACCTGTTCTGCAGGCAGTTTCCGGATCCGGAAAAAATCATCCGGGATGCGGAGGCAGCCGGTGTATGCTGTATTCTCACCGGGACAGATACAAAGGAGAACAGGCGGATTGACCGCTTTACCGGGAATCATTCCGTGTTTGGAACCACGGGCATTCATCCCCACAATGCGGATTCTGCCATGAAGGAAGACTTTGTTCTGATGGAACAGATACTGGAAAACAATACCAGGATTGTGGCGGTAGGAGAGTGCGGGCTGGACTTCGACAGGATGTTCTCCACCCGGGAGAATCAGATCAGATGTCTGGAAAAGCATATTGTTCTTGCCGAAAAATTAAACAAACCGTTGTTCCTCCACGAGCGCAGCGCAGCCGGAGAGTTTATCAAAAGATTTCAGAAACATCCGGACATATGCAAAAGGTCCGTAGTTCATTGCTTTACCGGAGATAAAGAGACGCTGAAGCGTTATCTTGACATGGGCTTTTCCATCGGTATTACCGGGTGGATCTGTGATGACAGAAGGGCAAAGGAACTGCGGGAGGCGGTGAGGCTGATTCCTCCGGATCGGATTCTCGTCGAGACCGATGCCCCATACCTGACTCCCAGAAACATTCCCGGTCTGAACAGGACCAATGTCCCCCAAAATATCCGGTATGTGGCAAGGGAACTGGCATGTTATATGGGAATTTCGGAAGAGGTGCTGATACGCCGTGCAAAGGAGAATACAGAGCGCCTCTTTGGGCTGCCTGCGTCCGGTTCACAGGTGTAATTTCTGTCTGAAATTCTGTGTTCATTTTCTTTTACAAAATGATAAAAGTGTGATATACTTTTACTTATTTATGCGGGAAACCCCTTGGCAGGCTGCAGTCAATGCTTTCGAAGGGGGCGTTTTCTATATTTGAGCAGGCTGGAAGGATTGAAATAAATGGATGACAGCAGAATTATCAAAACCGAATATTCAGAGGAGATGCAGAAATCTTTTATAGACTATGCCATGAGCGTTATCATAGCCAGGGCTTTGCCCGACATCCGGGACGGCTTAAAGCCCGTACAGCGGCGTACTCTGTATGATATGTATGAGCTGGGCATCCGTTATGACAGGCCTTACCGGAAAAGCGCCCGTATTGTGGGTGATACCATGGGTAAATATCATCCCCATGGAGACTCTTCCATATACGATGCGTTGGTAGTCATGACCCAGGATTTCAAAAAAGGACTGCCCCTGGTAGACGGCCACGGCAATTTCGGCAACATCGAGGGAGACGGCGCCGCTGCCATGCGATATACGGAGGCCAGGCTTGCCCGGGTGACCCAGGAGGCATTTCTGGGAGATCTGGATAAGGATGTGGTGGATTTCATCCCCAATTTCGACGAGACGGAGAAGGAGCCTTCGGTTCTGCCGGTGAAGATTCCCAATTTTCTGGTAAACGGTTCCGAGGGCATTGCAGTGGGTATGGCTACAAGCACGCCTCCCCACAACCTGGGCGAAGTCATCGATGCTGTGAAAGCCTACATGCAGAATGAAGCCATCACCACTAAAGAACTGATGCGCTATCTGAAGGGACCGGATTTTCCCACAGGAGGCATCGTCACCAACAAGGACGACCTGCTGAACATCTATGAGACAGGCGTGGGCAAGATAAAAGTCCGGGGTAAAGTGGAATTTGAAAAACTGAAGAACGGCAAGACCAATGTGGTGATCACAGAGATTCCGTATCCTATGATTGGCATGAACATCTCCAAATTTCTGTCCGATGTGGCAGGCTTGGTGGAGACGAAGAAGACCCAGGATGTGACGGATATTTCCAACCAGTCCTCCAAGGAGGGGATACGCATCGTGATTGAGCTGCGCAAGGATGCGGATGCGGAGAATTTTGTGAATCTCCTTTATAAAAAGACCCGGCTGGAGGATACCTTCGGTGTCAATATGCTGGCTATCTGCAACGGAAGGCCTGAAGTCATGGGGCTGAAAAGCATCCTGAAAGCGAATGTGGATTTCCAGTTTCAGACCGCTACCAGGAAATATAAGAACCTGCTGGCGAAGGAACTGGAGCGGAAGGAGATCCAGGAAGGGCTGATAAAGGCCTGCAATGTAATAGACCTGATCATCGAAATCCTGCGGGGTTCCAAGGACAGAGCCATGGCAAAGGCATGCCTGGTGGAGGGTAAGGCCACGGGCATCAAATTCAGGAACAAAGAGTCCCGGATTATGGCGGAACAGCTTTCCTTCACGGAGAAACAGGCAAATGCCATTCTGGAGATGCGGCTGTACAAGCTCATTGGCCTGGAGATCGAAGCACTGATCAAGGAACATGAGGACACCATGGCAAACATCTACCGTTATGAGGACATCCTGGACAGGCGGGATTCCATGGCGCAGGTGATTATCAATGAATTGGACGGTTACAAGAAGGCGTATGCGGCAAAACGAAGAACAGTTATCGAAAATGTACAGGAGGCAGTCTACAGGGAGAAAGAAATGGAAGAGACGGAACTGATCTTCCTGATGGACCGCTTCGGCTATGCCAAAACCATTGACCTGTCTACTTATGAGCGCAATAAGGAAGCTGCCGATTCGGAGAACCGTTTTGCCTTTGCCTGTAAGAACACCGGCAAGATTTGCCTGTTCACTTCCGCGGGGCAGCTGCATACAATCAAGGTCATGGATCTGCCCTACGGAAAATTTCGGGATAAGGGTATTCCCATAGATAATGTCAGCAATTATAATTCAGAAAAAGAGGATATCGTGTATATTACCAGCCAGACAGAGTTGAATCTGCGGCAGGTAGCCTTCGTCACTGCACAGGCCATGGTAAAGATGGTAAGCGGCGGAGAATTTGATGTCTCAAAGCGCACCGTTGCGGCAACCAAGCTGGGAGATGAGGATAAAGTCGTAAGCGTTATGCCCATACTGGAACAGAACAGCATCGTCCTCCAGACCCGGGAGGGGTTCTTTTTAAAGTTTGAACTGGCGGAGATTCCGGAGAAAAAGAAAGCGGCAGTGGGCGTACGCGGCATGAAGCTGGGGGCAAAGGACGCCGTAGAAAGTGTATATTACGTGCAGAATGCAGCGGATACCGCCATCGAATACAAGGGAAAAAGCATCGATTTGAACCGACTGAAATCCGGTAAAAGAGATGGAAAAGGAACCAAAATCAGAGTATAGGGGGCAAAGCCACTATGAGAATAATCGCCGGAACTGCCAGAAGCCTTCCGCTGAAGGCTCCCCAGGGGCTGGATGTAAGGCCTACAACAGATAAAATCAAAGAAACGCTGTTCAATATGCTGCACTGGGATCTTCCGGGCAGCGTGTTTATTGACCTGTTCAGCGGCAGCGGGGCAATCGGCATTGAGGCCTTGAGCCGCGGTGCCGCAAAAGCTTATTTTGTTGACAATTCACCAAGGGCAATTTCCTGTATCCAGCAGAATCTGGCATTTGCCAAAATGGAAGGGCGCGCCGTGGTCCTGAAACAGGATGCCTGCTCTGCCCTGGACAGTATCCGCCTCAGGCAGAGAATGGGGCCAGGGAACTCAATGGAAGAAAAACATTCCATGGAAGAAAGTCATTCCATGGAAAATGCGGACTTTGTTTTCATGGACCCTCCATATGACAGCGGACATGAAAGGGATGTGCTTGCTGTCCTTGGAATCATGCCGTATGTGACAGAGGATACGGTTATTATTGCGGAGGCATCCTCCCGAACGGATTTTTCCTACGCAGAGGAATTGGGCTTTACCATCACAAAAGAAAAGATATATAAAACCAATAAACATGTATTTTTAAAAAAGAGGATTCTGTTATGAAACGTGCGGTTTATCCGGGAAGCTTTGACCCTGTAACTTATGGACATCTCGATGTGATTAAGCGGGCCTCCGAAATGTTTGATGTACTGGTGGTCAGTGTCCTGAATAATAAAATGAAGAGCCCGTTGTTTTCCGTGGAAGAACGTGTTAAGATATTAAAAGATGCTACAAGGGATATTCCGAATGTGGAGGTGGACAGCTTCACAGGCCTTTTGATCAATTATGCGGCCGAAAAGCAGATTCATGTAGCGGTGAGGGGACTGCGCGCCATCACGGACTTCGAATACGAACTGCAGATTGCCCAGACCAACCGTAAGCTCTCCCAGGGGGCGCTGGACACCGTTTTTCTCACCACCAGCCTGGAATATGCTTACCTCAGTTCCTCCAGTGTAAAAGAAATCGCCAGCTTTGGCGGAGATATCAGTGAATGTGTTCCGGATTTTGTAGCTGCAATGATGAAAGAAAAGTTTCGAGATAGGAGTAATGTTTTATGAGCAGCAGGATTGAACAGTTAATCGATGAACTGGAAGAGTATATAGAGAGTTGTAAGCCCAAATTTATGTCAAACTCGGAAATCATTGTCAATAAAGATGAGATTGATGAATTGATTCGGGAACTGCGTATGAAGACTCCCGATGAGATCAGGCGGTATCAAAAGATAATAAACAACAAGGAAGCCATATTGAACGATGCCAGGAGCAAGGCGCAGGCATTGATCGACGAAGCCACCGTACATACCAATGAACTGGTCAGTGAACATGAGATCATGCAGCAGGCTTATTCTCAGGCAAACGGAATCGTGGCGACGGCCGCAAGACAGGCCCAGGAGATATTGGACAAGGCTACCATGGAAGCCAACGAACTGCGGATGCAGGCTTCCCGCTATACGGAGGAACGCCTGGCCGAGCTGGAAGCCATTGTTCTGGGTGTCCTGCAGTCTTCCAGCACTACATATGAATCCCTGCTGGGTTCCCTGGGACATTACCGTGACCTGATCCAGTCCAATATCAGAGCACTGCATCCTGTGGAGGAAGATCTTGATACCTTGCAGCTGGATGATGAGCAGGACGATTCCGAACAGCTGGACGAAATGTGATTTAGAGCTTACGCTGTAAAATTAGGAAATGATACTTAGGATAAGAACCGGTTTTCAAATGGAAGTGAAGCATTCCAAAGAACTGGTTCTTTCCTAATTGCCGGATATCCGGGGCAAACACTCGTTCGACAAGCTGCCAGGCGGACGGCATGGATATGAAAAGCATATGACGGGAAAGGGTTTTTATGCGCAGATTTGTATATATGTTTCTTGCTGTATTGCTGTCATCTTTTTGGCTGTCAGAAACCCTGCAGGCAGCTCCCCGCCTGCAGGAAACTTCCGGAAAGACAGTCATTGTGATAGACCCCGGGCATGGAGGAGAAAACAGGGGAACCATCGAAAACAACCACGAAGAAAAACTTATGACGATGACTACGGCATTGGCCATGTACGAGGAGCTTCTTCTCTACGATGACGTTGAGGTATACCTGACACGCACGGAAGATACCGATATGTCGCTGAAGGAGCGGGCCGCTTTTGCACAATCGGTAGACGCCGATTTCCTCTTCAGCATACATTATAACGCCTCCGTTAACCATGAAATTTTCGGTTCTGAGGTGTGGGTATCTTCCGTTTCTCCCTACAATGGATACGGCTACCAGTTCGGATATGAATTTCTTTCGGATATGAAGGATATGGGGCTGACGATAAGAGGTGTCAAGACCCGCCTGGGAAGCAAGGGCGCCGATTACTACGGTATTATCCGGGAGTCGGTTGCCCTGGATATTCCGGCTGTCATCATAGAACATTGCCATGTGGACGAAGAGCGGGATGCCGCCTACTGCAGCAATGATGAACAGCTGAAGGCATTCGGCAGGACAGACGCCGCGGCAGTGGCCCGGTATTTCGGCCTGAAAAGCAGCAGCCTTGGAGTTGACTATTCCGATTACCAATTAGCGGAATCAAGTTCATCCGCAAATGTGGCCGTGACACTCATAGACAGTACGGAACCGGATATCTGTCTGGTGGATTTTTCGGATGCCGATTACGAAAACGGAACACTGGAGCTGATTGTCTCGGCTTCCGATTCGGATTCTGCCCTGCTGTATTACAGCTACAGCCTGGACGGAGGGCATGCCTTCGGACCCAGGGAAGCCTGGCCCGGAAGCGATACCCTTACGGGCAGATACGATGACAGTTTTCCCCTGCGGCTGACGATCCCTCCGGATACGGCGCCGGAAGTTGTTGTCCGCGCTTACAACATGTATGACCTATATACGGAAAGCAATCCTTACATAAGCCCGCAGGTGTTCTGCCCCACACCGGAGGAAGAACCGGTACCCGATAACAATATCCCAGACATCATACCTGTGGATGGGGATGTTTCGGACCCACAGGCAGAACCGAACGGCAAAAACGAACTCAGCCTGTATCGTTTTTCCATGCTCTGTCTGCTCTTTGCACTGGCAATCCTCCTTGTGATTATCGTTTTTCAGTATATTGCATACCGGAAACGGAAAAAACGCCGCCTTCAGCGAAGAAAAGAAGCAGGTGATATCTGGAACCAGCATAAATAGTAAATCCCGTTCATCGCGGTCAGTACCAGTTTATGTATGATGTAGCCGCCTATGGGCAACCTGGACTTCCCGATACAATTGTATGTCTGGGCAATGCAGCAAAGCCCTCCAAAGGACAATGCCAGCAGGCTGTAAATCGGCAGGGAATTTCCCAAAATCCGCAGTCCTCCCGTAATTTCAAGCAGCGGAGACAAAAGCCGCAGCGGATGCCCCAGCAGTATATGGGGTATCAGATTCAGAAGATTATACAGAATCATATAGCCGCCCAGGGAGAGAATAGCCTGTATGGAAGACTGAATTGCCTGGTCGGTTTCCGCCAGAAGCCGGCTTCCCAAACCGGCAATAGGGTTCTGAGCGGATGTATTGGCGGCGGAAGGAATGCCGCAACAGATAAGGTCGGCGGAAGTATTGCATTTTTCATGAGGCAGCGGCAGGTCACGGTAGAGGCTCCCGCGCAGCGCCAGGCCATAGAGAAGCGGTATTCCGTACATGCCGAACAGATAGGGGAGAACCGCCTGCCTGTTCAAAAGCGGCAGTACAAAGCTGCAGAAATAAACGGGTCCGATATTATTGCAGAAGGCAAGAAGATATTCCGCCTCCCTTTTCGTAACCATCCCCCTGGCATACAGGTCATCCACTGTCTTTGCCCCCATGGGAAAACCGCACAGAAAACCAATCAGCATGGCGTAGCATACATTTTTCCGAACCCTGTATATGGGCCTGATGACGGGAAAGAGAATCATGGAAGCTTTCTCTGTCAGATTCATACGAATCATGATACCGGAGAGAATCATAAATGGCAGCAGTGACGGAATCATGTTCCGAAACCACAGTTCCAGCCCCATACCGGCATAGGCCAGGCTGAGCTGGGAATGGGTCAGGATGCAGCCGGAAAGCAGCAAAAACAGAATGGTTAACACTATCATGGACAGGATTTCCTTGAGGCATGGTTTTCATACAATATATGTGCGCGCAGGCCGGCTCATACCGCCTGAGTGGCGGTTTATCATGCTTTTGCAATACAAGTCCCGGAAAAACACATGGAAGCAGAAATGAGGATATAATGCGGTTAGACAAATTTCTCCGTGAAATGAATATCGGAACCCGAAGCCAGGTAAAAAACTACATTCGGCAGGGATTTGTGGCTGTAAACGGGATTCCGGCCAAAAGCGCAGATATGAAAGTCGACGAGAATACAGACAAAGTGACATTCCGGGAACGGCCTGTACAGTTCCGAAAATATTCCTACTACATGCTGAACAAGCCGGCCGGTATTGTGTCCGCAACTACGGACAATACGGCCGATACCGTAGTCTCGCTTTTAAAAGATGAAATACATGCCGGGGAGCTTTTTCCGGTCGGGCGGCTTGACAAGGATACCACCGGGCTGCTCCTGCTCACCAATGACGGGGAACTGGCACACAGGCTTCTGTCTCCGGCAAGGCATGTGGACAAGACATACCAGGTGACACTGGAGCATCCAGTGAGCCGGCATGATATCGACAGGCTGGAAGCCGGTGTCGACATAGGGGATGAGAAGCCCACACTGCCGGCCCGCGTATCTGTGGCCGCAGAGTACCCAGATACCATCCTGCTGACAATCCATGAAGGCAGGTTCCACCAGGTAAAGCGTATGATGCTGGCGGTGGGAAACGGCGTCCGGGGGCTGAAGCGGATTTCCTTCGGAAAGCTATGTCTCGATGAGACGCTGATGGAAGGGGACTATCGGGAACTGACACCCGCAGAAATCGAACTGCTGAAAACCAGCATTTCGGACTGAAGACGGAGAGATGATATGAAACATGAAATGTTACGAAACATTGATGCGGTTATCTTTGACATGGACGGCTCCCTGGTGGACTCCATGTGGATGTGGCGTTCCATAGATATCGAATACCTGGGACGTTACGGAATCCCTCTGCCGGAGAGTCTGCAGGCGGATATAGAGGGCATGAGTTTTGGCGAAACGGCACTTTACTTTAAGGAGCATTTTCCCATACCGGATTCCGTGGAAGAAATCATGCAGACATGGAACCGGATGGCGTGGGATAAATATTGTTACGAAGTCCCCCTGAAAGAAGGCATTCCGGAATTCTTAAGGGGCTGCAGGGATAACGGCATTGTGCTGGGTATTGCCACCAGCAATTCCCGGGAACTGGCGGAAAATGTCGCCCAGGTACACCAGCTGCGTGATTTTTTCACCAGTATTGTTACGGGAAGCGATGTGGAACGAGGAAAACCGTCTCCCGATATCTATCTGAAAGCGGCGGAGGCGCTGAATGTTTCCCCTGCCGGATGCCTTGTCTTTGAAGATATTGCCGCCGGAATCCTGGCCGGTAAAAATGCCGGAATGCGCGTCTGTGCCGTGGCGGATGCATATTCCGAATACGATGCGGATAGAAAAAGGAAACTTGCAGATTACTATATCGACAATTTTTTTCACCTGTTTTAAAGGATGTATTCAAAACCGTAGTCAGAAAGGGAAAACCATGAATATTGTAATTATAACAGGCGCTTCCTCCGGTGTCGGAAGAGAATTCGCATTACAAATGGATGAATACTTTGCGTGCATAGATGAATTCTGGCTGGTGGCAAGAGACCGCGGCAAATTGGCTCAGCTTGCCGGACGCCTGAAGCACAATGCAAGGATTTATGCAATGGATATCACGGACAGCGATAAGCTTGCCGATCTGGAAGATGCAGTTTTCCGTCACAAAGCAATTGTCAGAATGTTAATCAATTGTGCCGGATATGGTATTATGGGCGGCTTCTTTGAACAGGACAGGGCGTTGGAGCTGGGCATGGTTCGCCTGAACTGCGAAGCCCTGACAGAGATAACCCACCGCATGATCCCCTATATGAGAGAAGGAAGCCGCATTATTCAGATGGCTTCCAGCGCCGCTTTCCTCCCGCAGCCGGATTTTGCCGTCTATGCCGCTACGAAAGCATATGTGCTGAGTTTTTCTCGGGCACTGGGAGAGGAACTGAAAAGTGCCGGTATCCATGTCACGGCCGTCTGCCCCGGCCCGGTAGATACGCCGTTCTTCGATATTGCGGAAACCTTTGCCTCCACGCTGGCGCTGAAAAAGTATACTATGGTTTCCGCCAGAAAAGTGGTATTGCTTGCCCTGAGAGATTCCCTGCACAAGCGTTCCCTGTCGGTATACGGCCTGCCCATAAAAATGTTTTTATTCTTAACGAAAATAATGCCGCATGATGCTGTTTTAAAGGTTATGGACCGGCTGAAGAAGAGAGGATACTGAAAATGCAGTTAAAAAGATTGTTTTCCACAGACCATGTGAAAGGGACCAGAAACTATCTGAATACGCAGAAAAAGTATGAGATCCTCCGCACGGTACTCTATTTCAGCATTTCGCTGTCCCTGTTCGCTGCCGGCTACATCCAGACAGGAAGCAGGGGGAACCTGCTGTCAATCGTCGCCGTGCTGGGATGCCTTCCCGCCAGCAAAAGTGCCGTTGGAGCAATTATGTTCTTCCGTTTCCAGAGCTGTCCGGAACAGGCTGCCGCAGAGATAGAACAGCATGTCCGGGGACTGGCCGGCCTCTATGATATGGTGTTTACTTCCTATAAGAAAAATTTCGTGGTCAGCCACCTGGTTGTCTGCGGAAATACCGTCTGCGGCTTTTCCGCGGACCCGAAATTTGCGGAAAATGAATTTTACAGGCACATAGGAGATATCCTCAAAATGGACGGCCATAAGAATGTCACGGTGAAGATATTTACAAATTTGTCCAGATACACGGAGCGGCTGGAACAGATGAAGGCATTGGATGCAGCGGAAAAGGAGACCGCCGCCGTCACTGCAACGCTGAAAAGCGTGGCACTGTAGACGGGCAGCGCTGTCTGGGAAAACAGCCATAACAGGAGCCTTCGGAAAGGAACGGAATGAAGTCGGTAACCATCGGAAAAAATCAGGCCGGGCAGCGCCTGGACAAGTTCTTACATAAGTACCTTCCCCTTGCCGGGAACGGTTTTCTGTATAAAATGCTCCGCCGGAAAAATATCACGCTGAACGGAAAAAGAGCAGAAGGAAAGGAAATACTTGCTCTGAATGACGAATTGAGATTCTTTTTTTCCGACGAAACCTTTGCAAAATTTTCAGGCTTGCCGGCAGCAGGTTCACAGCGGAACCAGGGGACCATTGCAGCCCCTGCATTACACATTCAGGAATACACAAATGCCTGCAGGAGCCTGGGCGGGATTTCCGTCCTGTATGAAGATGAGGACTGCCTGATTGTGAATAAGCCTGCCGGCCTGCTGACCCAGAAGGCATTGCCGGCAGATATTTCTTTAAACGAATGGCTGGTGGGATATCTCCTGCGGCAGAATCAGATTTCGGAAGAGGAATTGGGCTTTTTCCGCCCTTCCGTATGCAACCGCCTGGACAGGAATACAAGCGGCATCGTACTCTGCGGCAAAAGCCTGGCGGGGCTGCAGTATCTGAGCAAATGTGTCAGAGAGCATTCCGTCAGAAAATTTTACCGGACCATCTGCGTGGGCGCACTGCGGGAGCCGGTAACGGTTTCCGGCTATCTGGTGAAGGACAGGGACAGGAATCAGGTGACGGTTTCCGGCGAATCGCAGTCTGGCGCTTCCCGGGAGCGGGGTTCCCTTATCCATACTGCCTGCCTGCCGATTTCGGTTACACCTGCCTTTACTCTGCTGGAAGTGGAGCTTATCACCGGAAAAAGCCATCAGATTCGTGCCCATCTGGCAAGCATGGGGCATCCGCTGATCGGAGATTACAAATACGGAATCGCATCCGTCAATCATGACCTGAAAAAGCGCTTCGGCCTGGATCATCATTTGCTTCACGCCTGCCGTATTACATTTCCGGAAGGCACATCAGGCGCCGGAAAACCGCTAAGCGGCCGGAGCATATGCGCTCCCTGCCCCGGCGCCTTTCAGATACTGGAAGAGGCCCTTTTTCCTTCCGCGCCTGTATAGGCCGCTGCTTCCGGTGCATTCCCGGCGCAGCGCCTTCTTATTGACCATATTCAGAAAAAAAGGAAAACGAGACTACTATGGCAACTTGGAATTCCAGAGGGCTGAGAGGTTCCACACTGGAGGATATGATTAACCGGACAAATGAAAAATACGCCGATGCCGGGCTTGCGCTGATTCAGAAGGTGCCAACCCCCATAACACCGCTTAAAATAGACAAGGAGCATCATCAGATTACGCTGGCTTATTTCGAGCAGAAAAGCACGGTTGACTACATAGGCGCAGTACAGGGGCTTCCCGTTTGCTTTGACGCAAAGGAATGTGCCGCAGATACCTTTGCCCTTCAGAATATCCATGCGCATCAGGTAAGCTTTATGCAGAAATTCGAAAAGCAGGGGGGAATTTCCTTCTTTCTGATTTACTATTCGCACAAAGATATCTTTTACTACCTGCCCCTGGAAATGCTCCTGTATTTCTGGAACCGCGCAAAAGACGGCGGGCGGAAAAGCTTCCGCTATGACGAGTTGAATCCGGAATATATTCTGCCCCGGAAGCATGGAATTCTGGTTCCCTATCTGGAAATGCTCCAAAAGGATTTGGATGACAGGGCTTGACAGGAGCTGCATCTTCCGATATACTACAACTGATTTGTTTCGGCAACGTGGTAGCACGTTAACGTAGTAAAGCAATCGGATATTTCAGCCTGAGTGAATACCGGATGCATGACGATACCAGCATACCGTGCCGCCGTTTTCCCTGTCCGGGCGGATCAGGGAGACGGCGTATCTGCCGGAACAATCGGGTTGCAGAATCGGAAATCAAACGGAACGTCCGTATGGGCTGGAGGATCACATGAGTCGCAGATTATTACATACGCCGGAAGGTGTGAGGGATTTATACGGAAAGGAATATGCCGAAAAGCTCTATGTGGAAAACCGTCTTCGGGAAAGTATCCGCCTTTATGGCTATGAGGAGATACAGACCCCTACTTTTGAGTTTTTCGACATTTTTTCCCGTGAAATCGGCACCACTCCCAGCAAGGAACTCTATAAATTTTTTGACAAGGAAGGAAATACACTCGTGCTGCGCCCGGATTTCACCCCATCCATCGCCCGGTGCGCCGCGAAATACTTCTGCGATGAACAGGTGCCGCTGCGGTTCAGCTATCTGGGAAATACTTTTACCAATACCTCCAGCCTTCAGGGAAAGCTCCGGGAGGTAACACAGATGGGAGTGGAGCTGATTAATGACCCGTCTGTGGAAGCAGACGCGGAAATGATCTCCCTGGTAGTCCGTGCCCTGCGCAGTACAGGCCTGGAACGGTTCCAGATTGCCATAGGAGACGTGGAATATTTCAAGGGACTCTGTGAGGAAGCCGGGCTGGACGAGGATACAGAACTGGATTTGCGGGCTTTCATTTCCGGGAAAAATTATTTTGCCGCCCAGGCACTTTTAGAAGAGAGCGGTTTGGACGGAGCATATCAAAGCAGGCTTCTGCGGCTGGCTGATTTCTTCGGAGATATGGGATCGCTCTCCGAAGCAGGCGCTATGGCCGGCAACGAACGTTCCCACAGGGCAATCGAACGTTTAGAACAGATGTTCGCCCTGCTGAAATTATATGGTGTGGAAGAATTCATTTCCTTCGATCTTGGCATGCTCAGCAAATACAGATATTATACAGGAATGATTTTCAAGGCTTATACCTACGGCGTAGGAGAGTCCATCGTAAAAGGCGGCAGATACGACAAACTGCTGCAGCAATTCGGCAAAGATGCGCCGGCAGTCGGATTTGTGATGACCGTGGACAGCATTCTGGAAGCGCTTTCCAGACAGGCCGTGAAGCTTTCAATTCCGGAAGGTTTACACAAAATATATTACAACCATAATAATTACCGTGAAAAACTCGCTGAGGCAGAACGACTCCGCCGCCAGGGAATGCCTGCAGAACTGATTCGACAGTAAGGTGAGGGCGCGGCAGGACAGTTGCGGAACTGGAAACAGCAAATGTCCATGCAGCGCCTCAGAGAATTTACGGACGTAGCACTTCACGGCCGGAAATGCTCTGCCAGGACAGGCGCGGCAGGACAGTTGCGGAACTGGAATAGGAGGACTAACATATGACAGAGGAGCGCTATCTGACCTTTGCGCTGGCAAAAGGCAGGCTTGCCTTAAAAACACTGGAATTATTCGAAGATTTGGGAATTACCTGTGAGGAAATAAAAGATAAAAAGACACGGAAACTGATCTTTGTCAACCAGGAACGGAAACTGAAATTTTTCCTTGCCAAGGGACCGGATGTACCCACTTATGTGGAATACGGTGCCGCAGACATGGGCGTAGCGGGAAACGATACGATTCTGGAAGAGAACCGCAATGTGTACGAGGTACTGGATCTCGGGTTCGGGAAATGCCGGATGTGCGTCTGCGGACCGGAATATGCAGGAGAACTTCTCAGACACCACGAGCGCATTCGGGTGGCAAGCAAATATCCCAACATCGCAAAGGATTATTTTTATAATAAAAAGCATCAGACCGTGGATATCATCAAACTCAACGGCTCCGTGGAGCTGGGACCGCTGGTGGGACTGTCGGATGTCATTGTCGATATTGTGGAGACCGGATCCACGCTGAAAGAAAACGGGCTGCAGGTGCTGGAAGAGATACGCCCCCTGTCTGCAAGGATGATTGTCAACCCTGTCAGTATGCAGATGGACAGATCCCGGATTCAGGAAATTGTGACAGCAGTCCGGCAGAAGCTGAGAAACTGAGCCGTCCAACCCGGGAACTGTAAACCACAAAGGTAAAGCCGCAAAGGGATTTTTCTCTTTCCTGCCGTCCCTCAGCGGCTTAATTGGGAGGTATGAATATGCGGATAGTAGAATTATCCAGGGAAACAAGGCAAAATATTTTAAATGACCTGCTGAAGAGAAGCCCCAACCATTATTCGGAATACGAGAGTACTGTGAACGAAATTCTGGAAAATGTCCGAAAAAACGGAGACAGTGCCTTGTTTGCATATACGCAAAAGTTTGACCGTTTTGATCTGAACGCGGAAAATATTCGTGTGGACAGAAGGGAGATAGATGCCGCCTACGGCAAGCTGGATGATAAGCTTGTGGAGGTTATCCGGCGCAGTGCAGAAAACATCCGTGATTACCATCAAAAGCAGCTTCGCAGCAGCTGGTTCGATACCAGGGATGACGGCAGCCTGCTGGGGATGAAATATACTCCCATTGCCAGGGCGGGCGTCTACGTCCCCGGCGGTAAGGCAGCGTATCCGTCCAGCGTGCTGATGAATGTGATTCCCGCGAAGGTCGCCGGGGTGAAAGAGATACTTATGACAACGCCTCCCGGAGCGGACGGATGTGTCAATCCCGGTACCCTGGTCGCTGCGGACATCGCAGGCGTGGATACAATATATAAAGCCGGCGGCGCGCAGGCTGTGGCAGCCATGGCATTCGGAACGGAATCCGTCCCCAAAGTCGATAAGCTTACAGGACCCGGCAATATATTTGTTGCGCTGGCCAAGAAAGCCGTGTACGGTTATGTGGGAATCGATTCCGTGGCAGGCCCCAGTGAAATCCTTGTGTTGGCAGACGAGTCCGCAAATCCCCGATATGTGGCGGCTGACCTGCTCTCCCAGGCCGAGCATGATGAGCTTGCAAGCGCCATTTTAATCACCACGTCCAGGGAGCTGGCCGAAAAGGTTTCGGAACAGGTTGGCATTTTTACAGCACAGCTGTCCCGCCGGGAGATCATTCAGAAGTCCTTGGATAACTACGGCTATATCCTGGTAGCGGAAAATATGCAGGATGCGGTAGATGCCGCCAATGAGATTGCTTCGGAGCATCTGGAAATACTGACGGAAAATCCATACGAAATCATGGCGCAGATCCGCAACGCAGGTGCGATTTTCCTGGGTCCCTGCTCTTCAGAACCCCTGGGAGATTATTTTGCGGGTCCCAACCACATTCTTCCCACCAATGGTACCGCAAAGTTTTTCTCTCCGCTGAATGTAGATGACTTCATGAAAAAAACGAGTATCATCTCATATTCCAGGGCCGCTTTGGAGAAAGTACATAGGGATATCGAACTTTTTGCCGAGAGTGAAGGCTTGACGGCACATGCCCACAGCATAAAAGTCCGGTTTGAGGAGCAGGCCCAACCTCAGAATCCAAAAGCTGCAGGAGGAATCGGACCCCAATCATCGTGCCATAGACGGTATGGGCAAAAACAGCGGCGGAAACAGAAGGAATGTCTGCAGAAGTGAAACGAGGATAGAGATGAGAACAGCGACTGTAGCGCGAAAGACAAACGAAACGGATATTTCCGTCACATTGAATCTGGACGGAAGCGGTAATTCAGAGATTTCCACAGGAATCGGTTTTTTTGACCATATGTTGGAAGGTTTTTCCAGGCATGGTTTTTTCGACCTGAAATGCCGTGTAAAAGGCGACTTAGAGGTAGACGGCCATCACACGGTGGAGGATACCGGTATTGTGCTGGGCCAGGCCATGGCAAAAGCCTGGGGAGATAAGAAGGGAATTCACAGATATGGTTCTTTTATCCTTCCCATGGATGATGCCCTGGCCTTATGTGCCGTGGATTTGTGCGGCAGGCCTTATCTGAATTATGCATGTAATTTCCCCACGGAGCGGGTGGGCGGCCTGGATACGGAACTGGTGAGAGAATTTTTTTACGCGGTTTCCTACAGTGCCGGTATGAACATGCATCTGAAAATGCTGGACGGCCGGAATGCCCACCATATGGCGGAAGCCATGTTTAAAGCCTTTGCCAAGGCCCTGGATATGGCAGTCTGTCGGGAACCGCGGCTCACAGATGTACTCAGCACCAAGGGAAGCCTGTAAAACGGAAGATAACAGCTGAAATGAAAGATAAAACAAATGAGGTACCCCAATGATTGTAAAAAAATTCGTACCCTGCATTTACTTATACAACGGACACGCAGTACGCCGTCTTGACGACTTCTCTGTAGTAGAAACAGATCCGCTGCGCCTGGTCAGCCTGTACAATGAAAACAGTGCAGACGGGCTTATCGTATTCGATATGTCCCGGGGAGACGCGGCTCATGAAGAAGCCCTGGACATGATTAAAGACATCTGTGCCGCTGCGGAGATGGAAGTGATTGGAGCCGGCCATATAGAAAGAATGGAGGACGTGAAGAAGCTTCTCTATGCGGGCTGCAGGCGCGTGGTTCTGGATTATACAAAAGAGAGCAATATCGCTGTCACGGAGGAGGTATCCAGGAAATTCGGCAGGAATAAAATCCTGGCCTCCTACGAGGACGCAGGTGTGGTAGCCGCCAACAGGGAATTGCTGGAGCAGTATGTTTCCGCCCTTCTTCTGATGAATCCCCATCAAATCCGGGAGACGGAAAAGCTCACGGCGCTTCCTTTCTATGTCAGGATTAACCAGATTGCCCTGAACAAGCTGATGGAAATCTTTGCATATAACAATGTCTGCGGCATCACTGGCAATACCATCAACGACAATTACCGCGATATTCTGACGCTGAAAAATCTGTGCAAGGAGAACGGTATGCTTGTGGAAACCTTTGAAGCCGCTTATCAGTGGGATGACTTTAAGAAAAACGGAGACGGTATGGTGCCGGTGATCGTGCAGGATTACCGTACCCGGGAAGTCCTGATGATGGCGTACATGAACGAGGAAGCTTATGAACAGACGATTCACACCGGAAGAATGACTTATTTCAGCAGAAGCCACGGGCGGCTGTGGCTGAAGGGGGAGACAAGCGGCCATTATCAGTATGTGAAAAGCCTTACCGCGGACTGTGATATGGATACGATTCTGGCAAGGGTTTCTCAGACGGGCGCCGCCTGCCATACCGGCGCCAGAAGCTGTTTCTTCAATGAAATCACCAAAAAGGACTGGGAGGAAGAGTCCAATCCCCTCCGGGTTCTGGAAGATGTGCTGGATGTCATTAAGGATAGAAAAGTGCATCCCAAAGAGGGTTCCTATACCAACTATCTTTTCCAAAAGGGCATTGACAAAATCCTGAAAAAATTGGGTGAGGAAGCCACCGAGATTGTGATCGCCGCCAAAAATCCCAATTCCAATGAGGTCAAATACGAAATAAGCGATTTCCTGTATCATATGATGGTTCTCATGGCGCAGAAGGATATCAGCTGGGAGGAGATAGCGGCAGAACTGGCAAACCGCTAGAGCGTGTTTGAAAATCCACTTTCAGCTAAATGATTACAAATAATGTTCAAAACAGGAGATAGACATGCTGCTGATACGCAATGGTTATATGATTGATCCCAAATCCGGCCTGGAGGGCAAATATGATCTGCTCATTGAAGCGGATAAAATCAAAAAAATCGGAAAACATCTGACAATACCTGACAAAAACTGCCGGGTCATCGACGCGGAAGGCCTTCTGGCGGCTCCCGGCCTTGTGGATGTCCATGTCCATTTCCGGGATCCCGGATTTCCGGATAAGGAAGACATCCCCAGCGGTGCAGGGGCAGCGGCAAAAGGAGGCTTTACCACAGTCGTAATGATGGGCAATACCAGGCCTCCCATTGATAATATCGATACGCTTCAATATGTGCTGGACAGAGGGAGAAGCACCGGAATCCATGTACTGTCCTGCGCAAATGTAACGCTTGGGATGCGTGGGAAAGAGCTGACCCCCATGGAGGACCTGGCGGGACATGGGGCTGTGGGATTTACGGATGACGGCGTGCCGCTGATGGACAGGGAACTGGTGCGGGACGCTATGATACGCACAGCCGAACTTGGCATGCCTATCAGCTTTCATGAAGAAAATCCCGGCATGATTGCGGAAAACGGCATCAACCGCGGAAAGGCAAGTACACATTTCGGTATCGGCGGCTCTCCAAGAGAGGCAGAGATCAGCCTGGTAGAGCGTGACCTGCAACTGGCCCTGGAGACAGGGGCGCATATTAATATACAGCATATCAGCACACGGGAAGCTGTAGAGCTGGTCCGCCGGGCACGAAAACAGGGCGGAAACATCCATGCTGAGGCAACGCCCCATCATTTTACCCTCACAGAGGATGCCGTCCTCAGATACGGAACCCTGGCAAAAATGAACCCGCCCCTGCGCGAAGAGGCGGACAGACAGGCGATTATTCAGGGGTTGGCAGACGGCACCATCGATATCATAGCAACCGATCACGCGCCTCATACGGCAGAAGAGAAAGCCAGGACTCTTACACAGGCTCCAAGCGGGATTATCGGCCTGGAGACGGCGCTTTCCCTGGCTGTCACGAACCTGGTGCGGACAGGTTGTCTCACCATGTGCCAATTGCTGCGCCTGATGAGTACAAATCCGGCCCACCTGTATCATTTGGATGCGGGATACCTGGCTGAAAACGGCCCGGCTGACTTGGTGCTGATTGATACTGCCGCAGAAACGGTTCCGGGTAAATATGCTTCCAAAGCCTCCAACACCCCATTCACCGGCTGGAATCTCACAGGAAAGGTAAGGTATACCATTTCATCCGGTAAAATTGTGTATTCAGATGCGGAATAAGAAATAAATATCGAAATAACGTTAAAAAGCTGCCGGTAAATGGCAGCTTTTTTCAGGCACGACTCTACATATCACTTTACCAAAAAATAAAAGAAAAGTCTAGTGTTTTTTTCATTTTCCTGTATACTTTTATTACATCATGAACAGTTCAGACAGGGCGCTGGACTGTTGCAAATCATTCCTGAAGCGCCCGGTTTCGCACAGCTGCCCTTGCACCTCCATTTGGGCTGGGCGTTTTCCGCAGGCAGGATTCAGGAAATCGTATGAAAGAAAGGAGATTTCAATGAGCCAGGACGAACAAGGCAAAGTACACGGTACCTCCCGACAGGAGGAAGAAGCATTTCTGGAGCAGACCCTTGCCGTTATCCACAACAATCTGGAAGTCTACGGCCAGCGGGTGCGAAGTATGCGGGAAGAAATTGATGATATGCTGGACCATTTCCACGATGACAATCCGGAACTGATTAACCTGCTGGAAAACAGCATGACGCTTTACGAGCAGATGAAGCGGGCATTGGAGCGAAATGAGAAGGCACAGGCGAAGCCCTATTTCGGCAGAATTGACTTTTATGACGAAGCGCTGGAACAGGAGGAGAGCATCTATATCGGCAAGGGAGGCATATCCATAGACACCACCCATCAGGCTGTAGTGGACTGGCGGGCCCCGGTGGCCAATGCCTATTATGAAAACGGTCTTGGAAAATGCAGTTATACCGCTCCCGGTGATAGACAGATTCCCATTGACCTGAAGCTGAAGCGGACTTATGAGATTGAAAAGGGAAAGCTGCTGGATTATTACGACAGCGAAGTGGTGGCAAACGATGAGCTGCTGACCAAATACCTTGCCAAAAACAAGCAGGCAGTGCTGGGGGAAATCATTGCCACTATCCAGAAAGAGCAGAATGAAATTATCCGCAAGTCCCCCTATCACAATATCATTGTACAGGGTGTGGCAGGCTCCGGTAAGACCACGGTAGCCATGCATCGGATTTCCTTTATCCTGTATAATTATCAGGAGCGCTTCAAACCCGATGATTTTTATATCGTGGGAAGCAACCGCATACTGCTAAATTACATCACAGGGGTGCTTCCGGACCTGGACGTATACGGGATACGGCAGATGACCATGGAACAGCTTTTTGTCCGGCTCCTGTACGAGGATTGGGACGAGAAGAAGTTCACCATCAAAAAAAGCAGCCAGAGCGGAAATCAGGGCAGTATCAAGGGAACTCTCAGATGGTTTGAAGATCTGAAAAAGTATTGTGACGAACTGGAATGGAACGGTATATTGCGGGAGTCTGTCTACCTGAATCCCAAACAGTTCGTAGAGGGACTCAGAGACGGCAAAAACGGCGTTTATGACACCACCGTAGGCAAAAAAGTCAATCCTTATGACCTGGTACTTCTGGCGGACGGAGAAGCGGTGGAGCGCTATATCCTTCAGAACCCCAAGGTTTCCATGCAGAGCAAGATCAACATGCTCAACGAACGCCTGAACATCAAAATCAAGGAAGAATTCCTGGGAAAAGGCATCAAGTACACCGAGGCGGAGCGGAAAGCCATTTTGAAAGCTTATCGGGGCAGATACGGCGGCAGGATATGGAAGGGTTCCATCTATGAATGCTACCGGGATTTCCTGAATCGGCAGCTGCAGAACTATCACATTGCCATGGAGATTCCGTCATTGGAATTTGACGTCTATGACCTGGCGGCACTGGCCTATATTTACAAAAGGATCAAGGAGACCGAGGTAATCAGCGAAGCCCATCACATTGTCATCGATGAAGCACAGGATTACGGGATGATGGCATATTCCGTGCTGCATTTCTGCATCGAAGCCTGTACGTATACCATTATGGGAGATGTATCCCAGAATATTCATTTCGGTTACGGGCTGAATGACTGGGAGGAACTGCGAAAACTGCTGCTTCGGAATAAAGCGGACAGCTTCGGCATCTTGAAAAAAAGCTACCGCAACACCGTGGAAATATCGGATTTTGCCTTGAAGATACTGCATCACGGACAATTTTCAAGCTATCCTGTGGAACCCATTATCCGCCATGGCAGCCCGGTGAGAGTGGAGCAGTGTACAGAAACGCCTTCCGGCGTAGAAGCCCATGACAGCAACCTCATCAGCAAAGCAGCCCATATCTGCAGGGAATGGCAGGAAAGCGGTTTTGATACCATTGCCGTGGTATGCCGGAACCAGCACAGCGCAGACCTCGCCGCAGAAGCGCTGGGGCAATATATAGAGGTTATGGAAAGTGACCTGGAAACGGCAGTATTCGGAAACGGCATCATGGTACTCCCAGTAGAGTACACCAAAGGGCTTGAATTTGATACCGTATTGATTCTGGACCCCACAAGGGAAGAATATCCTGTAGATGACGGACATGCCAAACTGCTCTATGTGGCAGCCACCCGTGCGCTTCATGAACTCTGCGTCCTTCACACCGGGAATCTTACCGGGCTGATTGCCGACCCGGTCCCTGCCGGGCGCCACGGGATAATAAAAAACAGCGAAACAGGCAGGAAGGCAGCAGACAGTGCCAAACGTTCCGGTCAGTCATCGGCGGAACCCATAAACCATTCCAGTCAATCCTCAACTCGCAGGAGCCAGGACAATAACCAATCTGGTCAAAGGCGAAGCGTGCCTCGTCCAAATTCTGACTCTATGGGTCAATCGAAGCTTCCTGTCAGTCAGCCTGGTGACCTGGGTGGTCAGAGGACTGCTCCCCACGGAAACGATGCTTCAGCCAGCAGGCAGCCTGCCCCCCAAATTCCCTTCAGCGGCCATAAGCCCCGTGCAGCCCTGCCGGCGGCTTCCGCTTCGCAGAAGGGGCAGAAGACATCACCTCTGACAAATTTATACAGTGCAAAACCGACGCCTGCCGCTGTCCGAACAAATACAGAACAGCCGAAAAAGAAAGCAAAGTTTCCCGCTTTCGGGGATATCCCGCCCACGGAAAGGCTTCGTCCCATGGGACATTCCAAAATAGACCTTTCCATCCGCTGGATTACAAAGCTTCCTGACGGGCTGTGCCTGCAGAGCCGTTACGGCACACTTAAGCTAAGCCCTGTGGGAAGCGCTGTCATAAGGGTAACCTTCACCAAAAATGCCCGGCCGGATTATGCGCCGCACCCTCTGATCGCGGTGGACAGAACCGAAAAATTCTGGCTGTACAAAGATTCCGCCAGCGCTGCGGAACTGACAACGGATGAGCTGGTACTGCGGATTGACAAAGCTTCGGGCGCAGTCAGTTTTCTGTCCAGGGATACGGATTCAGGCGCAAAAAAACCGCTTCTGTCAGAACGCAGGAAAGAATGCCGCCAGCTGGAAAATCTGGCCGGGGAAAGTTTCCGGACCTGGCTCTTCCTTGACTTCTACAAAGAAGAACATCTGTATGCACTGGGTCCGGAGGGCAAGGCCATTCCGCTGCGGGGAACCGCCCGGTATATCTCCGGCGAGGACGGCAACACCCTGCCGCTGCTCCTGTCTGATAAGGGTTACGGAATTCTTCCTGCGGCAGCATCTCCCGTATTTTGCTGTGACATTCCTGCCTACGGTTCCTATATCCATGCCGACAGTGAAAAGCAGCTGGATTATTATTTTATCGCCGGAAAAAGAAAGGACACAATACTGAACGCATATGCGTACCTGTGCGGAAATCTATAGCGGCAGCATGCCCGGCTTCTCACGGTACACATCGCGTTAATTCAGGAATGGCAAATACCTGATTCCTGTGCCGGGGGAAATTTATTTTGTCAGTGCCTCAGCCCATGTTTCAATCACTTCTTCATAATCGGCCGAAATCACCTCGAATACTTTCTCCGCGGTGATTCCGGCTATTTCCATATGGTTTCTGTCCATAACAATCACTGCCGCCACCAGAAAGAGCGCAATCCAGACTCTGCATTTAAAGAAAGTATAAGGCTCCTGTTCCGGCTGTCCTGCATTATCATAATACGGCCCTGTATATCGGAGAGAATCTTCATCCTGAAAACCGACGCTGCTTCTTCCATATAAGATTCTTTCCCTGTTGGACAAATCATACTGATTTTCATGATATCTTGAACGCACCTGCTGCACCAATTGGAGTTTTTGCTCCATCGTCACGTCACTCACAAAAAATCACCTCAAAGTATCTGGGAAGCTTATTTAAAAATATGGCATTTGGCGCTGAATTATGATAGAATGGAAGAAGTTCCGGTACGGACAATGAGAAGGATACAATACAGGCTTGCCGCCCGGGGAAAAGAGGATTCGGAAAAATGGAAAACAACGGAAAGATGTTTGGCGAGAAGATTCGTTCCAACATTGCAGAGGTCATTGTGGGAAAAGAGCAGACTGTCAGACTGCTGCTGACTGCACTGCTGGCTGACGGCCATGTGCTGTTGGAGGATGTACCCGGAACGGGCAAGACAAAGCTGGCTAAGACGCTTGCAAAAAGCATCAGTGCAGATTTCTCCAGAATCCAGTTTACCCCGGATTTACTGCCCAGCGATATCACCGGGCTGAATATCTTTGATCGGCAGAAAAACGAATTTGTACTGCGCAGGGGACCCGTTTTCACCAACATACTGCTGGCAGACGAAATCAACCGCGCGACGCCCAGAACCCAGGCGGGACTCCTGGAATGTATGGAAGAACGGCAGGTGACAATCGATGGTGAAAGCTATGTCCCCGGCACGCCCTTCTTCGTCATAGCCACCCAGAATCCGGTGGAAACCACGGGAACCTTCCCGCTGCCGGAAGCACAGATGGACCGTTTCATGATGCGGCTTTCCATGGGGCTGCCTGACAGGGCGGAAGAGCTGGCCATACTGGAGAAATATATGGAAAAGGAGCCTCTGGCGGAACTGAAAAGCGTAATATCCCTGGCGGAGCTGGCAAAGGCGAGGGCGGAAGCCGCCGAAGTGTTTGTACATCCCTGTGTGAGGGAATACATGGTGGATATTGTGGAGGCTACCAGAAAAGGAGGCGAAATCCTGCTGGGCGTCAGCCCCAGAGGCAATCTGGCCCTGCTCCGCTGTGCAAAGGCGTACGCATGGCTGGAGGGACGGGATTACTGTACGCCGGACGATATCAAGGCGCTGGCAGTGCCTGTCCTGGCCCACAGAATCGTATTGGGATACGGGTCCGGAGGTATGGAAGGCACCGTAAAACGGGTGGAAAACATCATTGCATCCCTCCCTGTCCCCACAGAGGAGTTTCGCAAATGATAAAATTACTGGGTATCGGCATAATCGGCCTTCTCCTTTTTGTGATACAGAAGTCCATCTATGAGCGGCTTTGGCAGAAATCCCTGTATGTCTCCGTCAGCTTTGGAAAGGAACCGATTTTCGAGGGAGAGCAGGGCGAGTTGAAGGAAATCATTGAAAACAGAAAGCGGCTTCCCCTGTCCATGCTGAAAGTGAAATTTAAGACCGACAGGCATCTGAACTTCGGAAACGAAAAAGGTTCCCGGACTACAGACCAATATTACCGCAATGATATATTCCGCATAGGAAGCGGTGAGCGGGTGACACGCACCCTGAAATTCCGGGGCGGGCGTCGGGGATATTATACCATTGACGAAATCAGCCTTGTGGCGTCGGATCTGTTTTTCCTGAGCCAGATGGTGGCAGATCAGAAAGTGAAAACGGAACTCTATGTATACCCCAGGCCGTATGACGACGCCAGGCTGCGCCGGTCCCTCATCCGGATGAACGGAGAAATGCTGTCCAGACGGCATCTGCTGGAGGACCCCTTTGAGTATCGGGGGATCCGGGAGTATCAGCCATATGACGACATGCGGAGCATCAACTGGAAGGCTACCGCCAAAACAGGTGAGTTTAAGGTAAACCAGAAGAATTATACCTCCCTGAAAAGCGTCCGGATTTTCTTCAACATTCAGGATGACAATATCCTGAAGAAGGAGGCTGCCGTGGAAATGACGCTCCGCATTGCGGCAGCCCTGTGCCGGCTGTTTCTGCAGCAGGGAATCCAGGTTTCCTGTTACGGAAACGGTGTTGATATCGTGACACACAGCCCCTTTTCCGTCAGTCCGAAGGCAGGCCAGGGGCAGATGGATACGATATACCGGGGACTTGCAAGAATTGATACCTCACAGCCTGCCGCAGATTTCAGGGAACATTTCGAAGAGCTTCTCTTCCGGAAATCCCAGGGGACATTTACCTACTTTATCGCGCCGAATCAATATGATGATTTCGTGGAACTTCTGGTAAAATACCAGGCCTCAGATAATCCCTTCCTGTGGTTCTATCCCTCTGCTTCCGACAGGGAACCGGAGCTGCCGGAAGCCCTGGAGCGATATATAGATGTTGTTCATTTTGAGGAATAGTGTATAGTAATGAAGCAAATGAATATTGGCAAAATCCGTTTTTTTAATGAAATCCTGACAGAACAGATGAATCACTGGATGTTTTTTCCGCTGGCGCTGGTTGTGGCCGGCGCTTCCAGGAATTTAACAGGCGAGGGAGACACCATGCTGCCGGCCTGGGTTTTGTGCAGCCTGTTCCCTTTTTTCTATTTCCTGGTCAGATATGTAACGGGGCATCTGTTTCCTTTTGTGCTGCTTCATCTGGCAATTGCGGCGCTTTCCCTGCTGGTGCCGGTGTCGTTCCCGGCAGGAAAAACCGTCTGTATCTTCTGCGCATTGGGCTACCTGCTGCATTCCCATATTTTGCGCCTGAAACACGATGAACTGTTCTCCAATGGCCTGCACCTGCCGGCAGGCGTGGCAATGGCGGCGGTTTCCGCCTTTTTCGTCCATTATCTTGAAATCGAAGAGTGGGACAATTATTATGTGTTTGCACTGATTGCGTCGATTGCACTGTATTTTATCATCTATTATATTGAGCATTATCTGAAATTCCTAGCCGTAAATGAAAGCAGTGCCGGTTTCCTTCCGGCTGCGGAGATGTTTCGCTCCGGAATGGGGCTTGTGCTTGTATATACAGTGCTTGGAGCAGGGATTCTCCTGCTCAGTTCTCAGTTTGCATGGCTTTCCGGGATTTTACAGCCTGTCAAGGCGCTTTTGCTCCGCTTCCTGCGGTTTTTGTTTTCCGGTAAATCTGCCCCTGCAGAGGAAGCAGAGATACCGCTTGTCGAAGAACAGCCGGGGAACGGTATCAGTGAGCTGGCCCTGCCCAAGGCGTCCGAGCCTTTCTGGTTATGGAAGGTATTGGAGTTTATCGCCGCTGCGGCTTTGGCCTGTGCCGTGTGTGTGATTGCGGTCCTGTTGTTGTTGAAGCTGTTCCAATTAATCCGGAAATACATGAACCTGCATTTTCACAGGGAAAACAATGCGAAAGCAGAAGAAACATATGATTTTCGGGAAAAGTGCGGACTGGAACACAATCCGGAGAAAAGAAAGAAACATTTGTTCGATTCTTTATCCCCCCGTGAGCGGATTCGGAAATTATATAAAAAGAAACTTCTGTCTTCCATGCCGCAGCTTTCCGAAGAAGACAGAAACCGCATGGATATCTATACGGCAAAAGAGTGGGAGCGGAAGCTGGAAACCAACGGAATGTCAGGTTTATATGAACAGGCCAGGTATTCCAACCGCGAGATGAGCGGGGCGGACGTACGGCAGATGCGGGCGGCATGTAAATAAAGTAACAGTTCAGCACCCTGTCTGAACTGTTACAAATAAAATAAGAGTGATACCGGAAATGATAGGATAGCAGTATCATACCGAAATCTGAGAGGAGAGTTTTCATGGAACACCTGTGTAATGGACATAGTGAGGCTGACATTTGGGGAAGGAAGCTGGCGCTGAATGACGATATTCTGATGAGTATAGAAAAACCTGCACGCTATATCGGCGGCGAATACAACGCAGTGCTGAAGACGCCTGATAAAGTAGATATCCGTTTTGCCTTCTGCTTTCCCGATGTCTATGAAATCGGCATGTCGCATCTTGGCCTTCAGATTTTGTATGATGCCTTCAACTCCATGGATGATGTCTGGTGCGAGAGAGTTTTCTCACCCTGGGTAGATCTGGATGCCGTCATGAGAAAAGAACACATACCGCTGTTTGCGCTGGAATCTCAGGATCCGGTGCGGGAATTTGACTTTCTGGGAATTACCATACAGTATGAAATGTGTTATACGAATATACTCCAAATACTGGATTTGGCACAGATTCCGATTCTGGCAGCAGAGCGTGGGGAGGATTGCCCCATTGTCATCGGCGGCGGCCCGTGTACCTACAATCCGGAACCGCTGGCAGATTTTTTTGATATTTTTTATATCGGCGAAGGAGAGACGCGATATCGTGAACTCTTTGACCTCTATAAGGAATGCCGTGAGCGGAATCTGGGACGCATGGCGTTCCTGCGCCGTGCTGCAAAGCTGCCGGGATTGTATGTGCCGCGTTTCTACGATGTGGAATATAAGGAAGACGGTACCATTAAACGGTTCTTTCCGCTGGAAGAGGGTATACCGGCCGTCATTCAGAAGGAAATCGTCATGGACATGTCCAGTGTCGGTTATCCCGTAAAGCCTGTGGTTCCCTTTATCAAAGTCACACAGGACAGAGGCGTACTGGAAATCCAGCGCGGCTGTATCCGGGGCTGCCGCTTCTGTCAGGCAGGGCAGCTGTACCGTCCCGTCAGAGAGCGGGATGCGGACCATTTGAAAAAATACGCGCTGGAAATTTTGAAAAATACCGGCCACGAAGAAATCTCCTTAAGTTCCCTGAGCTCCAGCGATTATTCCGGACTGCCGGAACTGGTGGATTTTCTGATAGAAGAGTGCGGAAAACAGCATGTGAACATATCGCTGCCATCCCTTCGAATCGACGCCTTTTCCCTGGACGTGATGAGCAAGGTGCAGGACGTAAAAAAATCCAGCCTGACTTTCGCGCCCGAGGCCGGCAGCCAGAGACTGCGGAATGTCATCAATAAAGGCCTGACGGAGGAAAACATCCTGAAAGGAGCGGAGCTTGCCTTTAAAGGCGGATGGAACAGGGTTAAGCTGTACTTTATGCTGGGACTGCCCACTGAGACCGATGAAGACATCCTTGGAATTGCCGAGTTATGCAATAAAATTGCCGCGCTTTATTACGATACGGTGCCCAAGGAAAAACGCGGCGGCAGCCGGGTGCAGATTGTGGCCAGCACTTCCTTTTTCGTCCCCAAGCCCTTTACCCCTTTTCAATGGGCCCCACAGTGTACCAAAGAAGATTTTCTGGAAAAGGCGTATCAGACACGCACTGCTGTTTCCGAACAGCTGAACCAGAAGAGTATTAAGTATAACTGGCATGAAGCGGATGCCAGCGTGATGGAAGGCGTATTTGCCAGAGGAGACAGGCGGCTGTGCAGGGTAATTCGTAAAGTCTATGAAAAAGGCGGTTTTTACGATGCCTGGGGAGAGTACTACGACAATGACAAATGGATGGAAACCCTGGAAGAATGCGGTTTGTCAGCGGAATTCTACACCCACAGACAACGTCCCCTGGACGAGATCCTGCCCTGGGATTTTATCGACTGCGGCATCTCGAAAGCGTTCCTGCAGCGGGAATGGGAAAAGGCCGGACGGGAAGAGAATTCCGAGAACTGTAAAGAAAAATGTCAGGGATGCGGTGCCGCCAGGTTTGGCGCAGGAATATGCCATGAGTCCAGACAGCAGTGATAACCCATGGGAAATATGTACTTCACTTTAAATCCGAATCTGCTTCTTTGAGACAGGTAAAACAGCTTCTGTGCAAGGCGGAATGAAGCAGCTCAATGATCAATTATGGGAAGCTGCCCTTGCGAATATATGGGAAAGTATAAGAAAGGTAACAGGTAATAAAGAGAATATGAAGAAAAAAGCATTTATAAATATGCAGCTTTTGGACGGAAGCGAAAATATGGCTCCCTGCCCGGGTTATGTGCTTGTTACGGAGGGGGACAAAATAACGGCTGTAGCACCGGAAAAAGAGATTGCGATGGAGGACTGTGAAATCGTGAACCTGGAAGGCAGGTATCTGATGCCGGGATTAATTAACCTGCATGTCCATATCCCGGCCGACGGTAAACCCAGGAAGAAGCCTGCTGACGCAAAAAAAGCTGTAAAGTTTGCCACAGCCAATGTGTTCACCCGTAAATATTTGGAACACATATACAAGGTAAATGTCTATACGGAACTCCTCAGCGGCGTTACCACACTGCGCTGTGTAGGCGGTGTGGAAAATTACGATACCTGGATTCGCGACGCGGTCCGCAGCGGCAGGGGTCCGGGTCCGCGAATCCTCGCTGCCAATAAGGCGATATCTGTGCCGGGAGGGCATATGGCCGGTTCCCTTGCCTATGAGGCAGCTACCGCGGAAGAAGCTGTCAGATATGTCCATGATATCTCCAGGGATAAGCCGGACTTGATTAAGCTGATGATTACCGGAGGCGTCCTTGATGCCGCAGCCAAGGGAGAGCCAGGCGTCCTGAAAATGCCTCCTTCCATTGTGAAAGCTGCCTGCGAGGAAGCCCATAAGCTGGGCTATCGTGTGGCGGCCCACGCAGAGAGCGCGGAGGGAGTGCGGGTTGCCCTGGAAAACGGCGTGGACACCATAGAACACGGCGCGGTGCCTACTGCAGAAATCATAGGTTTATTCAGAGAAACCAGCGCCGCACATGTGGCTACGATTTCACCGGCGCTGCCATACGCATTGTTTGATCCGGCTGTAAGCCATGCTGACGAGATGAGCCGCCATAACGGAAAAGTCGTTTTTGACGGTATCATCGAATGTGCCAAGCAGTGCATCGCAAACGGGATACCGGTAGGTCTGGGAACGGATACAGGATGCCCTTATGTCACTCATTACGATATGTGGCGTGAAATTCAGTACTTTCACAAATGCTGCGGTGTGTCCAAAGCTTATGCCCTGTATACCGCCACCAGACGGAATGCGGAAATTCTCGGCCTCGGAGATGTAACGGGCAGTATTGAAGCCGGTAAGAGCGCGGATTTCATTGTGACGAAAGAGAATCCCCTGGTAGATCTGACCGCATTGCGCAATCTCAGTATGGTAGTTGCAAGGGGGAATATCATCGTCAATCCGAAAATCAAAAAGATGCCGGAAGTGGAAACGGAATTGGATAAATATGTAAGAAGCCATCTTTGGGATGATGTGGAGGATACAAATGAAGCTTCGAATTAAATTCAAAAAATACGGCGCTGTCCGTTTTATCGGCCATTTGGATGTAATGCGCTTTTTTCAGAAGGCCATAAGGCGGGCCGGCATTGATGTGGCATACAGCCAGGGCTTCAGCCCCCACCAGATTATGGCTTTCGCGGCGCCGTTGGGGGTTGGACTCACCAGCAATGGCGAGTATATGGATATAGAGGTCAATTCCATTGCTTCCTGCCAAGATGTACAGGAACGCCTGAACCGTGTAAGCGTTCCCGGAATAGAAGTCATTTCCGTGAAGATTCTTCCGGAGGATGCCGCAAATGCCATGGCAAGCGTGGCTGCAGCATCCTACACCGTGCGCTTTCGCAGTGATAAAATGCCCGAGGCGGACATTGCTGCCATATTGCCGCAGTTTCTGGCGAAAGAACATATTTTGATTACAAAGGAAACGAAGAAAGGCTCCCGGGAAGTGGATCTAAAAGAGGGTATTTATGGGCTTACCTGTGAAAACGGTATTTTACACATGCTTGTGGATGCCTCCAGCAGCGGCAATATCAAGCCCGTTCAGGTTGTGGAAGCGCTTTTGGCACAGGCCGGGGAAATGCTGCAGGAAAACGCGCTGTTGATTACCAGAGAGGATGTTTATACCCGTCTAAAAAAGGAAGACGGGCTTTCCTTGGAAGACGGGCTTTCCATAGAAGAAGAGCTTTCCATGGAAAACGGGCTTTCTATGGAAAAAGCAGCAGGAAATGCGTTAAAGCTGGTTTCTCTCGATGCAGTTGGCTATGACAGCCTGCCATAGAAATTGAAGGATGTGAAGGAGTTGATACCATGAGCCGTAACATTGCACCAAAGCCTTCCGTATCCCTTACGGAAAACGAAATGGATTTACGGAAAACCGATAAAAACCGATTGCTGCTCACTTCCTATCATGGCAAAAACTGTGCGCTTCTGATACAGGATGATCGGCTTATGGAAGCCGCTTTTTTCTCAAGGGAACCCGGAAAAGTAGGTGCCGTCTACATCGGCAGGGTAAAGAATGTGGCCCAAAATATCAATGCCTGCTTCATTGATATCGGAGAAGGAGAGATCTGCTTTCTTCCTCTGAAAAATGCCATTTCCCCCTGGCTCTTGAACAGATGCCCTGACGGAAGGCTTTTGGAAGGAGACGAACTCCTTGTCCAGGTAGTACGGGATGCCCAAAAGGGAAAGCGTGCTTCTGTGACTGCTCATATTTCCCTGGCAAACGAGTATTTTGTCCTGACAATGGGAGAGAGTAAGGTAGGATATTCTGCCCGGCTGTCCAAAGAAAAAAAAGCAGCTGTAAGAAAACTGTTTCGGGAAAAGGCCCTGTTCGACCTGAACGGAAACGACTGTCTGAGACAGAATTGCGATTGTTTACTGTCCGAAACCGACTACCAAGCCAAAAAGGCAGCGGGAATCCGGCTGGAGTCCCTGGACCTTCCTCTGACGGGCCTTATTGTCAGGACCAAGGCGGAAGAAACAGCGCATACGGAAGAGTTACTGCAGTATTTTTATATGCTGTCAGCACAATACATTGAGTTGCTTCATTCCGCCTTGCACAGAAGCTGTTTTACCTGTCTCAAAGAAGCGGATTCGGATTTAGAGGCTGTTTTTAAACATTTCTCTCTTGATTCCATCCAGAATCTGGAAATTATTACAGACCGGCAAGACATCTATGACCGGCTGGTAAGAACAGCGGAGGGTTTCATAAAGATACCTGCGTCTGTCCGTTTTTACCAGGATGATATGTTATCGCTTTCCGGATTGTACTCTGTAGATAAAAAGCTGGATGATGCACTGAAGCGCCATGTGTGGCTGAAATCAGGTGCCTATCTGGTTATCGAACCCACGGAAGCACTGACGGTAATCGATGTCAACTCCGGTAAGTTCGAATCGGAAAACGATGTCGAGGATGCCTATCTGAAAATCAACCTGGAGGCTGCCGAAGAAGTTGCCCGTCAGCTGAAACTGCGCAATTTATCCGGAATCATCATTGTTGATTTCATCAATATGCGGCTTCCCGGAAACAAAAAGGCGCTTTTACAATATTTAAAAGAATTGGTATCCAGAGACCGTATTCCCACAAATGTAGTTGATATAACAGCGCTGGGGCTTGTTGAAATCACCCGAAAGAAAATCAACAAGCCTCTTCAGGAACAGTTTGCAGAATAGCCGCAGAGCTTTGGTGTGGAAAGGAGTTTACTTTAATCATGGAATTTCTGAAATTAGAAAAGGTAAAGGACGGAAAATATCTAAAAAACTATGAAATTACTTACCGGAATAAATCCGGAAAAGAGAAAAAATATGAAATTGTCAGCAGGCGGGATCTGGCTGATGTTGCGGATATCGGCGGTAAACCCAGTGGTGTGTCCATTGTTGCAACCTGCCAGGATAAACTGCTTTTACTCCATGAATTCAGAATGGGTGTTAACCGGTATGTATACAATCTCTGCGCCGGAATGCTGGAGCCTGACGAATCCATTGAAGAATGCATTATAAGGGAGCTTTATGAAGAAACCGGCCTGCATGTTAAGGAAATCAAAAAAATCCTTCCGGCGTCCTTTGCCGCAGTCGCCTTTTCCGATACCACCACATACATTGCATTCGCTGAAGTTGAAGGCAGCTTTGAAGACCACACCTCGGAAAATGAACAGATTGAAGCCAAATTTTATACCAAAGCGGAAGTAAAAAAGCTGCTGGATACAGAACCGTTCAGTTCCAGGGCACAGATGGCGGCTTATTTCTTTTCAGAGGGATAAATATTGGGGAGATAGTTGGGGGGTCTAAATACAACTATTCGCAAAAGCACACTTTAACGAATAGTTGGGCTCGTTGTCCCCGTGGGCAGGCAGCCGTCCGGGGCGCCCAACTGATTCGTTAAAGTGTGGCTGTGCCCGATTCAGCGGGATTTAGCCTGAAGCAATCAGCCTTCCGCTTCACCAGGCCCAGGACATTTTTTTAATTTTACTGATTGAGAGGCGAGGCTTCCGGCAAAGATGTCGAACTGTACGCCTAGATTTTTATATTATTGATTGCCACATCGTCAACATACAGATTGGATGTGCCGACATAATTGTATTTCGTGTCGATCATCCCGTCGTAATGCGGTTTGGAGCCAGCGTAAATAACATCCTACAAATGTTATTCATTTAAGACCGGAATCCTGCATTTCCTGGCTTGTGGTGGCTGTTGCGACCTTTCCTGCCAAGAATCCTGACAGAACCGCCTGCAGGTCAACGCCTGTGGACTCTTTGAGTCCATCTGTAATCTGTACCACCGTTCCCATTACATCCTTCATTAGCTTTGCCGAATTTCCGTCACCGTACATGGTAATCTTATCCACATTAGACAGCGGTTCTGCAGCATTCTTGACCACTTCCGGCAATGCCTTAAAATACATTTCCAGTACAGCGGCTTCGCCCATTTTCGCCATGGCTTCCGCTTTTTTCTCGATACCCTCCGCCTCGGCCACAGCTTTAGCACGGATAGCTTCTGCTTCGGCCAAGCCCTTGGTTCGAATACCGTCTGCTTCCTGTTCCATGGTATATCGTTTTGCTTCCGCCTGGGCTTTCATTGCCTGGGCTTCTTTTTCGGTTTCAAACTGACGGGCTTCGGCTTCCCTCTGGCGCTCATACAGAGCAGCATCTGCCTGCTGCTGTTTTGCAAACTTTTCAGCTTCGGCTTTCTTCTTCACCTGTGCGTCCAAAGCCTGCTCCATGACTTCTGCTTCCCGCTGTTTCAGCAGAATTTCTTTCTCCTGCTTGGCGATATTTGCATTGGCTGTGGTAATTTCTACCGTCTTCCGCTGCTCTTCTTCCTGAATGGTATAGGCAGCGTCTGCTTCCGCCTGTTTAATGTCTGCTTCACGTTTCAATTCAGCTTTACGGATGGCCAGCTCATTTTGCTTTTTCGCAATTTCGGAAGCAGCGTTCACTTCTGCTTCGTTGGCTTCCCGCTTTGCGTTTGCCTGCGCCTTGGCTATTTCTTTTTCGCTCTCGGCACGGGATATTGCTGCATTTTTCTGAATCTTTACAATATTATCAACACCAAGGTTTTCAATAACGCCGTTTCCGTCTACAAAATTCTGTACATTGAAGCTGATAATGTCAAGACCCATGGCTGCCAGATCCGGTTCCGCATTTTCTTTCACCAGAAATGCAAATTTCTGTCGGTCGGAAACCATTTCTTCCAAAGCCATCTTACCCACTATTTCACGAACATTGCCTTCCAGAACTTCTCTGGCCACACGTCCTATGTATTCTGCGTTTTTATTCAGAAAATTTTGTGCGGCAAGTTTCAGCCGTTCCTCGTTGTCGCTGATTTTGACATTTACTGTGGCATCTACATTGATATTAATGTAATCTGCGGTAGGAACAGCATTTGAAGTCTTCACGTCGATGGGAATCAACTGAAGGTTCAGCTCATCCTTTCTCTCCAGAAAAGGAATCTTGATTCCGGCCTTTCCAATCAATACCTTAGGTCTTTTCCGCAGTCCGGAAATGATTACCGCAGTATCGGGGGATGCCTTAACATATCCTGATACCATAATCACTATCAGCAATATCAATGCAATTAAAAGAATACCTCCCCATGCGGGAATAGAAAATTTGCCGCCTGCCATTGCCAATGTCCCCATACCTGCTGAATAAATCCCACTCACCATACTTTCACCCTCCTTGTCTGTTGTTTGCCTCTGCAATCGATTTTCTGCTTTCGGCGCTGTCTTCTGTAATTCCGTTTCTGACCACCCATGTCTGTATCATACCTGGCACCAGGTATGATGAGTGTCCCTTCCATGTCCGGATCTTAGTCATATTTTATCATTTTACTTATTGAAAAACAATGCAGTATTCTGAATATTACGGTCATCAAAGATACCGGAAAATGCACGTTCAGTGCAGGATTTCATCTGAATCAAGAAGAACTGTAAATGGTCCGTCATTGACGAATTCCACTTTCATATCCGCTCCAAATATTCCCGCTTCCACTCTGCCGCCGGATAGTCTTTTTTCCGTGGAATGATCTTTTTCCATGGAAAATTTTTGTTCCTTAGAAAGTCCTTCTTCCATGGAAAGTCCTTCTTCCATGGAAAGTCCTTCTTCCATAATACACACGTCTCCTATATCAGACCCTTCCGGTTTATTTCCCGTCTCAATCTCCTGTCTGCACAAATTAATAATATACTGATAAAGCAGATTGGCCTTCCCGGGATTTCCCGCATTTGTAAAGGAAGGCCTGTTTCCCCTGCGGCAGTCCGCATATAAAGTAAACTGCGAAATAACCAGGAGCGATCCGCCCACCGATTTCAGGTCAAGGTTTGTCTTGCCGTTCTCATCCTCAAATATCCTCAGGCCAAGCAGCTTTTTCGTCATTTTTCCGGCAAGCTCCATAGAATGAGCAGAAACCTCCTCACATTCCTTCTTTTCGGCAGAATTCGCTTCAGCGGAATGTCCTTTTTCCCCGGAATGACTTTCTTCCATAGAATGCCCTTTTTCCCCGGAATGACCTTCCTCCATGGAATGTATTTTTTCTATGGAATGTATTTCTTCCATCAGATCCGATTTTGAGATGCCCACAAATACCAGAAACCCTCTGCCGATTTCCCCCACGGTACGGCCCTCTACCTTCACTGCAGCTCTGGTGACTCTCTGAACCAGGAACCTCATTTTGCTGTATCCTCCTCTTCATCAGACGTTTCCCTCGGATTGCCTTTTTGTTTCTTTCCGGCTTTTTTCGTTTTGTAAAGCATCTCATGGAATCCTTCTTCGTCTATGTAGTCAACGTTTTCATACCTTGCCGTCTCACCGGGCAGCTTTTTATTTTTAAGCATGGTCTCAATAACGGCTCTCACAGCAGCATAGAAAACCGCAAATATCGGCACGCCTACAATCATCCCGCCAACGCCGAACAAACCGCCAAAAAACGTAATGGAAAAAATAACCCAAAAACCGGTGAGTCCAGTGGAACTTCCCAGAATCTTCGGTCCCAGGATATTGCCGTCAAACTGCTGCAGCGCCAGCACAAAAAGCGCAAAATACACACAGTTAAGCGGGTGCATGGGATCCACTACAAAAATCAGTATGGTACAAGGAATTCCTCCCAGAAAGGGACCAAAAAACGGTATCACATTGGTTACGCCTATGACCAGGCTGATCAACATGGCATAGGGTGTCTTCATAAGTGAGGTTCCGATAAAACACAATACACCGATTATCAGGGAATCAACAAGTTTCCCGCTCAAGAATCCGATAAATGTCCTGTGGGTAAACCTGAAGCTGCTGATAATCTTGTTCGCCGTGCCTTTCTCAAACACTGCATAAACTATTTTCTTGGCTTGGCCGGCAAAATGTTCCTTGCTGGCCAGAACGTATATGGAAATGATAAAGCCGATCACAAAGTCCCACAGAACATCCAAAACATTTATAAAACTGAGAGAAACCGTTTTAATCAAAGTGGCCGTGCCCGGAATCAGATGATTCAGCCATTCTTCCAGCTGTTCGGAAAATTTATCCAGCGTCTTCGATACATTCTCTCCGAATTTGGGATTGTCATCCAGCACCTGGTTAATCCATTGGCTGACATTGCTGGCATAAGAGTCGAAATTGGTAACAATCCCCTGTACGCTCGGCACAATCTGAGACATCAGCACGGAAATCAGGCCGTAAATTGATGCCACAAACAAAAATGCCGTCACCAGAATACCGATTCCCCGAATTATTTTTTTACGTCTGGGCGTCTGCCGTATCCGGCACTTATCAAACAGGGGAATCAATACCCTATCCTCCATAAAATTCAGCACCGGCGTCAGCAGATAGGCAGTGACGAGGCCGAACACCACTGGCAGGAGAATCCCCATGATTGCGCTGATTTTGTCTGTAATATTGGAACTGTTGAATACGAGATAATAAAAAGTCATAGACGCTGCAATCACCAGAAATGCAGTAATACCCCACTGGAAATACTTATTGTTGAGTTTGAATTTCATGAAATGTCCCTTCCCTATGTGTTGCCCATCGTATTTTTTATGTAAAAGTCCTGCGTCCTGCCTGCAAAAGCCCTACATTCCGGTTCAGCTCACCTGTATATACCTGCCATACACACAAAATGTACCCACGCATTCTGTTGTATGGCAAGTACCCTACGGCAGGACATCCGTACACTTTCCTTCTATTTATAATACTATTAATACATCCATATAACAAGTAGGCTTTTCTAAATTTTTACTGAAGAATGCCAAAAAATGTCGAGGCTCATTTCGTTTTTCCGAAGCCTTCATAAGGTGCCAGTTCAAAACGTATAAAATACCCTCTGTCATGTCTGCACACAGGGCAGGCAGCCGGGGCAGCTTTTCCCTTGAATACAAAACCGCAGTTCAGGCACATCCACTCCTCTTCCACATCCGATACAAAAAGTTTTCCTTCCCGAATCAGTTGCGCGTACCTGCCGAACCGGTCTCCGTGTACCTTCTCGATATCCGCAATCTGCAGAAAGGTGGATGCTATCTGGCTGAATCCCTCCTGTTTGGCCGTTTCACCGAAGGATTTATAGACGGAATCATGTTCTTCATATTCATTGTGCTGTGCTTTTGTCAGCAAATCGGCTACGTTATCTGCAATATCCACCGGATATCCGCCGTCAATATTAATGGTATTACCTGCCATTTCCTGCAAATGGCTGTAAAAAATTTCTGCGTGTTCTTTTTCCTGGGAAGCCGTAAATGCAAAAACCGCGCTGATAACCTGCAGCCCGCTCTTTTTTGCCTGTGCTGCCGCAAAGGTATACCGGTTTCTTGCCTGGCTTTCCCCGGCAAAAGCCCTCATCAGATTATCCTTTGTAATACTCTTAGAAAATTCCATTGTTTAACTCCTTTCCGTAGAAATGTCTTTTCCATCCACATCTGTGTTCTCTTTCCATTATATCCATCCTGAAAGAAAATATAATTGGCTATTGTCTTTATTGTCAAAAAAGACTAAAATATGATTGGGAACCTTATACATAGTGAAAGGATGCATAGAATGAAACTTCAGCAGGTATTAAGTTATGTAAGAAAAGCCGTGGAAGACTATGATATGATAGCGGAGGGGGATAAAATAGCCGTCGGCATATCCGGCGGGAAGGACAGCCTTACGCTTCTGTATGCACTTCACGGACTGAAGCGGTTTTATCCAAGGAAATTTGATATACTTGCTGTGACTGCTGACCTTGGATTTCAAAATCTGAATCTTGACAGGATCATGCAGTTATGCCGGGAACTGGAAGTGGAATATACCATAGTCGAGACGGATATTGCCAAAATTATCTTTGAGGACCGCAAAGAAGACAACCCCTGTTCGCTCTGTGCAAAAATGCGGAAGGGCGCCCTGAATCAGGCGGTCAAGGCCGCCGGCTGCAATAAAGTGGCCTATGCGCACCACAAGGACGATGTGGTGGAAACCATGCTGATGTCGCTGATTTTCGAGGGGCGTTTCCACACATTCGCGCCTGTAACTTACCTGGATAAAACGGATCTCACTGTAATCAGGCCCCTTATGTATATGAAAGAAGCAGATGTCATCGGATTTGTAAATAAATACCAGGTTCCTGTGGTAAAAAGTCCCTGTCCCGTAGACGGACATACCAAGCGTGAGTATGTCAAGAACCTGCTCAGACAGCTGAATCTGGAAAATCCCGGTGTAAAGGAAAGAATGTTTACGGCAATTCAAAACGGCATATGGGGCGAGGACGGGACGGCATCTCACAGAAAGGTTGGATCTTAGAAATGGCTGCGGCAAAACAAAATAACTATCATGATGAGCAGAACAAACAGAATATCCTGAAAATGCGGGCAGTCCTTGAAACGTTGCCGCCTTTCTGCAAGACTTTTTTCAGGGGTATAGAGGAATATACTTCAGCCCGGACCAGGCTGGCCTATGCTTACGATATCAGGCTCTTTTTTGAATATATTCACGAACAGAATGCCCTGTATGCCAAAATGGATATCCGGGATTTTCCACTGTCCATACTGGATCAGCTTACACGGCTGGATATAGAGGAATATCTGGAATATATGTCCCTGTACCAGAAGGACGGGCGGGATATCACCAATGATGAGCGCGGAAAATCGAGAAAGCTGGCAGCGCTCCGAAGCTTTTACAATTATTTCTATCGTTCGGAAATGATTGAGACAAATCCGGCAGCGCTGGTCTCCATGCCCAAGCTCCATGAGAAGGAAATCATCCGCCTGGAGCCAAATGAAGTGGCCATTCTCCTGAACCAGGTGGAAGACGGAACCAAGCTGACCAAAAAGGAATTGGAGTACCACAAAAAGACAAAAATACGGGATGTCGCCCTGCTTACGCTGCTTTTGGGCACGGGCATCCGTGTGTCGGAATGTGTGGGGCTGGATCTCAACGATGTAAACTTTGACGTATGCGGGATAAAGATACGCCGTAAGGGGGGCTACGAGGCCATCGTGTATTTCGGAGATGAGGTGGAAACGGCACTTCTCGACTATCTGGAAGAAAGGCAGCATATTATCCCTGGAGAAGGGCATGAAGATGCCCTCTTCCTCTCCCTGCAAAACCGCCGCATCACCGTGCGTTCGGTGGAAAATCTTGTAAAAAAATATTCGTCAAGAGTGACTACCTTGAAGAAAATTACGCCCCACAAACTCCGGAGTACTTACGGAACCGCATTATATCAGGAGACAGGCGACATTTATCTGGTGGCAGATGTGCTTGGCCACAAAGATGTAAACACAACCAGAAAGCACTATGCTGCACAGGCGGATGAACGCAGGCGCCGGGCCGCACAATATGTACATCTTCGAAAATGAGACCCGAAAAATCGAACATATTTTTGGAATATATGTTTGCTTTTTTCGAGTTTGTGTGATAAACTATACATGGAAGCAACCATGTTCAACCCAGGGAGGTACTTTATGACATTTGGAAAAATTACACCGAAACAGCAGGAAATACTTAATTATATCAAGGACGAGATTTTGAAAAAAGGATATCCGCCCACAGTAAGGGAAATTTGTGAGACAGTCAATCTGAAATCCACATCCTCCGTTCATTCCCACCTGGAGACTCTGGAAAAAAACGGCTACATACGGAGAGACCCCACCAAACCCCGGGCGATCGAGGTCTGTGATGACAGCTTTCAAATGGTAAGGACAGAGATGATCAGCCTTCCCGTCATCGGTAATGTAGCTGCCGGACAGCCTATTCTGGCGGAAGAAAATATTACGGAATACTTCGCGGTTCCGGCAGAGGTGGTTCCGAAAGGGGAATCTTTTATTCTGAATGTCCGCGGCGATTCCATGGTCAATGCAGGCATCTTTAACGGGGACAGAGTTTTTGTCAATTCCTGCAGCACCGCCAGGAACGGTGATATTGTAGTCGCACTGATTGACGATTCTGCCACGGTGAAGACTTTCTACCGCGAAAACGGACATATCCGCCTGCAGCCCGAAAATGATACCATGGACCCTATTATCGTTGATGATTGCCTGATTCTTGGGAGAGTATTCGGAATCTTCCGTTTTTACCGCTGATAAGAAAATTTTAATTGATGAATAAATTCAGAAATTCCGCAGATATTAATAGAGCCGGATAGTTATATTGCCGTGCAGTTCACTTTCAAAAGATTTATGGAGGGTACGAAATGGGAAATAAATTTTTGGATGGCACTGCCCTCACCATTGCCATAATCGGTGCAATTAACTGGGCTCTGATCGGAATATTTCGTTTTGACCTGGTTGCGTTTATTTTCGGCGATATGTCATGGCTTTCCAGAATCGTCTACGCAATCGTTGGTCTCTGCGGGCTTTATCTGATCAGCTTCTATATGCATCTTGGCAGCAGAGGTGAAGCATAGTTGGACAACGGGAAGCAGCGATACTGATTGAATTCCGTTGTAATGAAGTAAACGCGCAGCAGGGCTGCGTAGGAAAATAATTGCCGCATGAAAGAAACTACCAATCCTTTCATGCGGTAATTATTTTATTCAAATTCACTGATATCTACCTGTCTGCCGTCTCTCCAGATACGTTCCAGGTCATAAAGCAGCCTGTTTTCCCTGTCAAAAATGTGTATAATCACATCTCCGAAATCCATCAGTATCCAGTTCGCCGTATTGTAACCTTCCGTCTGCTTTTCCGGATACCCTGCCCGGCCAAGATGCTCCTGCACATTGTCGCACAATGCCTGAATCTGATTCTTATTGGTACCGCCTGCTATGATAAAATAGTCCGCGATAACGGATACTTCGCTGATGTCGATAACATGGATATCCTGCGCCTTCTTATCCTGCAGGGCCTGGATAGCCAATCGGGCCATTTCTCTTGCGTTTGTTCCTGTTGTTGTATTATTTTCCATAAATTCTCCTAACTGTCAATTCTGTGAATAATAGCGCCATGTCTCTTCCGTTACCGGATCGATATCCCCGCCGGAATCTTTCAGATACTTCAGGGTATCCTTCAGGATTTCCAGCAATGCACCGTCGATATCGACAAACGCAAGCTTCCGTATCCCGTCCAGATTGGGCGCTTGCTTTCGTCCCGGTTCTATATAATCTGCCACAAAAATTATTTTCTCCAGCAGACTCATATTTTTTCTGCCTGTCGTATGGTTTTGTATGGCATTCAGAACATCCGGCTCCTTAATTCCGTATTTTTCTCTGGCCAGGCAGGCTCCGACCTTTGCATGTAATAAAAAGGGATTTTTTCTTTCCACTTCTGTCACTTTAATATGGTTTTTTCTGCAGATGGAAAGACGTTTTTCGTCAGAAAAGCATTTTGCGCAGTCGTGAAGTAATCCGGCAATCCTCGCATTATTGATATCGCTGCCATACCGCATGGCAAGTGCCGCGGCTGTATATTCCACTCCCAGCGTGTGTTCAAATCTTTTGGCATCCTGTACTTTTTCAACTGATTTCCTGATTTTTTTCAACTCATTTGCTTTTTTCACGGTAATAACCCTTTTCCTTGATATATGCAATTACCCTGTCCGGCACCAGGTATCGAACACTGTGTCCCTGAAGAATACGGCGTCGTATCTCTGTGGATGAAACCGACATCTGAAGGAAAGAAATCAATTTTATTCCCTCAGGGCTGCAATACTTCTGTTCCAACTCCTCTTTCTTCGCTTCCATCTCTTTCAGAGATACATCCCCCCTGACTGCAGCAGCCAAAATACAATTGCGCAAAATTCGATCAGGATACTTCCATCTGTCAAGCGTAAAAAGACAATCGGCGCCTGCAATAAAATAAAACGTATCCTCCGGATAAGCGGCCTTTAGCTGTTCCAGCGTCTCATAGCTGTATGTGCGGCCTTCTCTGACAACTTCCATGTCCAGGCACTTGAAAAAAGGATTGTCAAAAACGGCAAGTTCAACCATATGAAGCCGCTCCCTGCCCGGCAGAATATCCCCCGTATCCTTCATATAAGGAGAACCTGTAGGAATAAACCATACCTCATCCAAATTCAGTTCATCCCGCACCCATTCCGCAAGCATCAGATGCCCTGTATGAATCGGGTTAAATGTCCCGCCCATAATACCGATTTGCCGCATATTTACCACACTTTCTCTTCATTCCATTCACACTTATTGCGGCAGCACAATCCTGGGCTTATCCCTGTCCGGTTTATACAGCACAAATTTCTTGCCGATTACCTGTACCACCTGGGAATGTGTTCTTCCGGCAACCATTTCCGCAATTACACCGGGATCATCATCACAATTTTTCAATACGGCTACTTTAATCAGTTCGTTTCTGTTAAATGCCTCGCCAATGGCCTGTGTCAGTTCCGGCGTCAGACTGCTCTTTCCAACCTGGAAAACCGGGTCAAGATTGTTGGCAAGACCTTTTAAATATGCTCTTTGCTTACTTGTCATTATTTTTTCCTCTTACTTGCAGAAACAGTAATTTCCTGCATTATTTATAATAATCAAAGGAATGCCCATACATTCTCACAGTATCCCCGTCTTCTATTCCAAGCTTTTCCAGCTCTTCCAGTATGCCGGATGATTTCAAAAAGCCCTGGAAAAAAGTAAATCCCTTTTCGCTGTCCAGATTCGTGTATCCCAGCATTTTTTCTATTTTAGGACCCTCTACAACATATTCCTCGTCTTCATTGTCATATGTCACCGTATAACCCTGCTCCCCATCCCCAAGGAGGGCTGCTTTCGGGTCATATTCCGGCTCAAATACGGTTATTTCCTGCCCAAGCCCTTCCAGCATTTCACTTACGTGATACAGAAGCTCTTTGACACCTTCTCCGCTGACTGCGGAAATCGGATAGACGGAAATTCCCTTCGGCTCAAATTCCTCTTTAATCGCCTTCAAGGCACTGTCTTCTCTGTCATATATGACATCAATTTTATTTGCTGCAATGACCTGCGGGCGCCTGGCAATGTCCGGATTATAAGCGTTCAGTTCTCTGTTAATGGCATAGATATCCTCGATCGGATCCCGTCCTTCCGTCCCTGCCGCATCCACAATATGAATGATCACTTTTGTGCGCTCAATATGGCGCAGAAATTCATGTCCCAGCCCTACGCCCTCGGAAGCCCCCTCTATAAGCCCCGGGATATCCGCTATGACAAAACCTCTGGAATGCCCGTCTTCCGAACTTCCGTTCAAATCCACCACACCCAGATTCGGATTCAGAGTGGTAAAATGGTAATTGGCTATCTTGGGTTTCGCATTGGTCACCCTGGCCAGAAAAGTAGATTTCCCTACGTTTGGCAAGCCTACCAGGCCTACATCCGCAATCACCTTCAGCTCCAGCAGCAATTCAAGCTCCTGTGCAGGACGTCCGGGCTGGGCATACATGGGCGCCTGCATGGTGCTGGTGGCATAATGCTGGTTCCCGCTGCCGCCTCTGCCGCCTTTTAAGAGAACCACCTTCCTGTTATCGCCGGACATGTCCACAATAACCTGCCCGCTTTCAGCCTCTTTAATCACGGTTCCGGGCGGAACCTTCAAAGTAATGTCCTTCCCGTCTTTTCCGCGGCAGTTCTTCTTGCCTCCGGGTTCACCGTCACCTGCCTTATATTTGCGGACATTGCGGAAGTCAATCAGGGTATTCAAACCTTCATCCACCGTAAAAATGACATCCCCGCCCCTGCCGCCGTCGCCGCCGTCGGGACCGCCTGCAGGCACATATTTTTCATGCCGGAATGACACATGTCCATCCCCGCCTTTACCGCTTCTCACATATATTTTCGCTCTGTCTGCAAACATAAATGCCGCCTTTCCATAAAATGTCCCGTTAGAACACAAGTCCCCCGGTACACAAAAAACACGGACCCCAAACTGACATGTTTGGAGTCCGGAACGTTTCGAACTATTCCTCTACAGGATAAACGGAAGCCTGCTTCTTGTCTCTTCCTTTTCTCTCAAAACGAAGAACACCGTCTACCAGTGCGAACAGAGTATCATCCCCGCCTCTGCCTACATTAACACCGGGATGAATCTTGGTTCCGCGCTGTCTGTAAAGAATATTCCCAGCCTTTACAAACTGTCCGTCAGCTCTCTTCGCACCTAATCTCTTAGACTCGGAATCTCTGCCGTTCTTTGTGGAACCGACTCCCTTTTTATGTGCGAAAAATTGAAGGTTCATATGAAACATGGTTTACACCTCCTCGAATTTAACTTGCAAATACTTCCTGCCGTATTCCCTGCTGATATTTTCCAGTGAAAACACCATGGAATCTACCAGGAAACTCGATTTTTCCCGCAGAACACCCTCAAAATCACATCGAAAGAAACCGCTTTCTTCATCTGCCGTGACCTTTATTTTCTCACCGGCCAGCTCTTCCAGGGAATTGGCCGTACCAATCGTCAATGCCGATATGGCCGAACACACTATATCCGGCTTGCCGCGTTTCGCGTATTCTGCATGTCCCATACAGAGAAAGCCTCTGTAGGAACCGTTTTTGTCCTTACGGACGATAACTGTCGTCATAAGATTTAAGCGTTGATTTTATCAATCTTAACCTTCGTGTAAGCCTGTCTGTGACCGTTCTTCTTATGGTATCCGGTTTTTCTCTTGTATTTGTATACAATAACCTTCTTACCTTTGGTCTGCTCAACAACACTGGCGGATACTGTTGCGGATGCAACGTCCTCACCAACCTTCAGACCTTCGTCACTTACTGCAATAACACGGTCGAAAGTAACAACACTGCCAGCCTCTGCATCCAGCTTCTCAACATAGATGACATCGCCCTCTGAAACTTTGTACTGCTTTCCGCCTGTTGCAATAATTGCGTACATAATAGGCACCTCCTTTATGAACCGTCGGTTCATCTTACTCGCTGATTTTGGTGGTATCCATTGGATACACTTCTACCGAATCATGCGGCATACAAATGTATTAACATGCATGCAGATGGCAGATAGAACACATCTCACTCCTGTCTAATACACACTATGACAGTTTAACACGACATCCCATAAACTGTCAATCCTTTTTTTAATTTCTTTTCTCGAAATCCTCTACATACTGGGCAATCAGCTTTACCGTACCTTCTACGCCGAGTACACTGCTGTTGATGCAGAGGTCATAGCTGTCGGCACGTCCCCATTTCTTTGATGAATAATAGTTGTAGTAGCTCTGACGCTGTTTATCCTTCTTGATAATCATATCCCGCGCCTTGTTCTCATTCAGCTCATACTTCTCCATGATACGCTTAATTTTACACGATTCATTGGCATAGATAAAAAGATCAACCACATTGCTCCTGTCCGCCAGGGCATAATCTGCGCAGCGCCCTACAATAACACAGGGACCTTCATCCGCGATTTTCTTGATGGCATCAAACTGGGCCAGAAATACCTTATGGCTGATTGGCATATCCACAAACGAGGAATTGTTATAACCAAAGGAATATGTGTCCATAACCAGATTATATAGAAATGAATTGGTAGGGCGTTCATCGTGATTCTGAATCATTTCCTCACAGAATCCGCTCTCCTTTGCCGCCCTGGTCAAAAGATCCCTGTCATAAAATTTAATGTCAAAATATTCAGCCACTTTCTTGCCAATCTCACGGCCTGCCGAGCCAAATTGTCTTCCGATTGTAACCACCGTATTCATACCAATACCTCTCTTCTTTCCAGAGTATAAAGACTTTGCTGTTCCCGTAAATCTTTACCTGCTTTCATTATACATGAAAAAAGAGATTTAGACAATAAAAATTCAAATAAAAGCAATCTACAATATCTCCAGCAAGCGGCTGAAATACGCCGGAAGCGGTGCGTCCAGTTCCAAATATGCGCCTGAGGCAGGGTGCCTGAACCCCAGGGTCTTCGCATGAAGGACCTGTCCCTGCAGTTGGAACGGCACATTGCGGCTGCCGTAGGTTTCATCCCCTAAAAGCGGGTGGCCGATGCTGGACATATGGACCCTGATTTGATGGGTCCTCCCCGTCTCCAGCTCACATTCAATATAAGTATATCGGGAAAAGTACTTCAGCACCCGGTAATGTGTCACCGCATGTTTTCCGTTTTTCTCATTGACAGCCATTTTCTTTCTGTCCGTGGGATGTCTGCCGATTGGCCTGTCAATGATTCCCGCCTCGTCCTTCAGGATGCCATGACATATCGCATGGTAGCGCCTCGTTACGGTATGCGCCTTCAGCTGTTCGGCGATACTGTTGTGCGCAAAATCATTCTTACAAGCGATCACGGAACCCGTGGTATCCATGTCGATTCGGTGAACGATTCCTGGGCGCATGACGCCATTGATGCCGGACAGGCTGCTTCCGCAATGATACATCAGGGCATTCACCAGTGTCCCGCTGTAATGCCCGGCAGCGGGGTGTACCACCATTCCCTTGGGTTTGTTTACCACTACTACATCATCATCTTCATAAAGTATGTCCAAAGGTATGGGTTCCGGTGCGATATCAGGCTCTACCGCCTTTGGCAGTCTGAAGACAACGTTGTCTTCTGCCCGGACACGATAGCTTCCCTTCACAGGCTGCCCGTTTACATATACCGAACCATCCTTGATCATTTTCTGTATAAAAGAGCGCGACAAAGAATCGATAAGCATGGATAGGCACTTATCGATTCTCTCGTCTTCTGTCTCTTCTGTTATCTCAAAACGGAACTCGTCCATTTCCGCCTCTCTGTTCTGAAAACTGTTTATCAGGTGCAACTAAAACACAAAAAATCACTCGGCAGCCTGTTTTTTTCTAAAATTGAGAAAACCCAATTCTTCGTCCTTGTATACAAACATAAACAATACAAACAAAACAATCGCAGACACTACGATATAGCAATCGGCTACATTAAAAACCGGATAATGAATCAGCACAAAAGAAATGAAATCCACTACAAAATCAAACCGGATTCTGTCTATAATATTTCCCAGCGCCCCGGCAATCAAAGCTGCCAGCAGGACATGCAGGATACGAAAACGCTTTCCCTCCGGTATCCTGCACAAAAAGAACATTATGATCGCCATCACGATAAAACCCATTGTCAGGATAAAAATCTTTCTGTCCTGAAATAAGCTGAATGCCATCCCCGTATTCTCCACATACTGCAATTCCAGAACTCCGTCAATCAAAACCACCGCCGGGTTTCCTTTCAGACGGTCCAAGGCCAGATATTTTGTAAACTGGTCCAGTGCCAGCAGCAACAGCATAATTACGGCATCCATCCCCAACAGTTTCCAGTTTCCATGGAATGTTCTTTTGTCACCCTCACGCATGAGCATCCTCTTCACTATAATATATTTCGTTAATGGCCGCCAATATTTCCTCATCCGTCACGGAATTATCGATGACAGCCTTTCCGATTTTCTTCAGCAGCACAAACCTGATCTTTCCCGACTCCATCTTTTTGTCTGCTTTCGTCAGCCGCAGTATCTCCTGAGGTTCAATCTCTTCCACAGATATAGGCAGGTAAAAAGGAACAAACATATCCCTCACCTCGTAATACTCCTCCATTGAAAGCAGTTCTCGCTTCCAGGAAATATATGCCGCGGCTACGGCTCCCAATGCCACGCATTCCCCATGATACAGGCCAAAATTCTTTGCCTTCTCTATGGCATGTCCGATTGTATGCCCAAAGTTCAGAAGCGCGCGATCCCCCTGCTCCAGGGGATCCTTCTCTACAATGAACTTCTTGATTGTACAGCTTCGAATAAGCATTTCCTGCAGCACGTTCAGGTCACGCTCGCAAATCTCATACATATTTTCAATCAGCCACTCGTAAAAAGCCGCATCCCTGATCAGCCCGTGCTTCATAATCTCGGCAAAACCCGAAAAATATTGCCGCTCCTCCAATGTCTGCAGCAACGCCAGGTTCATATATACCAGACGGGGCATTTTAAACGCACCCACCATATTTTTATAACCATCAAAATCCACACCGGTCTTCCCACCGATGCTGCTGTCCGCCTGTGCAAGCAAAGTGGAAGGCAGCTGAATAAAATCAATTCCCCGCAGATAGGTTGCGGCAGTATATCCTGCAATGTCACCCACAACACCGCCGCCCAGTGCCAGCAGCATATCCCTGCGGTCAAAACCTTCCTCAATCAAAAAGCGGTAAATCCCTTTTACCGTATCCAGCGTCTTACTGGCTTCGCCATCCTGAAATACATATTTAACCGCCTTTCGGCACTTACCCTCCAATATATCAAGCAGGGAATTGCCGTATATATCATCCACCTTCGAATCGGTGATAATGCAGAGCCGCTTATTCTCACATTCCAGGCTCTCCAACTCCTGTCCTAATTCCCCGAAGGATCCGGAAAACACAATATCATAGCATGGCTTCTTATTATATAGTACAGACAATCTCTCTGACATACCTGTCATACCCTTTCTGAGTGGAATCGTATCACAGATTCCTAATCATTGATCACGCCGTCAAAAGAATCATGAAATATATCCTGATAGTCCCCTGACAGTTCCACTGAAGCAGGCGTGATTATGAGAATATAATTTGATATCTTCTGCAGCTTGCCGGAGATCGCACAGCAGGAACCGCAGACAAAATCCGTGATTCTCTGAGCCAGGTCCATGTCCAACCCTTCCAGGTTCAGCACAACCGTACGGTTTGACAAGAGCATTTGCGTAATGTCCCTTCCGTCATCCACGGAAGTGGGCTTAACCACACATACTTCCATATTATTGCTGATACCCGAAACCCTTCTGGAAGCCGGCTGCTTAATGGAAGTAATATTGCTGACCGGAGGCTGCCTTTTTACGGGAACCTCTGCACGTTCTTCCGTGTAATCTTCCATATGCCTTACTTTCGGGGAAGATACTCTTCTGGGAATCGGTTCGGGTTCCATCTCGTCATCATCCAGATAATCGTCATCATAATATCCGTCATCCTCTTCTTCACCGTTCAGCTTCATATAAGATAAAAACTTATCCATTACTCCCATTCTCTAATACCACACCTTTCGTTTACCTGCAGGCTGTCCTATTTCCGTACCTACCGTATATGCATCATGACTCCTTTGACGCACCGTAATATCTCTCGCCAAAAATCCCTGTACCAACCCTGACACAAGTAGCACCCTCTTCTATTGCTACGATATAATCCCCTGTCATACCCATGGACAAGACAGCCATATTAACATTATCAATGTTTTTCCCCTCTATGTCAACAGACAATTGCTTTAATTTTCGAAAAAACAAACGATTATCTTCCGGATTCTCCGTAAATGGGGCAATTGTCATCAATCCCTTTATATGAATCCTCTGAAGCGCGGCAATCTGCTTCACCAGTTCCGGAAGATCCGCAGGGCTGACACCATACTTGCTCTCCTCACCGGCCACATTGACTTCAATCAGGATATCAACCTCCGTATCCCTCCTGACAGCTTCCTTGCTGATTTCCTCTGCCAGCCGCAGAGAATCCACGCTGTGTATCATGGAAACCTTCCCGACAATGTACTTCACCTTATTTCTCTGCAGATGCCCGATCATATGCCACCGGATATCGGCGGGCAGGCTCGGAATCTTATCTGTCAGCTCCTGTACCTTATTCTCTCCAAAATCCCGCGCACCTGCTTCATACGCTTCTTTCAGGTCTGGAAGCGGCTTTGTCTTACTGACCGCAATCAAAGTCACCTCTTCCCGTTTACGCCCTGCCCTTCTGCAGGCAGCCGCAACCGCCTGTTCCACCGCATTCAGGTTTTCCTTTATCATATTGCCCTCCCTTTCAGGCCACAGGCCCCGTCATTTCTGGTTGATAAACTGATCATCCCGAACAGTCGAGGCATCTAACACGATATAATCATAAACGCTTAAACCATATTTCGTATTTGGTTTTACAATGGCATATTCATCATTTTCATACAGCACGGTAATCTGCTTGAAATCCGCATATCCTTTATTCATATTGTAAACACCAATCAGTGTGGCGCGCTTGCTGACAGTATAGGTTTCCTCTCCCTCGGCATCATACAGGTTCTCACCCAGGCCCAATATGGAACTGTCCAGGTAGTATTCCTTGCTCTCATTGTCAAAATAATACACTTCCACTTCCATGGTTTCAACAGAAATCGTGCCATCCTCCAGGTAGCATTGCCTTCTGATACTTTCGCCGCCGTTGCTGCCGCCGGGGATTACAAAATCCTCGGGAATCAGAAAAAACTCCTTCTGCACAATGGAGGAAACCGGAATCTTCAGCCCTGTCTCATCCTCCACGATCAACTCCACATCCAGAAACCTGTCAGGCAGGAAAGTGACCATGGAATTAGTAAAGGAAAGCTGAAGATATGTATTGCCGTCACCATTGGTCAGCAGCTTTGTCGCTCCCCAGGACTCATACTGATTCTTGAGGAAACGCACATTCACATAACCTTCTTCCTCCAGTTCGGCGCCTCTCACCGGATCCACCGGAATGACAATGGACCAGTTCTCATTAGTCGACAATTTATATACCGCATCCCCCGCTGCCACAAGTGTATTATTTACCATCCACTTTTTCTCATAATTACTATCGTCAAAAACCGCCTCCGTTACATCCGCAGCCGTCAACCCTTCGTATCCGTCAGTCCAATATGCCACAACCCCTGTAGCCGGAGAATGGAAACGATTGACGATACTTGTACCGGATGCCGTATTCAGTTCTTCTATGCTCTGCAAGATATTTGCATTTGCAAGTTTTGCCACCGTATTTTTCAAAGTATATTTAAAGTCATAGGTACCCTCGTAATGCGCAGCGTCAAAACCATGTACGAAATTCGTAATTTCATTTCTGAATTCTGCCAGTTCCTGGTCCGAGAGTGAATTCTCACCCAGATGCATGCCTTCCATTTCTTCATTCAGGCGCCCTGTCTCGTCAACAATATAAACAAGATCATTCAGCGCAACCCTTGCTCCCTCCCATGCATAATAATTGACATAACCAGCAGTTTCCGCGTATACAATTGTCTCATCCCGCAGCACTATTCCCCGGTAAACCGTATCCGTTGCAAGAGAACCTTCTTTTACCTCATAGCGGACAATGTGGCTTGTCTGAAAATACATGATAACACAGATGACAACATAAATAAAGATACCAACAAAAATCATCATCCCGATATTCAGATTTAAGGGTTTTCTGTATTTCTTTATTTTTTTACTCCTGCCCTTTTTATTTGTCAAATCCCGCCTCCATACAAAAGCCCCGGTACATTGTTCCGAGGCTTTCATGTGTTGTAATCTTCTCTATGTGTTATCATTGTACCAAAACGAAACATTCGTCACTGTCAAAGGTATTTACAGAGCTACAAGTACCTTGTCTCTTAAACTCTCGGGCAGCTCTGATATATCCATGGAAACGCTTAAAACAAAGTCCACATCGGATTTCTTGCTGAGTTTTTCCAATTTTTCCACGCTGGGCGCGATGTCCTGTCCTTCCAGGCAGGATATTTTCAGGAAGTTGTCAAAATACATCTGCTGCAGGTCATGATCCTGGGAGATGATACCGCTCACAAATCCCATAAATTCGCTGCTGTTTTCAATCATGTACTGAGATACGTCAATCAGGCGCACCTTGTTGTTCAGCTCGTACATGTGCTTGGTGTTCTTGTCGAGATATACAATATTGCCGGAAATCTCCTTAATCTCGCCATTTACCTTCTCCAATAGCTGTGTTGTCTTACCTTTACCCTTATTGCCTACAATTAACTGAACCATTGGAAACCCTCCTATTGTATTAATTTTGTATTGCCCTGCCTATATTATAAGGGAAATGTCCCTAAAAAACAACCTCTATTTATGAATCTCGTCAAGTAAATCTACCATTCTGCCGTATAGAATGTCGGGAGCCTCCGCACGCAGAATAACGGAAATATACGGAGAACCGTTTTCATCCCGCGAAAGCAGCATGAGGCAATTTCCCGCAGCGCTGGTAGTTCCGGTTTTCCCTCCGATCACCGTCACGTTGGCAGGCGCCTGATATTCTCCCTGCAGAAACTTGTTTGTACTGGCCTTATCAAAAGCCTTTTCCTTGCCGTCCTTATCATAAAACACAGTCTGGTAGCCAGACATATGAATGATTTCGTTAAAAGTATCATACTTGACTGCCGCATTAAAAATCAGATACAGATCATACACTGTAGTATAATGATCGGAATCAGTGAGTCCGTGAGGGTTCATAAAGTGGGAATTGGTGGCGCCCAGCGAATGCGCCCTTTCATTCATCATCTCCACGAAATGCTCAACGCTTCCGCCGATATTTTCGGCAATCAGCATGGCAACATCGTTGGCCGAATACACCAGCAAAATACGGAGTGCCTGGTCCAGCGTCATCGTGTCTCCCTTTTTTAAGCCGCACAGGACAGCGCCGGATTCCGTGATATTGACAGCATCCGTAGCGGTCAGCGTCTGGTTAAGCTGTCCGTTTTCCAATGCAACCAGTGCAGTCAGTACTTTTGTCAGGCTGGCAGGATGAAGCCGCGTATGGATATTTTTAGCGTATATCACTTCGCATTTATCAAGTCCGAACAAACCCGCCGCTTCAGCTTGTGACATATCGGGACTCTCCTCTCCCGCCACATCACCAGCCGCCACACACAGGGCAGCCGCAAAAGGAGAAGCTGTCCGTGGGTCCTGTCTCAATACTACATTAAAGCTGCTGACATCGTAATCCGCATGATAAGCCATCTCATATGACAAATTGCCGCATCCGCACAAAATGCCCGCCGCCAGCAGCACACAGAGAAAGGCAAATCCCATTTTTCTACTTGTACATTTCACGCCATTCCAAATCCCCTCTGTCCAGAGCCTTGATCAGCAGTTCCGCACTTGCCAGATTTGTGGCAAGCGGTATGTTATGTGTATCACAGAGCCGTATTACATTATTGACATCAGGCTCATGCTTCTGCGGATTCAAGGGATCCCGCAGAAAAATCACAAGGTCTATCTCGTTGTTCTCAATCTGAGCCCCAATCTGCTGCTCGCCCCCCAAATGCCCTGCCAGGCACTTTCGGACATTCAGATTGGTAACCTCCTCAATCAAACGCCCTGTCGTACCTGTGGCATACAAATCGTTCTTACTGAGAATCCCCCTGTAGGCGATGCAGAAATTCTGCATCAGTTTCTTTTTGGAATCATGTGCTATCAGTCCGATATTCATGCTGTAAAACCCCCTTATAGTTTAATATTTTTTAGGCTGCAGGCCCACATTCAACACAAACCCGATACCTATATATAAAGACCATAATGATGTAAGACCGTAACTGACAAACGGCAGCGTGACGCCGGTGCTGGGCAGCAGCCCGCTTGCCACACCGATGTTGACAACGCTCTGAAAACCGATCAGCGCTGCCATCCCGCAGGCGATCAGACGCCCTGCCATGTCTTTTGCCTTCCTGGCAATAAATATACACTCTGTTGTAATGAAAAGCAAGAGAATTATAATGACAGCTGTCCCGATAAAGCCAAGCTCTTCCCCCGCCACAGCAAAGATAAAATCATTCTGCGGCTCTAAAATAAAATTCCCGTTTTTCACGGACGTGGAGTCCGTATTATTGAGACCCTTCCCCCATAACTGGCCGGAGCCAATCGCCATAATTGAATTCTGCTGCTGATAGGCAATATCCGGGTAGTCGTCCGGATAGAGCCATGCCATAATCCTCCCGATCTGATACGGACGGATGAACGGCACTTTATCCTGAATAATCAGTGTCATCAGGATCAGAAAAGAAGGCACACAGACCGCCAGCACGCCAACCACAACTTTATAATTTAAGCCGGCCACAAACAGCAGCGACGCAAACACCAGCGCGGTGATAATCGTCATCGAGAGATTTGGCTGAATCACAATCAGCGCCAGCGGTATCCCGACAAGCACAAACGCGCCGGAAAGAAAGCCCGCCGTGTTGA